>Ga0182024_10005008_pt1 | contig 30015 bp, 27 predicted proteins | sample P32metaG_FD_120480 | JGI IMG/M metagenome (GOLD analysis project Ga0182024, IMG submission 120480) | Permafrost microbial communities from Stordalen Mire, Sweden - P3-2 metaG (Illumina Assembly) | ecosystem: Environmental > Terrestrial > Soil > Wetlands > Permafrost | place: Sweden: Stordalen...
CGACGCCCCAGGCGGTGATGGTGTCGACGATGCGGTCGGCCACCTGCTTGAGGCTGGTCTCGCGCTCGTCGGTGCCCAAGGTGCCGCGGAAGTACTTCTGGGCGAGGATGTTGGTGGCGTTGAGCGACCAGCTCGAGGGCACCTCGACGTTCAGTTGCTCGAAGGCGACCGACCCGTCTCGGAAGTTCGATATTCGCGCGTCCCGTCGGTCCCAGGTCACTTCGTCGTACGGGTGACGGTCGTCGGTCGTGAAGTAGCGGCGGATGCCAATTCCCAGTCGCTGAGGTGCGATAGCCATTTCCATCTCTCTTTTCTTGCCGAAACCGACACTAAGAACACGCCCCTTGCGACGCCGGAGTCGGGAGGTCCAGTTTACTACTCTTTTCCCCCTCGGCCACAAGATGTAGTGGTCAAACCACTTCTCGTCGCAAGATGCTGTGTCATTACATCACTGTAATTACACCGCGTCAACTCAATTTTGATTGTTTTTGAAACAATTATTTTCAGCCCAATGATCTCCCCGAAAACCACCCGGTAACCCTCACTAGCGTGACCCCGATGGAACTGGTTCTCGCCCTCGACGCCGGTACCTCGGGGGTGCGCGCCGTCGCCTTCGACGCCCAGGCGCGGGTCCGGGACACCTCCTACCGCGATCTGACCCAGCACTTTCCCCGTCCCGGCGAGGTCGAACACGACGCCCAAGAGATCGCCGCTCTCGGTGTCGCGACGCTGCGCGACGTCGCCGCGCGAGCACGCGCGAGCGGCGACGACATCGTCGCGCTCGGCGTCACCAACCAACGAGAGACAACGGTCGCCTTCGACCGCGCGACGGGACAACTCCCCCACCGCGCCATCGTCTGGCAGGACCGACGCTCGGCCAGCTACTGCGACGAACTCGACGCGCGCGGCGAAACGCCGAAGGTCCGTTCGACGACGGGACTCGTCCTGGACGCTTATTTCTCGGCGAGCAAGATGCGTTGGTTCCTCGACCACGGTTACATGGACAACTTACGCGCACCGAGTTTCGCCACCGTCGATAGTTGGTTGGTGTGGTGGCTCACCGGCGGCGTCGACGACGGCGTCTTCGCGACCGAACCGTCGAACGCGTCACGCACGATGTTGATGGACCTCGATACGATGCGCTGGTCCGAGTCGATGACCGCGTTGTTCGACGTCGATCCCACGACGTTGGCCGCCATCCAACCGTCGCTCTCCACGTTTGGCACGGTGAGGGCCGACGTGATCCCGGAACTGGCCGGCGTGCCGATCACCGGGATCCTCGGTGACCAGCAGTCGGCCTTGTTTGGTCAGGCGTGCTTTCGCCCGGGTGTGGTCAAGGCGACCTACGGCACCGGGGCCTTCATCCTCGCCAACGTCGGCGATACGAATCCCGGCGTCTTCGACGGGCTGATCACCACGCTCGCCTGGGACCTCGGCGACGTGGCGCCCCCGACCTACGCCGTCGAGGGTTCGGCCTTCGTCGCCGGCGCGGCGGTGCAGTGGCTGCGCGACGAGATGGGTTTCGTCGACGATTCGTCGCAACTCGAGGCCCTCGCCACCAGCGTGAATGACAGCGCCGGCGTGCAGTTCGTACCGGCCTTCACGGGACTCGGTTCACCGTTCTGGCGCAGCGACGCGCGCGGATCGATCACCGGACTGAGTCGCGGGGTCGGTCGAGGACAGATTGCGCGCGCACTGATTGAAGCGCTCGCCTATCAGGTACGCGCGATGACCGACGCCTTTCGTGACGGCGGCATCGCCCTGCACGAACTACGCGCCGACGGTGGCGCGGCGGCCATGGACCTCCTGATGCAACTCCAGGCCAGTAACTCACGTCTCGCGGTGTTGCGCAGTACGTCGTTGGAAGCCACCGCGCGCGGCGCGGCCACCATCGCTGGACTCGGCGCCGGTCTGTGGCAGTCACTCGATGAACTGAATGAACTTTGGACCCTCGACCGGAGATTCGAACCGGAAGACCCGCTCTTCGTCGACCTCGGCTACGCGGCCTGGCGTCGCGCGCTCGAGCACGCCTAGTTGTAAGTTCGGAGGACGTCGAACGGAGGACCATGAAGGACTACACCGCCGCGGTGGTTCGCGAAGGACTCGGCTTCGGCGAGGGACCGCGCTGGCACGAGGGCCGTCTGTGGTACTCCGACTTCTACCGTCACGGTATCTACTCGATGGCGAGCGACGGATCGGACGAAGTGCTCGAACACGAGGTCTTGACCCAGCCCTCCGGGTTGGGGTGGCTGCCCGACGGCGATCTCTTGTGCGTCTCGATGACCGACCAGAAGGTGCTCCGCTTCCACGCTGACCAAGTCACGACGTTTGCCGACGTCAGCGAGCACGCTGTGTTCTGGGCCAATGAGATGATCGTGTCGCCCAGTGGCTATAGCTACGTCGGCAGCTTTGGCTTCGACCTCGACGCCCGCTTGGCCGAACTCGGCGTCGAGCGCTTCGTCGCCGAGCCGCCGCCGACGACCAATCTGGTGGTTCTCGACCCCGAGGGGGCGATCATCCAGGTCGTGCCCGACATGGCCTTTCCCAACGGCACGGTGATCACGCCCGACGGCGCCACGTTGATCATCGGCGAGACCTTCGGCTCGAAGCTCACGGCCTTTGACGTGGCCGCTAACGGCACACTCGCGAATCGACGGGTGTGGGCTCCGCTGGAGAGGACGGCGAGTGACGGGATGTGCCTCGACGCCGAGGGCCAGATCTGGCTCGCCAACGCCCTGACCCATCGGTGCGTGCGAGTGCGCGAGGGTGGGGAGATCACCGCGACGGTCAGTTGTTCGCAGACGAACTACGCGTGCATGCTCGGTGGCGACGATCGACGCACGCTCTACGTCATGACCGGGACGTCGAGTGATCGGTTCGAGATCGCTGAGAAGACCGGCGGCCGCATCGAAGCGGTACGAGTAGACGTCGCGGGGGCCGGCACGCCGTGACGGTCACCGCGTTGACGCCGTAACTGGGTTCAGCCCAATTTCGTCAACGTCTTGCGCAGGTTGCGAATCGCCTGGGCCGTTCGAAGTTCGTTCTCGATCAAGGCGAAGCGCACGTGGCCGTCGCCGCCCTCGCCGAAACCCACGCCGGGACTGGTGGCCACGTCGGCGGATTCGATAAGGAACCGAGCGAATTCGAGTGAACCCATCTCGCGGTACGGCTCGGGCATCGGCGCCCAGATAAACATCGAGCCGCGCGGCGCGGTCACCTCCCAGCCGATTCGATTCAATCCTTCGACCAACGTGTCGCGACGCGACTGGTAGATCACGCGCAACTCCTCGGGGTAGTGCGTCGCTTCGTTCATGGCGACGATGGCGGCAATCTGCACCGGCTGGAACGTCCCGTAATCCAGATAGCTCTTCAACTTCGTCAGGGCCGCCACGATCTCGGCGTTACCGACGAGAAATCCCACGCGCCACCCGGCCATGGAAAAGGACTTGGTGAGCGTGTAGAGCTCGACGCAGCACTCCTTGGCGCGTGGCACCTGCAGGATCGACGGCGGCCGGTAGCCGTCGAAGCCCAGGTCGGCGTAGGCGAAGTCGTGACAGACGATCAACTCGTGTTCGAGCGCGAAGTCGACCAGTCGGGTCATGAACGCCAGGTCGATGCACGCGCTGGTCGGGTTGTGCGGGAACGAGCAGATCAGCACCCGCGGTTTCACTTCGGCGTTCTCCCAGGCGAGGACCAGACCATCGAAGAAGTCGTCCCCGGGATCGTTCGTGGTGGCGCCGGGGTCGTGCATCGGCACGGTGATCACCGAGGCGCCGGCGAAACCCGGTGCGGCCAAATGGATCGGGTAGCTCGGACTCGGCACCAGTGCACGGTCACCGGGGCCGAGCAACACCCACATGAGGTGCGTGAGCCCCTCCTTGGCGCCGATGGTCGTCACAACTTCGGTGTCGGGGTCGAGGTCGACGTCAAAGAGCATCTTGTAGCGCGTGGCCATGGCCAGACGCAGGTTGGGAATGCCGCGCGAGGCGCTGTAGCGATGGTTGCGCGGGTTGTTCGCCGCTTCGGCGAGCTTGGCGACGGCCACGTCGGGACTCGGAAGGTCGGGATTGCCGAAGCCGAAGTCGATGACGTCGCGACCGTGGGCACGCGCCTCGGCCTTCAACCCGTTGATCTGGGCGAAGACGTAGGGCGGTAGCCCGTTGACGCGACGGAATTCCATTAAGGGATGTTAATCGTCGTGCGCGAGGTGCCACTGTCGAAGTGCCTCGACGTCCACGTCGGGCGCTAGCACCGCCCACGTCGCGCCGGCGTCGCGCACCGCGCTCAACGTCGCCGCCAGATCCTTCGACGTCGGACCGGCCCAACTCACGTCGCCCGATGCCTTCATTTCGCGCACTCGTTGGGGCGTGGCGTCCCAGAGATTGATCGTCGCGCCGACCTCGCGCGCGACGCGGTTGGTTTCGTCGTTGCCGGCACCGAACCACACGGGCATTCGTCCCTTCAGTTCGCGCGCCGTCGCCGCCATCAAGGCCCGGCGCTCGTCGGCGCTTCGCCTCGGTATGTCGTAAGCCTCGTTCTCGGCGGCCGAGAGTTTGTCACCCGATCCCAGAGCGCAGATCACCCGGCCCGGAGCCACGCGCTCGAGCGTCAAGAACTGTTCCACGAGGTGCGGCGTCCCGACGAGACCGACGCGCGCGACGAGGGGGCCGACGATGACCTCGCCGTGACGACGCGCCACGGCCGCGAGCAGTGAGAAAGGCGCCAGGGACGGTCGCGTCGGCGAGCCCATCGGCCAGAGGTGGTCGTAGGCGAAGAGGCCGTCGACGCCCGCGTCGACGGCTTGGGCGGCGAAGCTGAACGCGTCCGCGGCGCCGTTTCGAAACGTCGGCAGGAGGACGCCGAGCTTCACGAAGTGCGCTCGAAGGCGACGAGGGCGGCGCCCATTGCGCCCGAACGAGGCCCGAACATCGAGGGCGTGACGGTGATCGCCGGACGGGCGCGGTACCCCTCGACCAGGTCGGCGAGGTACTCCCGCGCCGCCGGCAACACGAGCTCCGAGGCGATCGACAGTCCCCCGCCGATCACGAATTGGCCGCAGTCGAGAATCGCCGCCAGGTTCGCCAGCCCGAGCGCGAGCCACCACCCGATCTCTCTCATCAACACCACGGCCTCGTCCAGGTTCTGGGCGGCGCCGGCCGTCACGTCCTCGGCGCGTACCGCGGCGGCGTTCCCGCGTTGGGCGACGAGCGTCGGGAGCCGACCGGCGATCGCCGCTTCGCGCGTCAGGCGATTGAGTCCCCCGCCCGAGGCGTAGCGTTCCCAACAGCCGTGTCCCCCGCAGAGACAGGCCGCGCCGCGCGCGACGACGACCATGTGGCCGATCTCTCCGGCGAAGCCGCTACGGCCCCGAATCAGCTGACCGTCGGCGACGACGCCGCCTCCGATGCCCGTACCCAGGGTCACCATGACGAAGTCATCGATGCCGCGCGCGGCGCCCCATTCGTGTTCACACAGGGCGGCGCAGTTGGCGTCGTTCTCACAGAACACCGTCGAGCTGGCCAACGACGCGCCGAGTAACGCCCCCAAGTCCGCGCCCGAGGCCGATCGGAGGTTCGGCGCGTAGTCCAAACGCCCGTCGCGGCGCAGCATGCCCGGGAGGCCGATGCAGACGGGCAACGACGACGGATCGAGTCCTTGTCGCGCGCTCAGGTCCTTGATCAACTCCGTCACGACCTGCGCGGTTGGCGCTCCGACGTTGTCGCTGAGGAGGTGCGGCGTCGGGGCTTGGGCCTCGCCCAGCACGCGTCCGTCGCGCGCCACCAGGAGCGCCAACGCTTTGGTTCCCCCGACGTCAACGCCGATCGCGACGTTGATCATCGCTGTTGCTCGGCCTGCGCCTTCAGCTCGCGCAGCGCTTGGGTCTGGATGCGATACGCGGCCCGGGATTTGATGAACGTTGGGATCGGCACGAGCAACTCGACTTCGAGGTCGTAGGTGACCTTGGTCTCGTCCCCGTCGGATTCGAATCGGTAGCGCCCGTTCAGGGTCTCGGTGAGGTCGCCCTGGACCTGGCGCCAGGACAGTTCGCCGGGCGCGTTGGCGTAGTCGTAGTGGAGGGTGTAGATGGTCGAGCGACCAAAAGCCGCGGCGCGGAATTCGACCTCCAGCGCTCGTCCCTGGTCGTCTCGGGTCACGACCTCAATGCGCTTAAGGTCCGAAACCCAGTCGGCGTAATGCTCGAAGTCCGTGACCACCCCGTAGATGGTCTCCGGGGCGGCGTTCACCGTGATCGATTCTGTGGCTCGTGGTGTCACCGCACCTCCTCGCCCTAACCATAGGGCAGACGTTGTGCGCCACCAAAGTGGTCGAAGGGCGCGAGTTCGTGCGAAAGACGCGCGGCCAGGGTGTCCCATTCGAATCGCTTGATGGCCGACGCCCGAGAGGCCCTTCCGAATTCGCGGCGACGATCGTCGTCCACCATCAACGATCGAATGGCTTGGGCTAACAGATCGACACTTCGCGAATCGCCGACGACGTAGCCGGTCACGCCGTTTTTTACGGCCTCGTGACTACCGCCCGAGCGACCGGCGATCTGCGCCACGCCCGTGGCCGCGGCCTCGACGAAGACAATCCCGAAGCCCTCCTGTTCGAGTCCGAACCATCGGCTTCGACAGTCCATCACCATGAGGTCACTGGCGCCTAGCCAATCACTCAAATCCTCATCCGGCACCCGACCGAGGAACGTGACGGGTGACCCCAGTCGCGTCGCGAGCGTGCGCAGTCGTTTCTCGTCCCGGCCGGATCCGCCAATCGCGACGCGCAGGTCCGGGAACTGTGCGTGCAACCGGGCGGCCGCGCGAATGAGTGTGTCCATGCCCTTGCGGGGCACCAGCCGCGAGTACGAACTGACCAGGAATGCACCCTCGGCGAATCCGAGGGATTGACGCACGGGGGCGCGGCGCGAGGGATCGAGCGGCGCGAAGCGGCGTGTATCGACACCGGGCGTCACCTGGATGATCGGCGGCGCGTGCTCGGCGATGATTCGTCGGACCTCGGACTCCGGGTACGAACCGGCGCAGATCACGACGGCGGCGTTTCTCAACACGTAGCGAAGGGACGAGGCCACGACGGGGATGCGCCCGGGCGCCGTCACCTCGGCTCCGTGCACGACCACGCCGTAGGGCACCGAAAGTCGCGGCCCCAGCAACCCGAGCGGCCACGCCGGGTCGAGCAGGACGAGTTCGGGCTGGTGGCGCGCGATCGCCGATTCGATGGCCCGCATCGCGCGCCAGGTGGGAAAGAAAAGGGTCTTCGCCGGGATCCGTTCGACGACAATCTCGGAACTCGCGTCAAATGTTTCGGTGTCCGGATGCGACGTCGCGGTCAGCACGACCGCGCGATCGGGCTCGAGTCGACGCCACAGTTCATGAAGGTAGACCTGGATTCCGCCGGTTTTCGGTGGATAGTCGTTGGTCACCAGCAAGTGACGAGCCATCGGACCAACCTAGTCAACGCCTAATCGCTCAGGGCTACTCCGCGGTCGCGGATCGGTGTTGAAATTTCAGTCGCGGCATCATGCCTTGGGACGTGAAGAGTTGGACGACGTCGGCTTCCTCGGCGGTCATCACCAGTTCGTCGGGTTCTTCACCGAGCACGAAGCTCACCAGACAGTCGGCGCAGTCCGGTGTTCCGCGACGTACACAATCGTGGCAGCTAATTGATAGTTCGATCTCGTGGCTCATGGTGGCCCCCTTCACTTGCCACCACTCTGCACCGCGACTGTGACACGTCAGGCGTGCAGATATCCCGCGATCTCGGCGGCGACCTGTCCGGGACCGAAGACAACACCTTCCGTCAGGACTCGATGAACGAACGGATCAATCAACACGTAGAACGGGGGCCATCGGACGTCCAGAAGCCGAAAGGCCTCCGGCGAGACGAATACCGACTGACGGGCACCTTTCCACTCCGACGATTCATCGTCGCCCGCGCTGATAACGACGACCGGAACACGCAGTTCTCCAAGGTCCGCGTTGATGAACTCGCGACAGCCGTCGCAGTCGGACTTGATCGCCACGACGAGGGTGACTTCGGTCAGTTCGAGTGCTACCTCGGCGCCGTCGGACCAATGGCCGCGCAGTGAAACGGGGGCGACCCGATCACGTGGTCGGTCAAAGGATCGAGCGTTGAACTCAGACGTCACTGGATTCGACGATGGGTTCGACGGCGCGTCCGTGGCCACACCATCGACAGGTCACCGATTCAATATTCTTCGCGATGATCTCTGGTTCTTCGACCGACAGATCGCCGCCGACGGTGAAGTGGTGGAAGGACCGTATGGACGTCGTCTCCACCACATCGAATCTCGTGAGGTTCCCGCACGCGGTGCATCGATAGCGAGTAGTCACAGAGTCACGGTACTTGGAGATTTGTGAACTCATTCAAGGGACGGATCGTGGCCCTGACGTCGGGGTCGTACTTCGTAATCGAAGGGCTCCGGATCTTCGTAACCGAAGACGGTGTCGAACGGCACCGGGTCGATCTGATTGTGGGACCGCTCGGCGTCGATGAGTCGAACCAGCGCACCGGGTTGGCGCAGTTTGCCGATCATGATGGAGCCGCCGTTCGTCTCCAGAACGACGAGGCCGCGTCGCGTGAGTCGCTCGGAGACTCGCTGATCGACGCGCAGCGCGACGACGTCGCGCAGGTCTACCGAGCTGCGCTGGTGGTGCAACACTCCGCCTTCGACGACGATTCGCTCGTTGGTGACATGCACTTTGTGCGAGCGCCAACGCCACGTGCGAGTCAACGCCACCAACGCGAAGGGACCCGCGAAGATCAAACAAAGTATCTTTTCGTGTTCGTGGATCAGGTGCACGTGCTGCCCACCGAAGATCACCAGAGCGAGCAGGACGATGCCGGCGAGACACGGACGCGCCATGCCCCGGGCGACGGGCGTCACCGAGATGATCCTCACCTCGCCCTCGCGCAAAATCAATCGTGGTGCCACACCTCAAGCGTAAGGACTCCTTCGAGGAAAATCAGAACATCGGCCGTGAATGTCGTGTGAATTTTCTCATCAAACGTTGCGCATTTGGTGCGCCGCCATATCGAAGTAGGCGTGAAGTTCATTGAACTGGTCCTCGCTCAGATTCGAGCGTTCACTCTCCAGTGCCGTCGACATCGCTTCGAGCCAGGCGTCGCGAGCGACCCGGTTGATGCGAAAAGGAGCGTGGCGCATTCGAAGACGTGGGTGTCCGCGTTCTTCGGAATACGTCTTCGGTCCGCCCCAGTACTGCTCTAAGAACATCTCGAAGTGTCGCTTCGATTCGCTAAGGTCCTCGGGGTACATCGGTCGCAGCAGATCATTTTGCTCGACTTCGGTGTAGAAGTTCGAGACCAGACGGTGAAAAAACGCGTGACCACCGACCTGGTCATAGAACGTCGCCTCCACCTCTCTACGTTAACGGCGTGTTCTAGACTGCTTCGGGTCTCTTACGAGACGTGCGGGTGTAGCTCAATGGTAGAGCTCCAGCCTTCCAAGCTGGCCATGCGGGTTCGATCCCCGTCACCCGCTCTCACGCATTTCGTTGAGAGTGCCATGGTTTCAAGCACTTTCGAATGACCACGAGTATTACGAGTGACCACGGCTCATCGGTGGCGTGGTGATGGTCAAACGCAACGCGTGAGTTAGTTCACCGTCGTGACGGTGAACCGTCAGGTGAAACCAACGCACAATGTAAAACACACTGAATGTCGAGTTTTTCTCCGACGGCGACCCGTAGGTCAGATTCGATGCTCACAGCGCGAATCCCCTTGGAGTTCGCCTAACTCTCAGCAGATTGTAAGTAGTTTCTCTCGGCTGACGTTCTCGACACTTCTAGGCTCAGGTCGCGTGCATTCTCTTTTGACGAAGTCCTCGTTCGTTGTCGTCATGGCTGCGGTCATTCTTTTGGCCACGACGGGCCCCGCTCTGGCCGGCCCACCACTCGCTCCCACGGCGACGGGTTTCGACATCAGTTTTCCCCAGTGCACTGAGCCGTTGCCTCCCTCGCCAGGCTTTGGCGTCGTGGGCGTGAACGGGGGTACGACCTTCAGCGCAAATCAATGTCTCGCCCGAGAGCTCGTCTGGGCCCAGGGCGCCGCCAACGAAACACCCGCCTTCTACGCCAACACCGAAAATCCCGGTCCGGCGAACGCCTCGAACTGGCCGACGAACCAACAGACCCCACGCGAATGTTCCGGCGCCAACTCCGTCGCGTGCTCCTACGACTACGGCTGGAACGCCGCGCGACTCGCTTTCGCTAACGCCGTCAACGCCGAGAGAGACGACGGAGCGTCGTCACCAACGGCCTCGGCCATCGCGGCGCCGTGGTGGCTCGACGTGGAGACCGGCAACAAGTGGGAGACCTTCGAGTACGGGCGAAGCTCCGCGACGGGCACCTACGACGAAGCGTCGATTGAAGGCATGATCGCCTCCTTCGAGAACATCGGCATCGCGTCCGTCGGGGTTTACTCAACTTCTCAGCAGTGGAAGGTCATCACCGTTGGTACCGATTCGACGTTCCCTGCGGTGCCCGTGTGGATCCCGGGCTTCGGCTCGCTGGCGACGGCGGAGGTGGGTTGTGGTTTGGTGTCATTCACCGGCGGGCGCGTGGCGCTGATCCAGTACGGGTCACTCGGCTACGACGGCGACTACGCCTGCGGCCTCTTGAACACTCCCATAACGACCTCGGTCTCCGTGGCCAGCTCGGCGACCTTCACCAACCAGATCGTCTCCACCAACAACGACGGTGCGGTGACCTACGTCCAGACGAGTGGTAGCCCAGAATTGCTGGTGAGCGGCAGTGGACTCGTCACCACGAGTGGCACGTTGGCGCCCGGAACGTACGTCGCGACGGGCACGACGAGTGACCCGAACGACGACACCGGAACGTTCGCTCTGACGCTCGAGGTCGGCGAGCTGATCCAGAGTGTGCCCACGACCGCCTCCGTCAAGGTGAGTGGATCGCAGGCCTACCACGATCAGCTAAACGTCACGGGAAGCGACGGCGCGGTGACCTACGTCCAGACGAGCGGTACTCCCGCATTGATCGTGGGCGCGAGCGGCCTCGTCTCAACCAGCGGGCCGTTAACGGCCGGTTCTTACGTCGCGACGGGCACAACGAGTGATCCCGTTGGTGACAAAGGGACCTTTACGCTCACAGTGAAAGTCGGCGCGCTCGTTCAACGCGACCCCTTAACGGCGACGGTACTCACGACGATCTCAACGTCGTTCACTAACCAACTCGCCGTTGGGGCCAACTTGGGCGCGGTGACCTACGTTCAAACGAGGGGTCTTCCCGCACTGATCGTGAGCCCGAGCGGTCTCGTCACGACGAGCGGAGCTTTGGCCAAGGGCGCGTACCGCGCCGCCGGAACGCTCAGCGACGCGTCGGGTGACGTGGGAACGTTCACCTACACGCTCAGCGTCACGACGCCGCTGATAGTGCCGACCGCGACGTCCATAATCGGCTACGCCGTCGCCGGGAGAACGAGGACTTTCACCATCTACGGCACCGGCTTCTACGGAGATCCTCGCATTACGAGCCACTCGGGAACGACCGCGGTCGTGACCCGCGACACCGGTCAGGCGTTGGTCGTGCGCGTCGCCGTGCGCGCACGCTCTCGAAACGGCGTCTTCACCTTCACCATCGTCCTGGCTGACGGTGAATCGTGCCAGATTCGCTACAACCAGCGATAGGCCAGAGACTCGTCGCGTCTCGCCACCCTGAAACGTCTTGTCAATTGTGACGATTCTTGGTGGTCGCCAGGCTCATAGTACGTTGGCTCGTGATGCGCTATGACGATTGGTTTCTCACCTCGGAAGAGCGAGGAAACCCTATGACCGAGATTGACTCGCGTCGTTCTGGGGTTGCTGCGTGGACCGAGGGCAATCACGTTGACTTCCTCATTGACGGGGTCTCCTATTTCCAGAGTCTTGCCGAAGTCATCTCGATCCTCGAGCCTGGCGATGAAGTCCACTTCGTAGATTGGCGCGGAGACGCGGACGAACGGGTATCGAAAGATGGAACATCGATTGCGGCCCTCATGGCCAGCGCATGTCGACGAGGCGTCGACGTTCGGGGGTTACTCTGGCGATCGCACAGCGACCGCTTCGGGTTCAATTCGCAACAAAATCGACGCCTCGCCGGTGAGGTGAACGAGGCGGGCGGTGAAGTTCTCCTTGATGAGCGCGTGCGCCGAAGCGGATCGCACCACCAAAAGATGGTCCTCATTCGTCATCCCTCCCGACCTGATCGTGACGTTGCGTTCATCGGCGGAATCGATCTCAGTCATGGTCGTCGAGATGACACCAACCACGGCGGAGACTTTCAAATCATCAAGTTGGACCCACGGTACGGACCCCGTCCCCCGTGGCACGACGTCCAGCTTGAGATCCGTGGACCAGTCATTACCGAACTCGATCTCACGTTCCGGGAACGATGGGAAGATCCCACGCCGCTTAATCACTCGGGCCGAGCGCGGGCGTGGCTCTCACGAGCGATGTCGCGAGATCGTGTCGCCCGCCCACTCCCCGCACGTTTGGGCGACCCCTCGACGCGAGGCGGACACACCGTCCAAGTGCTTCGGACCTATCCATCACGACATCCCAAGTATTCATTCGCGCCCGACGGCGAGCGAAGCGTCGCACGAGCGTTCGCAAAGGCGATTAAGAGAGCGCGCACCTTGATCTATATCGAAGACCAATATTTCTGGTCCGTCGAAATCGCGCGATTACTCGCCGGGGCATTGCGTGAACAGCCGAAACTGCAAATCATCGGCGTAGTTCCGCGTTTCCCGGACAAGGACAGCAAATGGTCGGGGCCACCGAGCAGGTTCGCTCAAGCGAGGGGCCTCGCCATCGTGCAAAAGGCTGGCGGCGAGCGAGTCGGGTTTTACGACATCGAGAACGAAATCGATAACCCCATTTACGTCCACGCCAAGGTCTGTGTTATTGACGACGTTTGGGCGACCGTCGGATCAGACAATCTCAATCGCCGCTCGTGGACTCATGACTCGGAACTTTCGTGCGCAGTGATTGATAGCGAACTCGATGACCGGATTCCGCTAGATCCGGGCGGCCTCGGCGACGGAAGCCGCAAATTTGCGCGCGCCTTGCGGCTCTCGCTTTGGGCGGAACACCTCGGACGATCGCCCGACGACCCGGAGCTCTTGAATCTGTCTCAAAGCTCTGATCTTTGGCGAACGAGCGCCAACGCACTCGAAGACTGGCGGTTGAGCTCCGACGTAGAAAATCGACCAACGAGTCGGATTCGACCGCACGTCATCGATCCCGTTCCAATTTCCAGTCGGCGATGGGCCGGCCTCGTCTACCGATTGGTTTTCGATCCCGACGGGCGCCCGCTCAAACTTCGACTACGACGGGGCTTTTGATCAAACGCGTTTGTGTGACAATTGAGTCGGTCGTCGAGTTCAAATCGGCCCATTACGTGATCTTTGAGCCCACGTTCGAAAGAAATGGGATTCGCATTCGTCACGCAACTGCGTCTAAAGGCCAAAACACCTTGATTGACGGTTCACTCATCGAATAGTGAGTAGAGCCCTATAGTGAACTTGAAGGCACCCGGACCCCGTTTCCTTCTGTCTTGGCCGATGGCCAAGTCGACAGGAGAGAAGTTCCAAACGTGGGCACTGCGGAAAATGACCTTACCGACCGCGACGTCGCTATCAGAGCTCTCGGGGACAGCGCGCCCGCCGCTCTAGATTGCAGCGTCAAACTCGATTCTGGCGAGGAGGGTTTTTTCAAGCATTCAAGAGAGGTGTTCGTCGTGCGTACGATCTCGGGCACTTCACGGGCGCGTTACGACTTGTTCATCCAGAATTCGACTTTCGTTCACGGGCTACGCCGCACAATCAGAGGTCGTGTCCTCTTCGAATTGGGGCGGTACCTATGAGCGAGATGAGCGTGAAGGGTGACGGCGCGATGGTGTCGAAGGATGGCGGCGATCGCGAAAGGCGACACAGTTTTCTCGCACCGTCGGCCGAGGGTCCGGCGAGTCGCCTGGTAAAAAATGTGTCTCGAGGAAACAGCGCCATCGCGATCGCGATTGCGGTGATTTGCTCATTCGCCGTAGTGGGATTAATACTCGTCGGAGTCGGTCTCCTGATTACTCACGTCCTTGAGCACGGCTCGATCGGCGTTTGGGACCACCACGTCAGCCAGTGGTTCGACAAGCATCGCAGTACTCGCTGGAACCGAATCACGGGTGACCTGACCGACATAGCTGACACGTTCGAAGTAGCCGGAGTTGCCGCGGTCGTTACTATCCTGCTTCTGGTTCGACGATGGGGACGACAGGCTTTCCTGCTCGTCGCCGGCCTTGTCATCGAGCTCACGGTCTTCCTTGCGTCGAACCAAATCGTCGCGCGACCTCGTCCGGCTGTGAGTCATCTGGGAGGAACGCCTTCCACGTTCAGCTTTCCTTCGGGTCACACGGCGGCCACCATCGTTCTCTATGGCGGCATCGCGGTGATAGTTGTGGTGGCGACTAATCGATGGTGGCCCCGGATCGTGATGTGGATCCTGGCGGTCGCTCTAACGATCGCCGTTGGCTTGTCTCGGGTCTATCGCGGCGAGCATTACCCGACGGACGTCGCGGCCGGTCTGTTGTTGGGTATTGGTTCTCTCGTGGCCGGCGTGTTCATCATTCGAGTGGCCGGCGTCAATCGTTCCGCCAAATCTCAATCGGCAAAAGTTCAGATCTCGGACCAAGATATCGGCGAACTAGACCAGGCCCCGGAGTGACGTCGGTCGCCGTTATTGCCCACAAGTACAAGACCCTCGACGGTGGTCTCGTGGAGCTGCGACAGGTGCTAGCCGACCAGGGCTTTCCCGATCCTCTCTGGTACGAGGTGCCCAAGAGTCGCGAGGCGCCCAAACGGGCGCGTCAGGCGGTGGCCGACGGGGCGGACCTGCTCTTCATTTGGGGAGGCGACGGCACCATCCAACGTTGCGTCGACGCCGTCGCCGGAGAAGCCGTGAACCTCGCGATCTTGCCGGCGGGAACCGCCAATCTGTTGGCGAATAATTTGGGTGTTCCAATCAATCTAGGTGCGGCGGTCGATGTCGGACTTCACGGCGATCGGCGACAGTTAGATGTCGGCGTCTTGAACGGCGAGCGTTTCGCGGTGATGGCGGGCGTGGGTTTTGACGCGATAATGATGCGCGACGCCGACAATGAGTTGAAAGGACGCTTTGGCCGCCTGGCCTACGTGTGGACCGGCGTGCGCGCCACGCACATGACCAGACGCAACGTCCGCATTGAGATCGACGGAAAGTTGTGGTTCAAAGGAAAGGCCAGTTGCGTCTTGCTCGGCCAGATGGGAACGCTGGCGACCGGAATTCGTGCCTTTCCCGACGCGCAACCCGATGACGGACTGCTCGAGGTCGGCGTGGTCACGGCGAAAAACGCACTGGAGTGGGCACGGGTGCTGAGTCGACTGGTGGCCCGGGACGCCAAAAACTCACCACTGACTCAAATGGGTCGAGGCAGCACGGTCAACATCAGACTGGATCGGCCGACGACCTTCGAACTCGACGGAGGCGCTCGGAAGGCGAAAAAGAAGTTCCGAGCCAGCGTCGATCGCGGCGCGATCACCGTCTGCGTACCGAAGAAGGAGGAAGAATGAGTAGCGCTACCCTCGTTCCCGAGACTCGGGGTCTCACTGGTGACGACGCCTGGGCCATGCTAAAACGCACCGGCTGGGGTCGCATCGCCAAGGACGCCTTTAAGAGGCTGCGAGTGGCCGACGGTTTCAGTCACGTGCGCTCGTTGGCCTTTTTGATCTCGCTCGTCGCCATCGAAGGATTGATCGCCATTGTCGGGCTCGCGAGCGTCTTACATAAGGGTGAGATCAGCAATATGATCGACGCCGCCGTGCGCCGAGCCATTCCCGGTCCGGCCGGCCACGTACTGACGACCGCCGTGACCCAGGCCCACCGCGTCGCCGCGGGACATCACTACACCGCGCTTCTCTTCGGGGTCATCGGTGCACTGGTAGTAGCGACCACGGCCATGGGGCAACTCGAACGCGGACTCAATCGAATATACGGGGTCGAGCAAGATCGCCCCACGTTGAAGAAGTACGGACTCGCGCTATTCTTCGCGCTCAGCGTCGGCACGCTCGGGGCCGCGGCATTTGTGTGCCTCGCCTTTGGCCGGGACCTCTTCATCTCCATTCACAACGACGCGCTCCCGACGGCGTGGTCAGTGGCGCGCTGGCCAGTTGGCGTGTTATTGGCGGCCATTGCGGTCACCGTGCTCTTTCGCTGGTCGCCGCGACGTTGTCAACCTCGATTGTCGTGGCTCGCCTTCGGCTCTGGGATCTCGGTCTTCTTGTGGGGGTTGTCGACGGTCGGCCTCGGCCTGTTCTACGGGTCGAGCTCGTCTTTTGGGGCGACGTACGGCCCACTGGCTGGCGTAGTGGCGTTGCTCGTATGGAGTTTGTTGTCGAGTTTCTCCTTGTTTTACGGAGCCGCGGTGGCGGCCCAACTCGAGGCGCTTCGAACCGGCGAACCCGCGCCCCAGGACGCCGAGAAGGTCGCCGAGTCAGATCCCGCGAGTGATCCAACGGCACAAAAGGTTTAAGCGCGTGACCGATGAAGACGCTTCCCGTTCGGCGCCGGTTCCGGCCGAGCTGATTGTCCGGGCGAGACGAACGCTCGAAGGCGTCATCGGGGTTCCCGCGAGCGAGGGGAACCGTGTCACGGTGCTGCGCAACGGATGTGAGATCTTCCCGGCGATGCTGGACGCCATTCGTGGCGCCGAGCACACGATCGACTTTCTCACTTTTGTCTATTGGAAGGGCGAGGTCGGTATCGATATGGCCGAGGCTCTCGGTGGTAGGGCCCAGGCCGGGGTCCGCGTTCGGGTGCTCTTGGACGCTTGGGGGTCGCGTCCGATCGAAAGTCATCTGATCGACGAAATGACCAAATCGGGGGTCCAGTTACGTTGGTTCCGTCCCTTGAGTCGGGTCCGCCTGGGCGAGGTCAACCACCGCACGCATCGCAAGGTCCTCGTGGTCGACGAGTCGGTGGCCTTCACCGGTGGCGTGGGCATCTCCGATCTCTGGAATGGCGACGCGCGCAACGAACACGAATGGCGCGATACCCACTTCAAAGTCGAGGGCGGGGCCGTTGACGGGCTGCGCGCCGCGTTCTTGGACAATTGGTCCGAGACCGGCGCAGCGATCTTTGACTCCGAGTGCGACCGCTTTCCCACTCAGCCCTCGCCCGGTCAGAGCGTCATCCAGTGCGTACGCGGCGCTTCAGCCATGGGCGGGAGCGAGCTGGCCAGCGTCTTTCGGGCCCTCTTGCAGTTGACCCAACGCCATCTGCGGGTGACGACCGCCTACTTCGTACCCGACGACGATCTGACGAGGCGTCTCTGCGAAGCGTCGGCGCGCGGGGTGCAGGTACAGATCCTCCTTCCCGGCCCCTTTTCCGATAAACGCTTCGTGCAGTTGGCGGCTGAGGAGAACTACGAGGAGCTCATCGAGTCCGGGGTCGAACTTTGGAATTTTCAGCCATCGATGATGCACGCCAAGATTATGACGGTGGACGGCCAGGTGGCCAACGTGGGCTCAGCGAATTTCAATTCCCGATCCCTCAACTGCGACGAAGAGATCAACATGGTGATTTTCGATCCCTCGATCGTGCGCACCCTCGATGGCCACTTCGATGATGATCTCGAACGAAGTGTCCGGATCGATCCGAGCCGCTGGAAGAGGCGCTCGATACTCCAACGCGTCAAAGAAAAACTCGTCGCTCCTTTGCGCCGCGTTTCATAGGGAGTCACACCATGCTCGTTGTTTCGATCACCCTCCTCACGGTCATCATTCCCGGTGTCGCTGCCGGATTATTCGCGTACCGGTGGCCCCAGGCGGCACCCACGGCCCCCAAGATAAGTGTCCCGAAGGTCAAGCAGGAAGCTCGCCGACACCCCCGACTGGTGGCATTCTCCCGATCACGGCTTGATCCCGGCTCCGCCACGGGCCTGCTCCTGAGCGCCGGCTTATTCGTGTTCGTCGTAGGCGCCGCATTGGTGGCGATCGTGCTCGTCATGATTCACACCAAGTCCGGATTCGCGCGACTCGATCGAAGCGTCAGTCTGTTCGGAGCGCACCACGCCACGGCTTTTTCGACGGACTTCTTACGGTTCTACACCCAGCTGGGAGGCGCGCTGGTCATCGTCCCCCTCGGGGTCATCGTGGCGATCGCTGAAACGATACGTCAGCGAACAGTCGCCGTATTCGTGTTCCTCACTTTGGTCGTAGGAGGACAGTTCCTGGTCGCCAACGTCGTCAAAGCGATTGTGGATCGAGCCCGCCCCGATTTTGACCAGCTGACTGGGTTCTCCGGATCATCATTTCCGTCCGGTCATGCCGTGGCCGCCGCGGCGTGTTTGGCGGCGTTCGCTCTCGTAATCGGGCGACGGCGCTCCCTTAGAGTGCGGGCAATTCTCGCCGGTCTCGCCGTCGGCCTGGCCACCGGCATCGCCTGCTGTCGGGTGATGCTCGGCGTGCATTGGCTCACCGACGTGCTCGGCGGGTTGGCGCTGGGGTGGGCGTGGTTCGCGCTCTGCTCCATCGCCTTCGGCGGTTACCAACTGCGATTCGGCGCCCCGGCGAAGACCGCCGAAGAAACCGTTTCCTCTTGAAGTCTTCACCGAGAACGGACGTCCGCTGTTCGTCGTAGGAGTACATCAGATGTACGACCAAGTCCGGCCCCAGGCAGATTGATCCGATCTTTACCTACCAGGATTTCGGCCGAGGTCGCTTCCTGTTTCGGTGTTCACAGTCCTCCCGTAGCAAACAGTGCGATTGCCGCCGCCGCCATGATCCCGACAGTGAGCCAACCCAGAATATTGGCGGTGATACCGTTCACAGATTTACCCATGAGGCGCTGGCTACTCGACACTCGCATTACGACGAAGAGGAAAGGTGCGGCGGCCACACCATTGATCACGGCTACCAAGACAAGCAGTTTGATTGGATTCACATTCAAGAGGCTGAGCGCCGTGCCGCCAATTGTCCCCACGAAGAGAAGACCGTAGAAGACGGGTGCTTGGCGGATAGAACGACTAAAGCCCCATTCCCGACCGAGCAGGCCCGCCAACCCGACCGACCCCGAGGCTGCGAGAACCGGAATCGCCAAGAGACCGCTCCCAATGAATCCAAGGGCAAAAATGAGGCTCGCGAAGCGTCCAGCAAACGGTCGGAGCGCTTTGGCGGCCTGGGCCGCGCTTTGAATGTGGGTGATGTTGTGGATGTGGAGTGTCTGCGCGGTGGCCACGATTATGGCAAACATGACGACATTGGAGAACGCCATTCCGGTAAACACATCGAGACGACTCATTCGCTCCTTGCGTCCGGCCTCGTGCCGACTCATCCGTTTGAGCGGCACAGGCGCGGCGCCCCCTTCGGGCTCGTCGCGCATCTCTTCGATCCGGTGGGCGCTCTGCCAGAAGAAGAGATAGGGAGAGATTGTTGTGCCGAGCACCGCGACCAGAAGTGCGAGGTACGTCTTGTTCAACTGGATGTGGGGAACGACGGTGTACGTAAGGACCTTGCCCCACTGATGGGTCACCAAGATCGCGACCACCACGTACGCCAATAACGGCGCACACAGCATTTTGAACGCGAGGGCGATTCGAGCAAATGATCCAAGGACCAGCAACCACGTGATCGCCACGCCCGCTAGCAGCGCCCAGAGCCAGGTGGGACCGGCATGAAGAAGGCTCATGCCTGAGCCAATGGCTACCAAGTCGGCGGCGATATTCAGTCCATTCGCGACGATGAGGACGATGAGGAGAACGCCCAGGACCGCTCGACCCGTTCGGTGGAAACGCTGGACCGCCAATTCGCCCAAACCCGTGCCGGTCGCAAGGGCCGTTCGATCGCAGATCTCCTGGACTGCCGCCATCAGCGGAAAGGAGATCAAGGCGGTCCAAATGAAAGCTAGACCGAACTGTGCTCCGGCTTGCGAGTACGTGGCGATTCCAGAGGGGTCTTCGTCGGACGCTCCCGTCACCAGTCCCGGCCCCATGGCTCTCAGGTACTGGCGCCAGATTGGTCCCTCGTGCTCGGGAGTGAGATCGAACTCTGATCGGTGCGTGGACGAGGGAACGGGTCCCGCGCCCTTTTTTCGCGAACTCGCTTTGCGTCTAGGGTGGATCGCCATTGATTGTCTCCAATGAACTCGACCTTCGGAGTTGCTCCAACTTACGACAGCATTCGGCGAACTGAATGGCATTGACGTGTAAACCCTGACGACATCTCGCAATACGGGATCCTCCTCTTCGACGTTGTTCTCAATCCACACGAAGTGGCGCAGGAGATCGCTCGCCACTTCAACGTCGCCACGGCGTAGTCCGTGTTGACAACGTCACGCGACTAAGGGGCAGAACGCACCGCACCGCCTGGAGAGGGCCGCTTCCATTGTGTTCGCGTGAAGTAGTCGAACGGGCCCGTCGGGCCTAATGCAACGCTCGCTCGCGCGGACTACGTTATGGGCAGCAGCCCACGTGAATCGAGGTGCCATTGACCATCGCCCCTAGTCATCCCAAGGCCCGGACCGTCGCCCTAATCGGTCGCAACGGCGTCGGCAAGACGTCACTGCTCGAAGCGCTCGTGGTTGCGACCGGTGGTCTGGAACGGGCCGGAAAGGTTGACGCGGGCACCACACTCGGCGCCAATGATCCCGAAGAACGCAAGTATCAGATGTCCCTGGGCATCTCAATGGCCCCGGTATGGATCGGGGACGACAAATTGACGCTGCTCGACACCCCCGGACTCATTGACTTCCACGGCGAAGTCGAGCGGGCCCTCGACGTGGCCGACGTCGCGGTCCTCGTCGTGAGCGCCGTCGACGGTGTCCAAAGTGATTTCGTGGCCACCTGGGACCTCGCGCGCGAAGCCGACGTTCCGGTCGTCATCTTCGTGAACGCGCTCGACGCCGAGCGAGCCGACTTTGAATCGACACTGGGATCACTCGAGTTACTGGTCGGCCCCACCCTCGCACCCTTAGAACTGCCGATCGGCGTAGGACCATCGCTGCAGGGCGTCGTCGACCTCTTGGCCGACGAGGCCATCTTCTACGACCGCGCCACGCCCCGTCACGCCCCGGTTCCCGCGGAACTGGCCGAATTGGAATCGAGGGTCCGTGCCAGTTTGATCGAGGCCATCGTCGTCGCCGACGACTCGTTGACCGAGCGCTACCTCGAAGGAGACGTGCCGACGATGGACGAGCTCGAGCCGGCGCTCGCCGAGATGATGATCGAAGGCCGTATCGTGCCGGTGACCTGCGGTTCGGCCACGCTGGGCGTCGGGGTCGATCGTCTCGCCACGCTGCTCGACGAGATCGCCGTCTCTCGACCGATCCCGGCGCTGATGAACGGCAACGAGACGTTCCTCGACCGCGACCCCAATGGCGAGCCGATCATGCGCGCCTTCAAGGTCATCGTCGACCCCTACGTCGGTCGCATCGTGGTGATGGAGGTGATCTCCGGCACGATCACGCCCGACGTCTCGCTCGTCAACGTGCGCACCAGGAACGACGAGCGCCTGCACGGACTGCATCACCTCTTCGGCTCCAAGCTCGTGCCGGTGACGCGCGCGGTGGCCGGCGACGTGGTCGTGGTCGCCAAACTCAACGACGTCGCCGTGGGCGACGTCCTCGCCAAGCGTGGTGTCGACTTGGCAACGGTGACGACCAAGGTGCCGGCGCCGGCGCTGTCGGTGGCGCTGCTGAGCGCCTCGAACGACGACGACAAGATCGCGACCGCCCTGCATCGGCTCTCCGAGGAGGACCCCTCACTGCGCGTGCGCCACGACCCGGTGTCGCGCCGCCTGGTGGTTGACGCCATGGGCGATACGCACTTGAAGGTCACGCTGGAGCGACTGCGCCGTCGATTCAACGTGAACGTGACGACCGCGACGCCCGACGTCCAGCACTACGAAACGATTCGTTCGGCTCGCGACTGCGAAGGTCGACTGAAGAAGCAGACCGGCGGACACGGCCAGTTCGCGGTGGTGAACCTGAAGGTGGAACCCATCAAGCCCGACGAACCCTTCGAGTTCGTCGACGCGATCGTCGGTGGGGCGGTCCCGCGCCAATTCATCAATGCCGTGCGAAACGGCATCGAAAAGACCATGGCCCGCGGCGGCCCGGCCGGCTTTCCGGTCGTCGGACTGCGCGTCACGCTCTATGACGGCAAGTTCCACGGCGTCGACTCGTCCGAAGCGGCCTTCGAGACCGCCGGTTCGATGGGCGTGCGCGCCGCGCTCGACGCCGCGGGCACCGTGGTGCTCGAACGAATCATGGAAGTCACGACGACGTTCCCGACCCAGTACCTCGGTGAAGTGCTCAATGACCTCAAGGGTCGAAGGGGCAAGGTCGTCGCGACCATTCAGGACAACGCCACCACCGTCACGGTGACCTCGTTCATCCCCGAAGATGGTCTGCACCGATACGGCCTCGATTTTCGCGCCATCACGGCCGGGCGCGGTCGCGTCACCATTCAACTGCACCATCTTTCCGAAGCGCCGTAGTTGCTGCTCGCCGGCGAGCGTGACCGCACCTAGTAGCCCGGCAGCTCCAGCTCCAACCAGAGTCCGTGGTGATGACACCATCCCCACTGACGCGGCGATTCCCCGGGCAGCGTCACGAGGACTTGCGTCGCGCCCTTTCGAGCGCTCTCGCTCGACGTCGAGGACGTCGGCCAATTCACCATGAAAGGCGATTCGAGAGAGATCCAGGCGACGTTGTCCTTACGACACCTCTCCACCATGTCCTCGAAGTAGGCCCGTTGATCGTCTTCGGAGAAATAGGCCGCCACGTAACTGTTGATCACCATCGTCAAACTCGACGAATCGCCGAGCGCGATCGCGTCGCCGAGTCGTTCGGCGACGGTGCCGCGTAACACGGTGGTCGCGGGCCACGAGGAACGTTGCGCGATGATCGCGTCGAGTCGGGCCAGGCGACGGGGCTCTTCCGGCCACAGACAGGCCTGGAGCCAGAGTCGATCGTCCTCGACGGCGAGATCCAGTGGCGAAGGATCGATGCCGACCCGCGAGAAAACGTCGGGCAGTGGAAGCGAACGGTTGACCGGCGTCTCATCGCGACAGACCAGCGTCAACGGATTGTCATCGTCGTCCGCTCGAACTGGGAATTGGTCGAAGTAGAGATTGATGCCGGCCGAGGTGCCGACGTCGATGAGATTGATCGACGAATGACCCGGCTGGGCGATGAGCGCGATGACGACCTGAAATATCGCCGATCGGCCCGGCTCGTTGGTCTGGGTCGAACGATGGAGTTCGCCCCGCACCAATGCGGGCTCGGTGTTCACGACGTCAACCACGTGTCGAGCGGCGCCTTCGGGGTCCGTGATCAATCCCCATCGAGCGTCGCGGTAAATAGGTGTCAGTTCTGGATGACCACGCAGGGCCGCGAGGTGGAGCGCCGCCAGGACCAACATCGGGTTTCTCTGTTCGACGCGAACGCCGGCGAGCAACTCTTGGGCGACGAGATCGCTTTCGAGTCCGGTCATTAACGCGGAATAGAACGGCAGTCGATCGTGGTCTTCGCTGGTGAAGGCGAAGTGATATCGACGTCGAGCGTCCTCTAGGTCCAGGTCCACACTTTGCACGATACTGAGTGAACATTGCGCCGAAATGTATTCAATTACGGCACCGTGAAGAATCTGAGTATTCGATTCGTCGTAAGGTCTTCAATGGTGAAAAAGAAAATCGCGATCATTCAATTGGCGAAGCATCGCGAACCGCGCCTGCTCGTGACGGGCCAGACCGTCTCGCAATTCGGCGACGGTGTGGCACTCGTCGCTCTAACCCTGTTAGTTCTCGACACGACGCACAGTGCCTCCAAGCTGGCGTGGTTCGTAGCGGCGCGAATGACGCCGCTCGTAATCTTCCTGCTCGTCGGTGGCGCCATCGTTGATCGCTTTTCTCGACGGATTCTCTTACTGATCTCTGACTGCGTTCGAGCGATTCTCACGGCGATTCTCGTCGTCTTGATTGCTACCGGACACTTGAAATACGGAGATCTGCTGATATTCGCAGTTCTCTTCGGAACGTTCGACGCCGTCTTCATGCCGTGTATCACCGCGCTCACGCCAGAAATTGTCCCCGAAGAGTTGCTCCCGGCGATGAACGCGGTACGACCACTGTCGAACAATTTGATGGGCAACATGATCGGTCCGGCCGTCGGCGGCGTCATCGCCGCTGCGAGTACCTCGTGGGCGATCGGCGTCGACTGCACGACGTTCCTAGTCTCGGCGGGCGCGCTGTTCTTGATGAAACCGACTCCGACGCCCCATCGCACGCCCGGTAGCTCGATGCTGACCGAGATAAAGGAGGGCATTCGATACGTTCGCGCTACGAGATGGCTCCGGACGGGACTGGTCGCGGCGGGTATCGCCAACGCCGTCATGTTCAGTCCGATGGCAGTGTTGCTTCCGTTCTTGCTGCGACACACCTTTCACGACAGCAAGGTGATAGTTGGCTATACCTTCGCCGTCATGGGACTATCGGGCGCGATTGGTGCGCTCGTTGCGTCGAACCTGAAAACGCCGCGTCGGCGTATTCGAGTCATGTGGACCTTTTGGACGATCTCCTCACTTTCCGGATTGATCGTTGGCTTCGCCACCAACTTCTGGGAAGTCATGATCTTTCCGTTGGTCGCCTCGCCCTTGCTACTTCTCGGCAACGTCATCTGGGAGTCGATGATGCAAACCGAGGTACCGCGCGAGTTGCTCGGACGTGCGAGTTCCGTCGACTGGTTCATGTCATTGGGATTAGCTCCCGTTGGACTGGTCGTTGCTGGACTATTGGCGACCGAATGGGGTGTGCGCACCTATTTCGTTGTGGTCAGTCTGTTGTCGGCTGCCCCGGGAGTGTGGATCATCCTTTCGCGCAAGATCAACGAGATCGACGAGGACCGCGTCAAGGAAACGGCAGTCGTGGAGCCTCCGCCAGCGACATACCCACTAGGCGAGAACCCCTCTTCGCAGAACCTGGGTATATAGCCTCCGGTCGAAACGACCGGCCCTTGGCCTCGCCCACCCGACCACCTCGAACCTCGACCCATTCGTCCTTCGTCGATTCGTTGACCACGTGCGCCACGAAGACCCAGTGCTGGCGACGCTCTTTGACGCCGTTTACGACGACGGCGTCACCGGCTCGCACGCCGTTCCATCGCGTGCTTCGCACCACGTGGCCGTGACGGGTGACGACGGCGCGTTGTTGCATACATCCTTTCTAGTCGGTGAGCATTTGGTCACTTGACGTCACAGCCCTGTTCTACGGTGGGATCATGTCCTTCACGCAAGAGTTGCCCCGCTCGCTCTCCCCCTCTCGTCTCTCGGATTTTCAGACCTGTCCGCGCCGCTACCAATACGCCTCGATCGAACGCATCCCCCAGCCCGCTTCCTACGCCACGGCCAAGGGCCGCTTCGCCCACTTCGTCTTCGAGCAGCTCTTCACGCTCAATCCCGAAGAGCGGACGATCGAGCGGGCCCGCGAGTTCGTCCCGGCCGCCGTCGAGGAAATCCTCACCGAGGACGTGCGAACCGACATCGCCCTGGACGACGCGATGATGATTCGGCTCCTTCGAGAGATCGAAGAGATCATCACGACGTACTTCCACATGGAGGACCCGACCACGGTCACCAGTGAGGGCGTGGAGCTGCGACTCGGCGCGATCGTCGACGGCGCGCCGCTCTTCGGCATTCTCGACCGGCTCGACCGCGACAAGGACGGATCGCTCACCATCGTCGATTACAAGACCGGCGGGCTACCGAACCGTAACTACGACTCCCAGACCTTCGCCAACGCCGAGCTGTACGCCGCGCTGTGCGAGGCGGGGCTCGGCGAAAAGCCCGCCAAGATCCGATTGATGTACGTGGCCAAGGGCCAGAGCATCGAACGCAACGTGACCGACGTCGTCGTGAGGGCCCGCTCTCACTCGGCGGCCGGCGCGTGGGAGAAGATCAACCGGTTCTACGACGACGGCGACTTTCCGGCGACGCCGTCGGTGCACGCCTGTCGATTCTGTTCGTACAAGGACCTCTGTCGCGCGAACGGCGTCGCGGTACCGGTCTGAGTCACTCGAGGGTTTCTGCGAATTGACCTTTAGGCTGAAGGTTATGCAGTCGTTCGATGTTTCCTTTGATTACCGCTGTCCCTTCGCGAAGAACCTTCACCTTCACGTCATCGAAGCGCTACGCGCCGGCGCGGACTTCGAGGTCAATTTCGTCCCCTGGTCGCTCAGTCAGGGCAGTCGCGGTGACGGTCCCGACGTGTGGAACGACCCCGCGTACGACGGAGATCTGCTTTCGCTGGCGGCCGCGGTCTCGGTGCGCGACCAACAGAGCGAGTATTTTCTCGACGCGCACGAAGCCCTCTTTCGAGCGCGCCACGATCGAGCGATCCGACTCGTGACGCTCGATGAGATCAGTAACGTCCTCGCGCCACTGGGCGTCGACATGGCCATGGTCGCCGCCGACGTCGCCTCGCGCCGACCCCACGAAGTGATCGCAGCGAGTCACAAGGAGTTCGACCGCTTCGAGGCCTTCGGCGTTCCCACCTTCGTCGTCAATGACGACGCGACCTTCGTGCGCTACATGAGCGAGCCCGGCGACGACCCGGCGCAGTCGGTCGAACTCATCACCGCTCTGCTCGCCATGATGACGAACCGTCGCGACCTGAACGAGTTCAAGCACACGCAACTGCCGCGCTAATTCCGGCGAATTACATCAACTGGTATTCGATCAGCGTGTCGTAGGTCTCGTCTCGATCGTCGGCTCCGCCGGTCATCGAAGCCGAGAACTCCGTCACGCCGGCCTCGGCCAAGTCATTCAGCTTTTCCAGGACCTGCGCGCGGGTGCCGAAGAGACCGACGTCGGCCGGACCCTTCGCCCCTTCGCGGTCCAGCATCGCGCGATAGCTCGGCAAGGTCCCGTAGATCTCGAGCGTCTCGTTCACCTTGGCCATGGTGTCGCCGACGTCGCTAGTCACCGAGATCGGCAGACTGCACACGACGCGCGGCGTGGGCCGACCGGCCGCCGCCGCGGCGGCGTTGATCGTCGGCACGACGTGCGTGGCGATGGTCTTCACGCCGGTCATCCACGTCAACGTACCGTCAGTCACGGTCCCGGCCATCTCGAGCATCTTCGGTGCCAGGGCGGCGACTAACAGGCCGGGCGTTCGCACCTCGCTCGGTCCCAAGGCGCCGATGGTCGTCGCGCTCACGCGTTCACCGTGTGCCTGGACGCGCTCTCCGCGAAGCATCGGCGCCAGGGCGTCGAGGTATTCGCTCATGTAGCTCGCCGGGCGATCGAAGGAGATGCCCCACATGCCCTCGACCACCGCCTTGTGGGAGAGGCCGATACCGAGGGAGAGTCGTCCGCCGATAGCCTCTTGCACCGTGCGCGCCTGGGCGGCCAGCATCGTGGGGTGGCGCGTTTGGATCGGCACAACAGCCGTGCCCAGATCGAGGTCGCGGTACTCGCGTCCGACCACGGCGAACACGGTGAGGGTGTCGGGGCCGAATATTTGCGACGACCACATCCGGGTGAAGCCCCGCGCTCGCAGTCCCGCGGCGCGCTCGAGCGTCTTCTCGAGCGGTCCGTCGACGGCCAATCCGATGGCGATGTCCATCAGGACCTCCTCGCTCGACCGATATCGTTACGGTCGTGTTGATCGAATCCCAACCTACTGGTCCGGTATCAGTGGGGGTAGTGGGAGCGGGACAGCTGGCCCGAATGATGGGCGACGCGGCGCACGGTGCCGGCGTCATCCTGACGGTCCTCGCCTCGTCGCCGGAGGATTCGGCCGTCGAAACGGCCGACGTGACGATGCTCGGATCACCGGACGACGCTCCGTCGCTCGACGAACTCGCGTCCCGGGTCGACGTCGTTACCTTCGACCACGAACTCGTCAATCTCGATCAGATCGCCGCGCTCGAAACACGAGGCGTCGTGGTGCGACCGGGCGCGCGCGCCCTACGTTTCGCCGTGGATAAAGGTCATCAGCGCCGGACTTTCGACGCCGCCGGGATACCGCTGCCCCGATTCATCGTCGTCACGTCCTCGAGCGATCCGATGTTGAAGGGCTTCCTCGACAGCGTCGGCCCGCCAGTGCTGAAGGCCTCGCGTGGCGGCTACGACGGACGCGGCGTCCTCTTCCCACAGAGCCGCGTCGAGGCCATCACCATGATTGACGAACTCTCGGCCACGACGAGCGTCGTGGTCGAAGAGCGACTCAACCTGCGAGGCGAGCTGGCGCTCGTGGTCGCGCGCGGCGTCCACGGCGAATACGCCAGCTACCCCCTCGTCTCGACGGTGCAGTCCAAGGGCATGTGCGTCGAGGTCCGCTTCCCCGCCGGCGTGGACGAGTCGACGGCCCTCGAAGCGAATCGCCTCGGCCGGAAGATCGCCACCCTCGTGGGCGCGGTGGGCGTGCTCGCCATTGAGTTCTTCGTGAGTGACCACGGCCTCGTCGTCAATGAGATTGCCCTGCGCCCCCACAACACGGGCCACTGGACGATCGAGGGCGCGCGCACGAGCCAGTTCACCAACCACCTGCTGGCCGTCAGCGGTCGCGCGCTGGGATCGACCGAAGCGATCGTGGCCTCGGCCGTCATGGTGAACGTCGTCGGGGCCGACGAGCCCGGTTCCATCGAGGGCGCGAGGCAGATCGCCGGGGCGCACGTGCACGACTACGGCAAGTCGTGGCGCCCGGGACGCAAACTCGGTCACGTTACCGTCGTGGGCGACGATGCGCGCAGCGCCCACGTGACAGCATGGGAGAGCGCGCGAGCGTACGGCACGGGGACTCGGGAGACATAGTGCAGCCAGTGGTGGGGATCGTCATGGGTAGTTCTTCGGACCACGAGATCATGAACGGCGCCGTCGCGATCCTGGAACGCTTCGGCGTTCCCCACGAAGTGCACGTAGTCTCGGCCCACCGCACGCCCGAAGCCATGATCGAATACGGACTGAGCGCGCGAACGCGCGGACTCAAGGTCCTGATCGCCGGGGCCGGCGGCGCGGCCCATCTGCCGGGCATGTTGGCCGCGGTGACGACGCTTCCGGTCATCGGCGTGCCGGTCGCCCTCGCACAGTTAGACGGCCTGGACTCATTACTGTCGATGGCCCAGATGCCCCGCGGCGTGCCGGTCGCCACGGTCGCCGTCAACGGCGCGACCAACGCCGGACTGCTCGCTGCACGCATCCTTTCGCTCGGTGACGACGCGCTGGCGCTCGCGCTCGAGACGTACCGTCAAGAGTTGGCGACGCAGGCCAGCCAACAAGACCGCGACCTGCCGCGAAGTTAACGACTTTCTTACAAATCGCCGGCGGCGTTTCGTTCGCGGGGTACCCGCGTGGCCCCCTAGTGTGGACTCGTAACTAAGGAGGCCCCCATGGGTATCATGAAGCGCGTCAGCACCATCTTTCAGGCCAAGGCGAACTCGGCGCTGAACAAGGCGGAGGACCCCCGCCAGACCCTCGACCTCTCGTACGAACAGCAGCTCGACAACCTCACCAAGGTGAAGCGCGCCGTCGCCGACGTCGCCACCGCTCGCAAGCGCATCGAAATCCAAGCCGAGCAACTGAAAACGCAGGGCGACAAATTGGCCGAGCAGGCCAAAGCGGCCCTCGCCCAGAACAACGAGCCACTCGCGCGCGAGGCTCTCTCGCGGCGCCAGGCCATCACGTTGCAGCTGGCCGATCTGGAGACCCAGCACGCCACCATCGTCGACCAGGAACAGAAACTGACCGACACCGCTCAGCGCCTCCAGACCGAGGTCGAGGCCTTTCGCACCAAAAAAGAGACGATCAAGGCGACCTACACGGCCGCTGAGGCGTCAGCCCACATCTCTGAATCCGTTAGCGGGATTTCGACGTCGATGGGCGACGCCGGCGCCGCAATGCAACGCGCCCAGGACAAGGTCGCCGAGATGCAGGCGCGCAG
>Ga0182024_10005009_pt1 | contig 30009 bp, 30 predicted proteins | sample P32metaG_FD_120480 | JGI IMG/M metagenome (GOLD analysis project Ga0182024, IMG submission 120480) | Permafrost microbial communities from Stordalen Mire, Sweden - P3-2 metaG (Illumina Assembly) | ecosystem: Environmental > Terrestrial > Soil > Wetlands > Permafrost | place: Sweden: Stordalen...
CGCCGGCTCTTGTCCGGGAACTACGTCAAGATAGCGATCGATCAGGGCGGCGATTTCGCCTGGAGCGGAACGGCCTTGCTCTCCCTGGTCCACAAATTCCGAGCAGCTGGTTTCCGCCGGTTGGGTGCCGGCGGGCATATGTTCCGCCGCCGTACTGGTAGGCCTCTCGCTGGTCTTCTGCAGCGAGGGGCCGGCGGTAAACCGGGCTCCCGCCACCAGGACCGCAAATATAGCCAGAATTCCCATGCCGCGCTGCATAAGATGCCTCTTATTGGCGCAATATCCTGCCGGCCCCGTTCGCTCTCAGCCGCGGGATTGGCTTAGCCCATCTTCCTCCGGATCGATGCATGGCTCCCGAGTTACGGGCTAATTCAAAAGATAGTGTTTCAAGCACGGTGAACGTTACAGACTTCGTGGACGGAACGGACCCAACACTTTAGAGAACGTAAAATCACTGACAGTAAAGAGGCCAGACGGAACGTTTACCATCCAGTATGTGCAGACACGGTTACGTCCCGTCTGGAAGATGTGAAAAAAGTGAAACTTAAATGTGGAGTGAGTTAGGTCTTTAAATGCCCTCATGACCTGGGACCAAAGGTATGGTGTGGTTATCCAAAGCAGGATGCTGGCTAAATCGTCAGTTGAACGAGGTGCAGACCGTCCCAGCTTTGGTTCCCTTGGCCGCTCTGCCTAGTAGCCGCGGCCTCACATTTTCGGCTCGGTCCAGATGGCGAATCCATACTCTTTTCCTCCCTTACTCCAGACCTTGTTCTTCCAGACAACGCCTCTGGAAGGGTGGGTGTATCTCGCCGCTAATCCGCTCTCTGCTGCCACTACGGCATAAGCATAGGCATCATTCACGAAACGATCAGGAGTTCGTTTAATCAGGTATATATTCATCGCATGGATCTCTCAGTCTGCGTCTGTAGTCGTCTGAATTGGAGGCATACCATTCATCTGGATATACTCTGGACTCTGAGACGCGCATAGACTTCTTCAATGCTGCTGGGCTTACAACGTTGTTTATCCCGCCGATAGGGCACATCGGTAGGAACTGCTAAAAGGATGATCTGGACGTGCTGGCAAACAGAAGAAGACTCGACTTTCCGCGAATCGGAGCGGCCTTTCTCAGCGCAGCGGCCACCCGGCTGCACAGCGACCCATTTGAGCGTATGCTTAACACAGCTAAGGATCTTCTTTCCTCGCCTCCAGCTTTCCATAGCTTCGCTCCAGACGAGCCCAAAAAAGTAAGCAACAGGACGATTGGAGTTCCCATGACCTTCTCTCAGAAGTCTGATGTGAAGAGGCACCTTGCGCATGGCTTAAAGAAAACCCATTACCTGACACCCACCAATCTGAATACCCCAGCAGACAAGGTCGATCAGGAGTCCGCCGCGGCCACGGACAGTACCGTAACCAGACTCGACGATAGAGAAACCATTCTCCCGGCGAAGCTGCCATAACCGGATGCTCGAAGCAGGAACCTGATAGTTCTTCTCCATGTCGGTGTTGCGTTAAGAGAGGGTGTGCGGAATGAGCGTTTTAGAACTCTGCTGGCCCAGCCGCGTTCCACGGCTACTATTTCGTTGCCGAGTCTGCCCTCTCTGTAGCTCGATCGAATTCAGCCGAGCCGAGTTGGGTCTTATGGACGGTTTGCTGCGTTGTTTTGCACTGAAGCCAATTCGCTGCGTCAACTGTTGGCGCAGGTATTACTGTTTCGCTGCAAAAAGAGTAAACCCCTGACGATGCTGCCCTCCTCTGTCGTTTTTACGGATCAGCGAAGTTTGCCGCATTTAGTTCGCTGTCGCAGGGTGCAGGGGGATACCGCACTCCGTGCTAGAAAGCCATGCCGGTTTCAACCAGCACGGGACTGCCCCCAACCTGCAAATTACCTCCAGGCAACGATCGCACATTGCCGATAAGATCACGGAGGCCGGTATATTGCCTTGGCGCTTGATAGCGCACCGTTTTGTCGGAGTTCCAAAGGACGAGTGCCTGGTACCCACCGGCCCGGCTCAGAGGGCAGCTCCACGTACCGCTTGAATCGGACGCGCACTCTGAGGTCATCGACGCCCCTACCATCCATCGTTGAACGATGTTGTACGATGCAACGTCCGGGTCAGCACCAGTGATCGGACTCCATAGTCCGCCCCAGGTTCCGCCATCGTATGCGTACCAAACGAAGCGACTTACCCCGTCGGACCATTGCAGGAAATAGTACTTGGCCATGAAAGCCGCCCGGTTTCCGCTTCCCTCAAGTACATCATCAGGGTCGCCCGCCCAGTCAGCTTCGGTGTCCCATAGCGGCTTACTGCCCTCACCGTGCGCCGCGATTACTTTCTGGTACCGCGACACCACGAGGTTAATGGACTCAGCTTCCGTATCGCAGTAGCCATGGAAGGAAATGATGTCGGCATAGTTCCCTCCGCCCTTGGAAAGATAGGCGTCGAGCCATGCGGGCCGTCTGCCGCCGTACCGGTGGGTGTAATGACCTGCGCGGCTGGGTTGATGGATTTGATGATTCCGTAAGCATGCTGCGCCATCGTAAGCAGCGTTTGCATGTCGCCGCAATAGTACTCCGGATCCTGTGGCTCGTTCCACAGTTCCCAATAAGTGATGCGCGTGCCGGCATGAGAAGCGATCGCAGTCACATAGTTATCCCAGTTCCGCAGGTCGGCAGGCGGGGGTAACGCCCGCGAGCCAGACACGACGTTAAAGGGACGGCTGCACGCAGCACCTGATCTAACAGATCAACCTTTTAACCTCCCACTCCGGCCGCCTCCTTATGGGCGGATCTTCGCGGTTGCCCGGAAGAGCTGATACCTGGAATAACGGTGAACCTCGCCTTCGTCGTGGTGATTGCTTTGCCAAAGCACTTCTACCTCTTGTGGCAACCAGAGCGGGTCGGCCAGGTCGGGAATATGGACCTGCCTGTACTCGATGTTCGATGTGAGGCGTATCAGAGAAAGCTCAGGCAGCGGAGCCAACAAATCGGTGCGCAGACGCACCATGTGGAAGTCGTGCGCGTCGATCCAGGCTAAGCCCTGATAGAGAAGAGGAATGGTGTCGCTGCCGGTGTCGAGCAGGCTCGGCTTGCGGACTTGGGCAGGCCGCTGGGCAAACGCAATCACGTAGGTAGCGTGGCCCTCCATCTTCTGCGCACCAAGATAGTGGAAGTTCGACTCCGAACGATTGCCCGGCGCGAAGATGAGCCAGAGAGGCGCGAAGCCCGTTCCCTTGGGGACCGGCACGGCATTCATCCCCCTGCCTTGGCGCGATTCTTCGAGCGTAATACTGCCGTCGCGGTTGTTGCTGGCGCGAATAATGTAATCGAAGTGGTGCCAGTCCCCGAAGACAAGCCTCTGTGTACTTGGGGGAGTTTGCGTGAGCATCCCCTACCCGCCTATGGCGCCGACGGTTCTTGCCGGCACTTGTGCTATCCCGCCTAAGCTGCCCTCGTTCGGCTGCGTCTCCTCAGCCACAGCTTCACGACAAATCAGGTTGGGCACGCGCGGTAGCTGCACCGTGATGACGTCCCCGGTTTTCTGCAGAATGAGCTCCAACTGGCCCGGCGTGGCGTCCGGCTTGATGCCGCTCAGCTCTCTCACGGCTTTCTTCAGCTGCGCCAGGGGCAGGTCCACATAAGGTTTCGTCTCTAAGTAGTGCCGCATCGCAATCGACTGCGCGGGCGTGGACTGCCCCGCAAGGGCGGTATAGTACAGGACCATCAAGCCCAGCGCCCCGGCGTAGACGGCGGAATGGAGACGGCTCGACAAAGCAACAGAAGCCTAGCACATTGCCTCCGTATCGAGCCTCTCCGATCACTGCCGGCCATCCAGTCGTTGCCTGCCGCCTGGCGTTCTGGAACCGCGAAGAACTTTGACAGGATCGCGACAAGACTGTGACAACTCCGGCGATCAGGCGGACTGGCATTCCCTTCGGAGTCCGAACTCGAAAAGCTCTCCCCAATCATTGGGTGTGGATAGGAAACCCCAATGGAAACCGCGTGCCAACAAAGAAAAACAAGCCGGGCTCCCACTCGAAAAGGCAACGCGACTTGCCGCTGCCTCGACGGGATAGAAGCGCAGCTTTTCGCGGGGAGGGAAGCTCTAAACGAAAATTCGCGGACATCTAAAAGGAGAAGCAAATGAAATTCCCCGTCCAATCATCGAGGCCAGTTCTGCTTTGCGCCTTAGCACTATCACTGTTTCCCAAGCTTGTGTTGGCGCAACACTATACACAGACAAATCTGGTGTCCAATGTGCCCGTGACGCCGGCAGCCTCAGTTACTGATCCCAACCTTCAGAACGCCTGGGGACTGGTCCACGGCCCGACCACCCCCTGGTGGATTTCAAACAACGCCGGCGGGACTTCTACGCTATACAACACATCCGGGTTAAACCCGGAAAATCCTGCGGGGCAGACCCCGGCTCCGGTGCTGGAGCCAGTGACGATTACTGCGCTCAACGCACCTGGGGGTGCGCCGGGAAATGGCGTCAAGATTCCCAACGCTCCCAGCCAGCCGGCTCCCGGCTCTCCCACCGCCGTATTGTTCAACGGCAGCACAACGGATTTCCTTCTTGCCCCGGGCGATCAGGCAATTTTTTTGTGGGCAACTGAAGACGGCACGATCCAGGGCTGGAACCCGGCTGTCAATGCAACCACCGCGGTCATTAAGGTTGACAATTCCCAGCTTCCGAACAAAACCAATGGAGCCGTATACAAGGGAGCGACCATCGCCGCGATCAATGGCAAGGAATACATTTTGGCCGCCAACTTCCGCAGCGGCAGGATCGATGTGTTCGATTCCAACTTCAAACAAGTGAGCCTTTCCGAGGAGTTATTTGACGATGATGAAATCCCGCGCGGCTTTGCGCCCTTCAACGTGCAAGGCATCGGAAAGAACATTTACGTAACCTATGCCCAGCAGGATGCAGCAAAACACGATCCAGTCGGGGGCGCAGGCTTAGGTTATGTCGCAGTCTTTGATGACCATGGCAAAAAGCTTTCGCAACTTGAGCATGGTGACTGGTTCAACGCGCCATGGGGAGTGGTGCTCACCCCCGCAGACTTCGGCGCGTTCAGCCATGCCATATTGGTTGGCAATTTCCTCGGCGGTAACATTGCGGCATTCAATCCACTGACCGGCCGCTATATAGGAAGCGTCCTGAATGCCAACGGCTCGACAGTGAACATTGACGGGCTGTGGTCACTCGCGTTCGGCAATGGCGGTGCTTCCGGTCCGGGTAGTACATTGTTCTTCACCGCAGGCCCTGATAAGGAGACGAATGGCTTATTTGGAACTCTGACGCCGGTTACTACCGAACTGCAAGCCGACGACGTGCAATAGTCCGAGAGTCTTCGGACCGAGGGGGGACGGGACCGATGGGAGACCATGGAACTGTCACTGACAAAAACGGTCGTCCATGGTCCCTATCTGCCGCCGACTGCCGGGAGTGATGACCACCGCTATGGTCGCCACAGGCATTTTTTTCTTCCCCGCCGCTCCACTCTTCTTGTTCATGCACGGGAAGGATATGACCATACCTAAGGGCACGGAAATCACAGCCTACGTCAACGGTGACGTCCCCCTTGACGATGTCAAGGTTCGCACCAGTCGATTCGCTCCCGGCACACCTCCAACGCGCCACAGCAGTGAAGGTTAGGTGACATCGTGAAACCCAGACCGCATTCGCCGATTTCCTAAAGCTGAGAACAAACATGATTACGACGAGATCGTGTACGTAATCGAAGGGCGGTCAACCTGGACCGTCGGCGAAAACGTTGGCGAGGCTGCCGCGGGAGACGTACTTCTTGTGCGCGCTGGAGAACCACAAATTTGTCAACAGTGGCGATGGGTGATTGCGTGAAATCGACCTTCATCTGAACCCGACATTCGAAACAGTCTGGCTCGAACCGTGATCTCGATGGCCATTCTGGTCCGGCGGAATTTCCCTTAGTCACTATATGATGGCCGGGGTAGGTTGTTACTCTCTCTGGAGCCTCACTTATGCGCCGACGAGAATTTCTGAAGTCTATACCGCTGGTCGTTCTGATGCCGCAGTTACACGCTGCGGCCAAGCTCAAAATCACCGGCATCCGGATCGTGAATCTGAAGGTCGTTCGCGAAACCGGCAAGATGGAAGCGGCGTGGAACCCAGGCACCGTGACCACCTGGCGGATCGGCGGCGGATCCATCGTCGAGATTCAAACCGATCAGGGACTTTCGGGCATCGGGCCGGGGATCGACCCCGGCGCATTGGAGGCGGCCAAATCTCAGCTCGTCGGTAAGGACCCGTTCAGCGTCGAGCAACTGGCCGGTCCGCTGCGCTATTACGCGGGTTCAAGCCCGCGGACAGTTTCAGCTTTGGAAATTGCGCTGTGGGACCTTATCGGCAAAGCCGCTGGTCAACCCCTCTACAAAATCTGGGGCGCAGCCAAGGACCGGGTCCCGGCGTATGCCAGCATGATCCAGCTTTCCACTCCAGAGGAAAGGGTCCGCATGGCGGTCCAGCTCAAATCGCAAGGTTGGAAGGCGATCAAGCTGCGCGCGCATTACCCCACATTGAAGGAAGACGTGCAACTGGTCGAAGCGGTCCGCAAAGCGGTAGGCGACGACATGGAGATTATGGTGGACGCCAACCAGGCCCAATCCTTTGGCACCTGGCAGCCCGGCGTGACGTGGGATTTCCTCCGCGCCTTGCAGACCGCGCGGGAACTCGAGCGTTTGAACTGCCTCTGGCTGGAAGAACCGCGGCCTCGCTACGCTTTCGATGAACTGGCTGAGTTAAGCCGCCTGGTGGGCATTCCCATCGCCGGGGGAGAGAACAATCGCGGCGTACACGAATACCGCTGGATGCTTGAACAGAATGTCTTCAGCATCCTGCAACCCGACATCATGGTGGCCGATGGCGTCACCGGCTTTCGTCAGATCGCGGCCCTGGCCGAGGCGCACCACAAGAGAGTGATTCCCCATCACGGCGGAGGTAATCTCGGCACCATTGCCCAGCTCCACGCCATCGCCTCCTGGCCCCACGCGCCGTGGATCGAAATCCTGCACGACCCGCCCGTCGCCGCGTATACCCATGGGTTCTCCATCATGGAAAACCCCCCACTGGTAGACAAGGAAGGCTATCTCAACCTGCCGCAAGGTCCGGGTTTGGGCGTGGAGATCGATAAGGATTTGATCGCTCTTTAGACGCGATTGGGAAAACTGCGGGACTGTGTCTCTGGGTTTTCACATAGAATTCTCCCGTCCCCGGGCCAGGAAGTATTTCTGATCTGAATGTTGAGGAGGATGCATGTCGATTCTTCAGTTGATCAAACACCCGAAGACGTTCCTGAAGGACAACGCCGTTTGGGTCGCCAACGAATTTGCCTGGCAGGCAACAGGAGTCGCGAACACCAAGGTATGGCCGGTCACGTTGCGCCGGACCAAGAACAAGAGCTGCAAGACGCACGACGGAGCAGACATGCCGTGCTGGGAGATCGGCATCGCCAAGGATCACGATATGGCCCTTGCGTACTACCTTCCTTATGTCAAGAACCGGACCAAGGAGATGACGATCGACAACAAGGCAAGGCTCTTTCTGACGGACACACTGGACGGATGCACTTTCGCTTATAACGGAGGGGGAACCGCAAAGGTCGCGCACATCAATTACACCCTTGGCCAGGTAGATGACGCGAAGATTGATCAGGTCGAGATCGATCAGGAAGTGAACCGCCTCTTCCCAACCGGCGCATCCACGCTGAAGAAGGGCGACTACCAGACCGCCACCATGAGCAACGTCACGGTGATCGGCGTGCTGCGCGAAACGGGAGCGTGGGAGTTCGTCTATCAGAAGCGGGACTACAAGGGCCTGGGCCATACGACCCAGGATTTCGAGCTCGTCTCGGTTCACCGTGTGCGCTAGGCGGGACGGAATCAGCTGCGCGTGTATTTGTTGAACCAGTCGATCGTGCGCTGCCAGGCGAGATCGGCCGCGGCCTTGTTGTACCGTTCCGGCGTCGCATCGCAGTTGAAGCCATGAACGGCGCCAGGGTAGATATAGCCTTCGTGCGCAACGTTGGCCGCCGTCAACGCCTGGTCGTACGCCGGCCACGTCGATGCCAGCCGCGTGTCGAGTTCTCCGTGGTGAACCAGGATCGCCGCCTTAATCTTCGGGACGTCTTCCGTGACAGGAGGAGAGCCATAGAACGGCACCGCCGCCCCCAGATCGGCTCCCAGCCGGACGGCCAGCATATTCGAGACGCCGCCCCCGTAACAGAAACCGGTCACGCCGATCTTTCCCGTGCAATCGGGGCGCGCTTTCAGCCACAGGGCCGCGGCCACCATGTCTTCGCCCATCTTCTTACCGTCGATCTTGGCGAACAACTGGCCGCCTTTGTAGTCGTCGCCGGGAAACCCGCCCAGAGAGGTGAGCCCGTCCGGCGCAAACGCCATGAAGTTGGCCAGGGCCATACGCCGCGCGATGTCCTCGATATGAGGGTTGAGACCCCGATTCTCGTGGACGACGACAATGCCCGGCAATTTCGTCACCGTCGCAGATCGTGTGTCGGCGCTCACAGGCCGCACCAGATATCCTTTAATGCTGCTGTTGCCTTGAGGCGACGGGACGGTCTCGTATGTGGCCTTGATCCTTTCATCGGTCCGGGATACCTGCTGGCCCAAAGCGTAATTCGGCATCAACGCCTCAACAATCGTGGCCGCCGCCAGACCGCCCACTGCAAGTCGCTGCACACCGTCTAGAAAGTCACGGCGATTCATCTCACCATGAATAAAACGGTTGTAGAGTTGTACGGCTTCGATCGGCAGTTTGGGCTTCGTAGGTTCCATCGCTTTCGCTCCTTGCGGAGAATATCACCTCACCTGGGCAAACGCGGCGCGGCAGCCGTAATCCTGACACGATTGTGGGTGGCCCATTCAAGCCTTGTTTTGGCTTGAGTGGGGAAGTCACCCTTGCACCTCGGAGAGCATACCGCGATAAAACTCATCGACCCGCCGATGCCTCTCTTCCGCTAGCTCCTGGCCTTTGCGGGTCTTGAAGCTCCCCACTAACGTCAACAGCTTCTTAGGAAAGTGATCCAACGCGTTTCGGCCATCATCCAGCGGGCGTGTCTTTGCCTCTGGATCGGCCAAATCATACAGACGTGAGCCCAGACGGCCTGCGGTATAGAAACACCGAGCGATGCCGCTAAGACCGATGGCGTCCAGGCGATCGGCATCTTGCAGGATGCAGCCCTCGATACTCGTCGGGGCGACCCCGGCCGAAAAGCTGTGACTCTCGATTGCGCATGCAACGGTATCTATGCGAGATGGCTCCCACCCCAGTGCATCGAGGCGAACGCGCGATTCCTTCGCCGCGAGCAGTGACGCCTTGCTGCGCAAAGGAGAATCCTTCGCCACCGGAACACAGTCATGCAGCAGAACGGCCGCTGCCAGTGTTTCCAGGTCACCGCCCTCCGCCCGATGGATCAACTTCGCGTTGCGCCACACCCGCACGATGTGGGATAGATCGTGCGCTCCGTCTTCATCCTCCCTGGAGGCATCCAGGAGCTTCGCTGCAAGCTGATCGAAAGGCTGGAACATCTGTAAGGTCATGCTCTAAGTTTAGGGCACCAGCTGACAAAGGGCCTGGCAAGCATTGGCTTCGTCTGCATGGCAGCAGCAGGATTCCCTCAGATCGTTAGCGGGGGGAAACAATAGCCCCAATTAGGGGGATCCTTGTGGCTCTCCAGAGGCTTGTTGGTTTCCGCCCAATGCATTTTCATTTGGACATGGCATCTATTCCCAAACTGCCACATCAGCAGCTAGTCGAATCACGGAAGCGATGAAGAGTTCACAGAAAGCAAAGGAGATTCCATGTCCAAATTAAGCGGCAAAGTAGCACTCATCACCGGTGGTTCGCGAGGCATAGGCGCAGGGATCGCGAAGCGTCTGGCAGCGGACGGAGCGGTCGTGGCGATTACCTACACGAAAGGCGCCGACGCGGCTTCCGCCGTGGTCAAAGAGATTGAACGCAATGGGGGAAAGGCCGTCGCGATACAGGCGGATGCTGCCGACGTCGAAGCCGTCAGGGGCGCGGTGGAAAAGACCGTCGCTGCGCTTGGCCGGCTGGATGTGCTTGTGAACAATGCTGGCATAGCCAATCCGAAAAGGTTTGAGGAGACCACCCTGGAGGAAATGGATCGCCTCATTGACATCAACTTCCGCGGCACCATGGTCACTACGCAAGCGGCGCTCAAGCACATGAACAATGGCGGTCGCATCATCACGATAGGATCGTGCGTGGGCGAACGTGTCCTCACCCCCGGGCTGGTCGCCTACTCCGCCACCAAGGGCGCGGTGAAGATGTTTAGCCAGGGCCTTTCCAGAGAGGTCGGGGGCCGGGGCATCACGGTCAACAACATACAGCCGGGCCCCATCGACACCGATTTGAATCCCGCCGCCGGCGATTGGGCGGTGCCTCAAAAGGCCGTCACCGCGCTTGACCGCTATGGAAATGTTGATGAGGTCGTCGCCTTGGTGGCGTTCATCGCCGGCCCCGAGTCGTCGTACATTACGGGCGCCAATCTGACCGTTGACGGCGGGACAAATGCCTGAACCACGGACTTGAGAAAAGCGAGATCCCGGCGGATGAGAGCCTACAATCTCAGATCCGCCGTGAGGGCTTATCCCACTTGCTAAGCACTGTAGTTCGCCACCACTCGAGCTATTTTTCCACTCGCTGAAAGCTCCAGGAACTCTCCCGTGCGTGTCCCCTTTTGATTTGTGTAGTAGAGCAGCACGCTGTTTACACCCCAGAGCACGTCCTCCAGGTGAAAGTGAAGTTCCGGGTAGGCTTCTAGCCCCCGCTGAAAGTAAGCTCTCAAGTTTGCCCTTCCGGCTACCTTGCCATCGGGCGTCCCCAACAGCTGGGCGGCAACTGGTGAAGTCAACTCGACTGCATCCTCATAGTGCATCATGATCAAGTCCAGATCATGATCGTTCCAAGCCGCTAACCAATGGTTGGCCAGACTCCAAGCCTCGTCTCTCGTCATCCCCGTTTCTCCGTTTGACGTTCATCGATATAGTAACCGTGCGTTATGAAGTCCCAGGAATTCGCGAGATAGACGAAACATACCGCAGCTGCGGCGAATGCCAAACATTGGAATCCCGATCGGCGAAAGAAGGAAATGGTCCCCGAAGCAATTCGTCTCCGACAGTCTTTATTCCATGCGTAGCGCTCTCATCGGGTCGACACCCGCCGCGCGCGCTGCAGGCACCACGCTTGCCGCCAACGCAACCAAAGCCACTCCCACTACGGCCAGAACATAGCTCACCGCATCCAATGGCTGCACGCCATAGAGAGACGATGTCAACGCGTGCCCCACCAGCATCGCGGATGGAACACCCATCACCACCCCGGCGGTCGTGAGCAGCAGACTGCCTTTCAGGATCATCCAGACCACCTGTCCGCGCCGCGCACCTACAGCCATGCGCACACCAATCTCCGCCGTCCGCATGCTCACCCGATAGGCCAGCGTTCCATAGAGCCCCGCCGCCACCAGAACTACCGCCAGAAAGCCGAAGAACCCAGCCAGCCGCGCAAACAGTACCTGCCCTGAAATCGTCAGATCGTATTGCGCGCGTTGCGTCATCGGCCGTATCAGCGGCAGGTTCGGATTCATTTCCTGCAGCGCCTTGCGCGCCGAAGGCAGGATGGCCAGCGGTTCGCCGTGGACGCGCATTTCCACGTGCATCGCCCCGGTCATCGGAATCTGCGCGTACATATACCAGGCCATGGGAATGGGTTCTTCTTCGATGCTGCGATATTTGTGGTCCTTCACCACGCCGACGACTGTCATCTGGTAGCGCCCATCTTCGGTGCCAATGGAGTGCCCCAGCGGATTCTGATTGGGGAAGAAGCGTCCCGCAAATTGCTCGTTGATGATGCCGACGTGCGGCGAGGTCGCGGTATCAGAATCGGCAAAGTCGCGGCCTGCCAGCACCGGTACGCCTAGCGTGCGAAAGAAGTCCGGCCCAACTACATTGCTGCGAACCGTTCTCGACGATCCGTTAGCCACATCCGGCAACTTCCCGTCCACCATCATGTCGCTGTTATCGGACCACCCCGTGCCGAGGCGTTCTTCCATGATCGTCGCCGACTCCACGCCCGGCAGAGCGCGCAGCCTGTTCATCAGGTTCACATAGAAAGCGACGCCCTCAGGAATCGACTGGATGTTGGGTTTCACTCCGAAGACCACGAGGCCGTCGATCTGCATTCCGAGAGGAGTGTTTTCCAGGTTGCGCAGGGTCCGAATCAGCAGTCCTCCGCCCACCAGCAGCACCACGCACAGTGCCATCTGCAGGGCCACAATCACTCTGCCCGCGCGCGATTTGCCGGCATCGGTATTAGCCGTGGCCGCCGACGTCTTCAGCGCCAGTCGGGCTCCGCCGGCAAGCGCCACACGCAGCGGCGCCAGTCCGAACAGCACCGCGGCCATGACCAGCACACCCAGCGTGAAAAGCAGAACCGTTCTGTCCGGTGCCAGGCTCGACTCAATCTGCGCCCACTTGCCCAACAGCCGCGTTGCCATCTCGGCAAAGCCCCAGGCCAGGGCTCCACCCGCCGTCACCAGGATCAAACTCTCCGCCAGCAACTGCCGCAACAACTCGCCGCGCCCTGCACCCAGCGCCTGCCGCACTGAAAACTCACGCTGGCGCGCCCCATTCCGCGCCGCCAGCAGCATCACCACATTGGTCAGCGCAATCAACAGCACTAGCCCCACCATCGCCATCAACATGCGCAGCGGATTGCCATATTCCCGGTTATATCCCGGAAAATTCTTGGCATCGGCCAAGCTCAGAATCGGCGGCTTCTCTCCCGCCATCGGCGCACCCAGCCCCGCATAGGCCGCTCGCTGAAAGACCGGCTGCAACTGCGCCACCGCCTGCGCTCTGTTTTTGCCGGGAGCGAGACGTCCAATGAGCCGCAGGCACCACCATGTCTGGTTGGCAATGTAGTTCTTCCCATCCTCCAGAGGATTGCCCCACGCATTCAGCTCCGGGCGGCTCTGCAATGGAATCCAGAAATCGGTGGACCCACCTCCCTCGACCCCTTCAAAGCCGTTCGCCGCCACTCCCACGATCGTGATGGCCACCCCGTTGACGTACAACGTAGTGCCCAGTACGTCCGGGTTGCGCGCAAACCGCTGCGTCCAGTAGTTGTAGCTGATGACGGCAATCGCGGCATGGTTCGTCTCGTCCTGCTCGCTGAAGCCACGGCCGCGCACCAGCTTCACGCCCAGGCCCGAAAAAAAAGTGCCGCTTACCATGTCGCCTTCCGCCTCTTCCGGATCGGCTCCGTAGCGGACGGCGACCTTGCTGTTCGACAGTGGCACGTAAGCCATCACCGCTGAGAGCGCCCCGTCTTGCTTTCGTAGCGCATCGTAGACGGGGTAGGAAAACGTTTCGTTGGAGTCGATGGTGCCGGTTCCACGAGGCGGGTTAGAAGTCCGCAGGTACACCAGGCGATCCGGATCGCTCACCGGCAGGGACCGCAATAACACCGCGTTCATCAGGCTGAATACCGCCGTGTTCGCACCCACTCCCAGGGCCAGCGTAACGATCGCTGTCAGTGCAAACCCAGGGCTCTGACGTAGCGAGCGCAACCCGAATCGCAGATCGCGCAACAGCTTCTCCAGACTCACCCATCGGCCTCTCAGGTAGAACTGCTCCTGCGCCGCGCGGACACTGCCGAACTGACGCCGAGCCCTCCACCGCGCCTCGTCCTCGCTCAAGCCACTGCTCTGCAGTTCGTCGGCTTCCAGTTCAAGATGCGTTTTGATTTCTTCCGCAAAATCCTTTGCACTGCGCTTGCGCCTGAACATACTATGCTTCCTCGCTCTGCAGCCCGCTACCGCCATCCAGAATCAAACCCATCGCCCGCGTCAGGCGCCGCCACTCGCCTGTCTTTTCCGCGAGTTGCTCGCGGCCCTTCGGTGTCAGCGAATAAAACCGCGCCTTGCGGTTGTTCTCGCTCACGCCCCACTTCGCTCGGATCCACTTTTTGTCCTCCAGCCGCTGCAGAGCTACATAGAGCGAGCCGTGGTCAACCAGAAACACCTCTTCGGACTGACGTTGAATCAGTCGCGCTACGCCCTGCCCGTGGCACGGTCCCAGCACCAGCGTCTTCAGAATCAGCAGGTCCAGTGTGCCCTGCAATAAGGCAATGCGGTCATCGTCATTTTCTCGGGTAGCCATTCGACCCAAGTATTCTCCTGTTTTGGGTAGAATGTCAACCCAAGCAGAAGACCTACACCCCCGGGGCAGACGAAACCTGGCCTGATGAGAAACAGGAGTGGAAGGCTAGGGGGAGAGACGTGAGGGCCCCTATGAGCAATCAGGCTAGCGGCCGGTCAACTTCTCTAAGTCTTCCGGATACCGATCACCCTGCACCGGGATCTTCGCCGCGGCGCTGTCGATCGCGCGCAGGTCTTCTGCCGTGAGTTCGATCAAGACGGCTCCGTTGTTTTCCTCCAGACGCGAGAGCTTCGTCGTGCCCGGAATCGGAACGATCCACGGCTTCTGTGCCAGCAGCCAAGCGAGAGCAATCTGCGCAGGCGTCGCGTTCTTCCTGGTCGCAATGCCCCCGAGCAGGTCAACAAAGACCTGATTCTCCTTCATGGCTTGCGGCGTAAAGCGGGGCAGCTTACTGCGGAAATCGGTGCTACCCAGCCTGGTGTTCTCGTTCATCTTACCCGTGAGGAAACCTCTACCCAGCGGGCTATAAGGAACCAGGCCGATACCCAGCTCCTCAAGTGTTGGGATCACCTCCGCTTCAGGCTTCCGCCACCATAGGGAGTACTCGCTCTGCAGCGCGGTCACCGGATGGACGGCATGCGCGCGGCGAATCGTCTGTACCCCAGCTTCAGAAAGCCCAAAGTGTTTCACCTTGCCCTCGTGAATCAACTCCTTCACTGCCCCTGCAACGTCTTCAATCGGCACGTCGGGATCTACGCGGTGCTGGTAAAAGAGATCGATGGAATCGATGTTTAGCCGCTTCAGCGAGGCCTCAGCTACCTGTTTGATGTGCGCAGGGCGGCTGTTCAAACCCTGCCTCCCTGGGCTTCCGTCGGGGTTGAGCTGGAAGCCGAACTTGGTGGCAATCACCACCTTTTCGCGAATGGGCGAGAGAGCTTTGCCCACAAGCTCCTCATTCTTGAACGGGCCATAGACTTCGGCTGTGTCGAAGAATGTGATTCCTCGCTCCACGGCCGCATGCATGAGTGAGATCATCTCCTGCTCGTCCTGAGCTTCACCATACGAGACGCTCATGCCCATACAGCCCAGGCCAAGCGCCGAAACCTCCAGGTTACTGTTTCCTAATTTCCGCTTCTGCATTTTCTTTGCTCCTTAGGTTGTGGGCAATCGACGGCCCGGCGGCCGGCGCCGATATTTGCGGCTACCGGCTCACGGCATCGAAAGGAAGAAACATAGTGAAGACCGTGCCGCTACGGCCCTCCTTCTGACTGCTTCGGGAGCACAAGGCGCCGTGATGGCGATCGATAATCTCGCCGCTTATCCAGAGACCGAGTGGCCGGATTTCGGCGGCCCGTGGCTGGCGATGAAGGCTTGATCGGCATCTATCGGATAAACGCAGGCGATTATAAGCTTAGATGAAGTCCTGTGGGAGACCAAGCCTCTGGCTATTTGCGGGACAGGCGGAATACCCCGGATCGCGGTTACTGCCCCCAGCGGGTAATGACTGCATCAGGTATCAGGGTCGCCGTATGGGCCCTCGATTCCCTGCTGCTTCGGCTGGGCGGAGATGTTCTGTCCACTTCTCATTTTGTCGGAAACTTTCGTATGCTTATCCGGCACCAAATTTCGGAGGTTACCGATGGACATGCAAGCGCAATTGATAGCCGAGTACGACCGGGAACTTGTATCGACGCGAAAGATGCTGGATTCGATTCCGGCCGACGCCGATCTGAACTGGAAGGCCAACCCGAAATCCATGACGCTTGGCCGTCTTGCCGCTCATGTCGCAGAAACGGCAGGAGCATGGGGCGTCGACACGCTATCCAAAGACGGCCTGAACTTCGATATGGGCAGCTACAAGCCCTGGAATCCGGCAAGCAAAGCTGAGATCCTGCAGAAGTTCGACACCGACACCTCGCAAACGAAGCAAATTCTCGCGCGCCTCGATCCAGCCAAATGGAAGGACAACTGGAAGATGACCGCCGGCGACCAGACCTGGATCGACGACTCGCGCTATGCCGTCTTTCGCACCTGGGTGCTGAATCATCTCATCCATCACCGCGCCCAGTTAGGCCGCGACCTTCGTACGCTCGGCGCTCCGATCCCGGGCATGTACGGTCCCTCGGCAGACGAGAGCTGAGCCAAAACGTATGGTCCAGGCCCGCACAGACTTCATTCAGCAACCGAAGCGGTGACATGATGCGCCGGGAGCCAGGCGGATCCCCATCTCTTTCTAGCGCTGGGCGACCCAATAAGCGAAGGATCGTTACGAAAGTTTGGAATAAGAACTCACCTGCACCTTCAGGTTGGGGGACCACATCGGCGACGATCGCGTGTGGCGAAAGTCGTTGTTAGCGCCGGCCGCTCTTGGAGTCGGATTCAGAACTACCCCTTAGAACAGCGAGGCGTACATGCATATTGGCCTAACAATATAAGGTCGATCGCTCACAATACCAAATCTTCATCATTCCGCCTGCGGCAACCGTTAGTTACTGTTGATACTGAGGTAGGCGGAGTGACGAGACCATTACATAGGTTTGACGTCGCAAAGACAGCCCAATCACTCTTCGAGCTGATCGGAAACACACCCCTCCTGGCAATTACGTTTTCGTACAAAAAGTCCGTTCGTACGATTTACGCGAAAGCGGAGCATCTCAACCTCACGGGCTCGATCAAAGATAGGATGGCGCTCCACATTCTGCTGCAGGCCTATGAGGCAGGCCGTCTCCGTCCCGGAGACACGATCATGGAGGCCACCAGCGGAAACACCGGTATCGCGCTTGCCGCCATTGGCAAAGCCATGGGCCATCCCGTCGTTATCTACATGCCGGACTGGATGAGCCTCGAACGCGTGAAACTCATCGAAAGCTATGGCGCAGAGGTAATCCCCGTTAGCCGGGAAGCCGGAGGTTTCCTTGGCAGTATCCGGATGACGAATCACCAGGCAGCCTGCAGGAACGACGTCTATTTGCCGCAACAGTTTGCCAATCACTCCAACTGTGAAGCACATGCGTTGACAACCGGCCCCGAAATTGTCGAGCAGCTTAGCCTGCAAGGATTAAGCCCGGCAGCGTTCGTAGCCGGCGTCGGAACCGGGGGCACCATCATGGGCATTTCTCAATCCCTGAGGAAGCATTTCCCTCGCATAAAAATCTTCCCCGTTGAGCCCGCCGAGTCACCCACACTGTCAACCGGCCACAAAGTAGGCACGCATCGCATTCAGGGTATCTCTGATGAGTTCGTTCCTGAGATTCTCAAGCTGGAATCACTGGATGAAATCTTATCGGTTTCCGACGGTGATTCCATCCTGATGGCCCAGAAGTTGGCGGGTCATCTCGGCCTCGGAGTTGGTATTTCATCCGGCTGCAATTTTATTGCCGCGGTAATTGCCCAGGAACGGCTCCCGCAGGGTTCGGTAGTCGTCACTGTTCTCTGTGACGATAACAAGAAATACTTGAGCACCGACCTTTTCAAAAAAGAGTCTGTTCGGGATACGTATTTGAGTCCCGGGATTGAACTACTGGATCTCCATGTCATTCGCCGGCTCGGACCTGCTCAAGAACAAGGCCGCTTCATCGCTTGAGCTGTTTGTGCCCTCGATAAGGCCAAGTGTCAAATCCACCATTCTTCCGCCTCTCAGAAAATTCGCCTTTCCGGAACTCCGCTATTCCAGCCTATCAACACAGGTGGGCTTAATTTTGTTGGGGTCAACACTGCTAAACGGTGCCGCACTTTCTTCGAACGGCCGCTCGACCGCGGAGACGCTTCGTGCATCTCAATAGGGAATGCCGTGCCCGGAACATGTACGACTACGACAACATTACGAGGCCGCCCGTAGACACTTGGGCAACGTAATGTGGGTGTCGCCCCATAAAGAGCTTTCCGCTACACCGGCTCGTTTGGCTGCGGAAGTCAGGATGAAGGCCGACCAGGAGCGAGATGAGGCCGACGCAAGGTTGATGACGCACGAGCGGGATTGCACCATTTGCAACCATAAGCGCCAGGCTGCTCATTCATCCAGGTAGCACAGGCTCGTTTCGGCCGCGATCCGCATTTACTTGCATCCATTCCCCGATTGAAACGATCGAACTACTTGCCGGCAGTCTGATCGAATCAACGAGGATGTTGCATGGCCAAATACACCAAAGATCCTGACGCTCTCTCTCGCCTCTCCCGCGAACAATTTCGCGTCACCCAGCAGAGCGCCACCGAACGTCCGTTTGAGAATGCCTATTGGGACCATGACGCGCCAGGCATCTACGTGGACATCGTTTCCGGCGAGCCGCTCTTCTCGTCTCTCGACAAATTTGATAGCGACTGTGGCTGGCCCAGTTTCACCAAACCCGTGGACCCTGAAAACGTCGAAGAGCGCTCTGACAACGCTCATGGAATGAGCCGGACTGAGGTCCGGTCGATCCACGCTGACAGCCACCTGGGTCATGTATTTGATGACGGCCCCAGGGATGCCGGAGGATTGCGTTACTGCATCAATTCGGCGTCTCTGCGCTTCATACCCCTCGACGAGCTGGAAAGCGAGGGCTACGGTGAATATGTCAAACTATTTGAGCCAAAGGAGGAGAAATAGAAATGTCACCATCTCAAGAAACTGCAATCCTGGCCGGCGGCTGCTTTTGGGGCATGCAGGACCTGTTGCGCCGTTACCCGGGCGTCCTCTCGACCCGAGTCGGATATTCCGGCGGCGATGTTCCCAACGCCACTTATCGTAATCATGGCAGTCATGCCGAGGCCATCGAGATCGTCTTTGACCCCCGGCAGCTGAGCTATCGCAAGCTGTTGGAGTTCTTCTTCCAGATTCATGATCCAACCACCTCGAATCGGCAAGGTAACGACCGCGGAACCAGCTATCGCTCCGCGATCTTCTATACCACCGATGAGCAGAAGCGGACCGCGGAAGACACCATCGCTGACGTCAATGCCTCGGGAATCTGGCCCGGAAAGGTCGTCACGGAAGTAGCGCCGGCCGGTCCTTTTTGGCAAGCCGAGCCGGAGCATCAGGATTATCTGGAACGATATCCAAACGGCTACACTTGCCACTACATCCGGCCTAACTGGACTCTTCCGCACCGTGCCGCTTGATTGCCACGGAAAATCTCCGCAATGATTTTTCAAGTCGGGGCGATGGCTAGTCATCGCCCATCGCCCTCAAAGGCTCAGATTGCTCCCAGCCTGTCGAACCGCCAGGCAGCTGAACGCTTCTTCCGCGACCTGACCGAGAACCAACTGCGCCGCGGCATCTTCAAGAACCTCGAACAACTCATCATGGCCATCGACAACTACATCGACCAACACAACCAGAATCCAAAACCCTTCATCTGGACCGCAAAAGCTTCCGACATCCTCGAAAAAGTCACTCGCGCTCAAGCCTCGTTGGATAAACGCTTATCTGTGTGACGCACTACACTAGCCGGGGGCGCAGTCGGACTATGGGCCAGCGTTTTGCTGTTGCGCTGGCTTAGTGAATGGCAGCCGTTTGGCAATTTTCCCGTGCACGCGCCTGTGAATCCGGACGCAACTGTTTGCGGTCTAGCTCTGCTGCTGAGCTTAGTCAGCGGATTCCTCTTTGGAACGGTCCCCGTAAGCCAGGTACTCCGCACGAATCCCTATGAGGTCGTCAAGTCGGGATCGGCCGGCAGAGTTGGGCAGCGGACGACTGCCAGAGACGTATTGCTGGCGGTTCAAATTGCGATCTGCGCCGTGCTGGTCACGTCCTCGATAGTCGCTGTACGTGGCCTGGCACGCGCGTTGCACAGCGATTTCGGTTTTGAAGCGCGGAACGCGATGCTGGTAGGTGCCGATCTGCCCATGGCAGGGTACAGCGCCGATCGAGTGGCCCCCATGCAAAAGCGCATGATCGACGCCGTCGCGAGCATTCCTGGCGTAGAATCGGTTGGATTAAGTGATCCCCTACTCCTAAACGACACGAACCCCTCGAATGTCTTTATCGATAGAACGACAGATCTGCGGCCATCGAATGCCGCCGCGAACGCCGATGCGTACCACATATCTCCCGAATACCTTCACGCGGAGGGCACAACATTGTTGTTCGGTCGGGCTTTCACGTGGCATGACGACCTAACTTCGACGCGCGTGGCCGTGGTGAATCGGGAGTTCGCGCGCAAAATCTTTGGCTCTGTAAAAAACGCAATCGGCGGTTATTACAAGATGCCCGATGGAACGCGCATACAAGTGGTGGGTGTTGCGGAAGACGGAAAATATGCGAGCCTCACCGAAGATCCGCACGCGGCGATGTTTCTCCCCATCCTGCAATGGCCCAGCGGCGCCGCGTGGCTGGTGGTGCGCTCCCGCGATCCTCATCAACTGGGGGAGGCCATAAGGGGCACGCTGCACCAATTGGATGCAGCGCTGCCAGTTACGATTGAAACGCGCTACGACGAAATGGTCACAGTTCTGTTTCCCTCCCAGATGGCAACCGTGTCGCTGGGTGTCATGGGCGTGATGGGCGCGATGCTGTCGATTACCGGCATCTTCGGAATGGCTGCCTACTCGATCAGCAAGCGCCTACGCGAGTTGGGGATTCGCGTCGCCCTCGGCGCGCAGCGCAAGCAGGTGTTGCAGACCGCGTTGGGACGGGCTTTCAAATTGCTGGCTTGGGGTTCGACAGCAGGATTGCTGCTCGGAATTCTGGCCGGCCGCGTGCTCGCTTCCGTTGTGTATCTGGCCACTCCCCGCGATCCACTGGTGTTGGCTGGTGTTGTTGTAGCGATGTCGCTGTTGGGCCTCCTGGCTACGTGGATTCCAGCGCGACGCGCGCTGTCTGTCGATCCCATGATATTACTGCGCGAGGAATGAACGAGTGTCCTCCGGGATAGCTGGACATAGTCGGCAACTCGGACGGTAGCCGGTTACACGGCAATTTGGATTACTTCCGTATAGACCGTGATCCAGGTGCAATTCCGAGATGCGCCCGGGCGCAATTCCCGCTCGGACCGCTAATACCTAACCTCTTTGGAATGGTCGGCGCAAACATGGGACGTAAACTCCTTGTCGCGCTGCAACTCGAAGTTGCGCGCCATTTCATCGAAAGATGTGTGGGTGGGTACGTTAGAGGAATGGAACCGCCAGCCACATTCGGAGCAACCAAAACCCCCAAAATTCGGTCGCTCAATCCATACCAGCTTCCGGCTCATGGGCGCCTCTGTCGCGGCGCCCCAACGAGCACCCGCCCGCTGTCAAGGGACAAAGCGTGCAAGTTCGCCATGAGCGGCTGCTTTCGAAGCGGCGTATTCCCTGATTGCGCCAGAAACGTCAACCCGTCTCTGCTTAGCGGATGATTCATAAGAGGATGGACTAACCTTACATGTTGTTCAATTTGGATGGTCTGTCGGGCATCCTACATACAGGGAGAGGTTTTGACCCTATATACTCTTCCGAGTACGCGAATGAGCAGAGTTCTGCTTCGCACCGCACGATGAGTGCGTTCATCCCCGCGTCCGGAGGGGTTTTCGGTTCTGGTTTGTGGCACGCAAAGAGCTCCAAAACGCGAAGTCCGGCGAGCGCAGGAGTGTCGCCGGGAGGTCCGTCAGGAACGTTATACTTCTAACCACCTCCGACAACGACTACAGCGCACTTCGTCCTCATCTCGAATACATCAGGCTGCCAAGCCATTTCATCCTTCACGAGGCGGGAGAGCTGAAATTTGCATATTTCCCGAACCGAGGTTTGATCTCTCTTGTAGTCGTAATGAAAGATGGGAAAAGCGCCGAAGCTGGAATAGTTGGCAATGAGGGCTTTACAGGAATACCGGCGGCTGTTGGTCTGACCAGAAGTACGCTTCAGGCGGTGGTCCAAATCACGGGGGACGGATTTCGGGTAGACGTTGGAGCTTTACAAAACACTTTGAAGTCCGCTCCACACCTTCGGTTGATGTTGAACCGCTATGCAGTGGTTCAGGGTATGCAGGTTGCACAAACAGCCGCGTGTAATCGGCTGCATAACGTTGGGCACCGCCTTGCGAGGTGGTTGCTAATGACTCAAGATAGAGTGGATTCAGGGGCGCTCCCAATCACTCATGATTTTCTCGCAACGATGCTAGGGACAGATAGACCTACCGTGAGCTCGGCAGCTGCTGTTTTGCAGAGGAAGCAGATCATCGAGTACACCCGTGGTGCAGTGAAGATCGTGAACCGCAAGAAACTTGAAGACTCTGCCTGCGAGTGCTACGGGGTTATCCAACAGTATGATAGCGAGCTTGGCTTGAAATAAGTTCGGAAATGAGGGCTCGCCCTGTGCCTGAATCCGATCATTCCCTGAATGCGGAGGCTCTGCGCGACCGCTTTGCGTTCCTCTGCGAACACCTCGCGCTACACATGTTGCCGGCTGGAACGTTGGAGAGTGTTCCGCCAACTAAGTAGATCGATTCGGGTCTTTGTTCGACTGGAAACAGCTCGAAACGAGCTAAGGCCTGATGTCGTCAGTTGAGGTTTAGATCAAAGTAGAGACCCTCATCTCTGGCTCGACTCATGGGCCTTCCACATCGACTTCATTTGGCAGATCTCAAGGCGATCGATCGCGCTCGTATTTTTCCCCAGGCCAAACTCCAAGCCGTGGCCGCCAGTGGTTGTGGATATTTCTCTTACGATGTAGCGCGCTCCCCCATCCACGAAGATTTCAGCTACAGCCTTATCGATCAAGACCTCCAGGGAACCCCGGCCATTCTCAAGTTCTGCGCCATTGATCGTAGCGAGCGTGTTCCCCTGGTACCGAATGGCCAGCTCATTATCTTTCTCCAGAGTAACCTTGAGTCTCACGTCGAGAGGTCCAGATCCAGCCCTGTCCAGCGCTTGATTGGCATCGGCAGCCGTCAACCAGGACCACGTCTGTGCTTTTCGATGCAGCCTTTCTATCTCCTCAATGGGAGTAGCGCGCATTCGGAGACCATCCCGGGTGGTTACCAGCTTGAATTCGGTGGGGAATAGCATCATCTGGTTGAAAGGCATTCCCTCTGGCTGAATTCTTCCCCACGCTATTTGTACTCGCCTGCCATCTGGCATCTCAGCGAAGGATTGTGCCGCATAGAGAACATCGTCCCCATGCACGTTTGCCCCTTCTGCATAACGAAGCTCAGGAGATTCAGGGCTGAATGATTCGCCATCGAAGCTGCCGATGAAATAGCTCGACGAACCTCCATGGAGAATCCATTTGTTGTTGCGGGGATCTCCATCGACGGGTAGTTCAAAGAAATCTGGACATTCATGCAGACTCTTGAAATGGCTCTTCCGTGTCCACGCCTTCAGATCTGTTGAGGTGTAGAAGGACATCCCATCCTTCTCAAATAAAACCATCACCCAATGCTTGGTAGGCTCGTACCAAAAGACCTTCGGATCCCTGGTATCGTTCGAGCCTACCTCGCGGTTGCTGTCCACAATCGGATTGCCTGCATAGCGAGTGAAGGTAACTCCGTTGTCTGTGCTGTAAGCGATGCACTGCACCTGTTTCCGCGAATTGCGGTCGAACGCCGTATAGACCAGCACCAGCGCATCTTTTCCCCATCCCCCATCGTTGTTGTGATCAACAAGACTGGTGCCAGACCATGGTGAGCCGAGCTTGTCGAGCATCAGCGCGGGGGCCATCTCCTGCCAGTGGATCAGGTCCTTGCTTACGGCATGTCCCCAATACATAAAACCGGTGTCCCAGGTGACGCCGAACGGAAAAGCTTGCCAGAACAGATGGTATTGACCCTTGTAGAAGATTGGGCCGTTTATGTCATTGCTCCAACCTCGCTTCACGGTGAAGTGGAACTGAGGACGATTGCGCTCTTTGTAGAGGGAGTCCGCACCTTCGATCTTGTCAGCCTGATAAATACCATCCAGGGCAGCCTGCGAGGACGGGCCCAAAAGTGTGATGGTCTGTCCCTTGAATTCGCTGACATCGATAAAGATCCAGTAGTCAGGGGAATGCTCTGCCAATTGCACGGGGAATTCCCGCTTTTGAATCCCGTCGACTTGGATCTGAAACACGTGCATTTCACTTGCACGTGCCACCGGAATATTCAGATAGTGTTTCGCGATGTACATGGTTCTGCTTTGCGCAAAAAGAGAGGAGGCAAGCAGCAGAAGAGTGAATAGAATTTTGCAGGAGAAATGGAATCGAACTCGAGGCGGCGCGCCAGCGAAAAGCCGCAGCCCTTTGGCATTCGCATCGAAAGCCATGCGGCTAAATGAAAACCTTGATTGCACGGACGTCCTCCAGACAAGATTCTTCCGAGAAACCCCAACATCGACGGTGACAGGTGAACTCATCCCATGTTAGTTGATGAAAGTCGCGCGCTCAAACGCAGGGGTTGAACCAGCTTGATGTCTGGGGTTTGCCCAGCGCCGGCCTTAGGTCCCTCAAGTGTCGCCAAATCGCCGAGGCACCCAGCAAGCACACGGCCCCCCCCCGCGACGGCGATTTTGTGTCAGCTCGCTGGTGGCGCATTTGTAAACACAAGCCGACATCCCATTACTAATCCTGCCGCAGCGAGCCGGAAAGATGGGAACGCCGGTCGGCATGGCGTTCCCGCTCAGGTAACAGCGGCAGATCCTGACACATGCTAGTGTCTGGAGAATGCTGTAGATGGGGTTGGGTGCGAGCTCTTTTCGCTTTCCTTGAGGTCCATGCGTTCAATGAGACCGTTCGCGATGGTATAAACGTGCCACACCTCGCTATCAGAAAGGACATCGCCACCAAGGCTTTTCACGAGCTGATGAACTTTGACGTCGGTAATCCCGCCTTCCTGGTCGATTACCTCAAGTGGTTCCACGTGAGGATCAAACTCTTGCCACTGACGGGTCCAGTAGGCCCGAATCTCTTCTTTCCCGACGACACGCCCGCCTTCCGATGCCTTGGGCCAGCTAACGTTCTCACTCATGAGCGCCAGGGCGCTGTCTATATCCCGATGATTGAAGGCAGAGTAGGCCTGAGCTATCAGTGTCTGTGTGTTCGCCATGAATCCTCCGGAGTTCATACACCAGATCTTACCTGTCCCCGGGCTTCCCCGGGTTTCCTCGAGCAGGGACTTTACCCGTTGCCGCCGTCTTCTGAGAGGAACGGCCGCCGCTCGATCGCGTATCCTGCATGCAGCAGTCTGGTGCTTGATCACGGAGTCTGGAATGAGCCACCTGATCTTGAATGTTAACGGCTTTCAAAGCCATGTCGATGCGCCTGCGGAAGAGAGCTTACTCTCCGTCCTGCGCAATCGACTCAATCTGACGGGAACCAAATACGGTTGCGGCGAAGGTCAATGCGGAGCCTGCACAGTTCTGGTGGATGGCAAGCCAACTCGATCCTGTCTCACGCCTGCGTCGGCGGCGATGGACTCGAAGATTACGACGATCGAAGGGTTGGAGCACAACGGCGAACTCTCCCCGGTTCAACAAGCGTTTCTTGAGGAGGGAGCGTTCCAGTGTGGGTACTGCACCTCTGGGATGGTCATGCAGGCCACCGCCCTCTTGCATGACCTTCCGCATCCTACCAACAGTCAGATCGTGGATCGCATGAATGGAAATCTCTGCCGCTGCGGCACCTACCCGCGCATCCTCGAAGCGGTGAGACGAGCTTCACGCACGGTGGCAAGAGGTGAGAGCCGATGAGTATCGTTGACAGCATCAAGGCAAAACTCTTGCGAGATAACATCAGCAGCAAGCCGGCTTGGTTTTGGCTGGACCGCCGCGATTTTTTGAAACTCTTTGGCGGGGGCCTGCTTGTCTGTTGCGCCAACGTCAGCGCATTGTCCCAGGAATCCGGCCGCGGATTCGACCCTCACGAACTGCCAAAGGACATAGGTGCCTGGATCCACATCGGGGCTGACGGTCGTATCACCGTGTTTACCGGCAAGGTTGAGGTTGGCCAAAACATCCGCACATCGCTCGCGCAGTCAGTTGCGGAAGAGCTGATGGTTCCATTCGATGCCATCACCATGGTTATGGGGGACACCGACCTGACTCCCTGGGATATGGGTACATTTGGAAGCCTGAGTACTCCAACCATGGGTCCGAAACTGCGGACCATGGCCGCCGCAGCAAGGCAGACGCTGGTGGAGATGGCTGCGAAGCGCTGGAACGTTGATCCGGCTTCGCTGACGGTCGCGGATGGCAAGATCACCTCTGCCGCAAAGCAAACGCTCACGTATGGCGAACTAACACGCGGCGAGAAGTTGGTCACAACCATCCCGAACGACATCCACCTGGCTGCCGCCAAAGATTGGAAGATCGCCGGAACAGCCATTCCGAAAGCGGGTGCCAGGGACTTCGTCATCGGCAGACACAAATACCCTTCGGACATCTCACTGCCGTCAATGCTATATGGCAAGGTCCTTCGCCCTGAGGGGTTCAACGCCAATCTCAAATCGCTGGACATTACTGAGGCGGAAGGAACGCCAGGGGTAAAGGTAGTCCGTGACAGAGATTTCGTTGGATTGGTCGCGCCGGACGCATTCGCAGCCGAGCAGGCCATCCGTACCATCAAGGCGAATTGGTCTGTTCCCCCACAGCCTTCGAACAGCACCCTCTTCGATACCCTCAAGAGCAGTCCCGAAGTCGGTCGAGGCGAAAGCGGACCGCAGCATGTCACAGGTTCCGTCTCGAAGATGATGGAGACGTGCGACGTCAAACTGTCTGAGCAGTACACGGTACAGTACATCGCCCACGCACCTCTTGAACCACGAGCTGCTGTTGCCCGGTGGGAAGGCGGCAAGCTGACGGTGTGGACTGGTACCCAGCGGCCTTTCGGCGTGCGCGATGAACTGATGGCAGCCTTTCACCTTCCGGTTTCGCAGATAAGGGTTATCCAACCTGATATGGGTAGCGGCTACGGTGGCAAACATACAGGGGAAACGGCGATCGAAGCTGCACGCCTCGCCAAGGCCGTTGGGCAACCGGTCAGAGTTGTTTGGACACGCGAAGAAGAGTTTACCTGGGCGTACTTCCGCCCCGCTGGCTTGATGGAACTCAAGGCCGGTGTGCAGCGCGACGGCACCCTCGTCGCCTGGGAGCATCACAACTTCAACTCCGGCAATGCAGCGCTGACCACGCCCTACAGCGTGGCGAATCAGGTGATTCAGTACCATCCGACGAAATCGCCATTGCGGCAGGGATCCTACCGCGGGCTTGCATCCACAGCAAACCACTTCGCTCGCGAGTCATTCATGGATGAGCTGGCGCATGCCGTAGGCATGGGCCCTCTCGAATTCCGATGGAAGAACCTGCTCGACGATAGGCTCAAAGCCGTGTTGCATGCAGCGGCGGACAAGTTTGGTTGGGGGCACACGCAATCAACCGCCCAGCGTGGATTCGGAATCGCATGCGGAGTGGACAAAGGTGGCTATTTGGCAACCTGCGCCGAGGTAGCGATCGATGCTGCAACGAAGAATGTGCGGATCGTTCGCGTTGTTCAGGCATGGGAGTCTGGAGCGATCGTCAACCCGGACGGACTTCGCAACCAGAATGTCGGTGCCATCGTTCAGGGGATCGGCGGTGCGCTGTTCGAAGCGATCCAGTTTGCCGATGGACATATTCTCAATCCGCATTTCGCGGACTACAGGCTTCCGCGGTTCAAGGATACTCCGGAGATTGAGATCGTCCTGATTGACCGCAAGGACCTGCCATCTGCGGGTGCGGGCGAAACAGGTCTCGTTGGTCTGGCCCCTGCGGTCGGAAACGCCATCTTTGCCGCAACTGGATCACGCCTGCGAAACATGCCGATGGAGCCGAGCAAAGTCGCGCCTGGAACAACGGGTGTGCAGCTCCAATCTTAACCAACCGTTGACCTGGGTAGCGGAGTTTGAACGTGCATTGATTCTTGAGGGAGATAAAGGGACAGCGACTGGACAGCATACCTATTGCAGCAATTTCTGGGGGATAGGTATGCCGTCCCTTTATCTCTCCTTATCTCTCCTTTATCTCTCTATCTCTCGTCCCTTTATCTCTCCTCCGCCTGCGCGGATGCGACTCAGATCCGAACGTCGAACCGATCAAGCATCATGACCTTGTCCCAGACCTGCACGAAGTCTTTCACGAACCGGCCGTGTCCATCGCTGCTCGCGTAGACCTCGGCAACGGCACGAAGTTGGCTGTTGGAGCCAAAGATGAGGTCGCTTCGCGTCGCCTTGAAGCGCGCTTCGCCCGTCGCGCGGTCGTCCAGCGAAAAGATCATGTTGGTTTCGTCCTTCTTCCATTCATAATCCATGCTGGTCAGTACGGTGAAGAAGTCGTTGGTAAGCACGCCAACCCGATCGGTGAAAATGCCCTTCGCCGAACCGTCGTAGTTCGCGCCCATGGCCCTCAGGCCCCCAACCAGCGCCACCCATTCGGGCGCGGTGAGTGCGAGCAGTTGCGCCTTGTCGAGGAACATCTCCTCGGGAGAGACACCCTGGGCAATCTCCGCGAACTGATCGTCGACGTAATTGCGGAAACCGTCGACCACTGGCTTCAGCCAATCGAACATTTCGGTGTCTGTCAGCTCTTGCGTTGTGTCTCGGCGACCCGGCGTGAAGGGAACCGAAACCTGCACACCGGCATCGGACGCTGCCTTCTCGACCGCCGCGCACCCGCCGAGCACGATCAGGTCGGCGAGCGAAACCTTTTTGTTGGCGGTCTGCTTGCCGTTGAACTCCTCCAGTATGACCCGCAAAGCCGCGATTACGGGTACGGTTCGCCGGTTGACTGTCCAATTTTTCTGCGGCGCAAGCGCAAGCCGGCCCCCGTTCGCGCCGCCCCGTTTGTCACTGTTACGGTACGTGGCAGCCGCCGAAAACGCGGTGAAGACCAGGTCGGACGCCGATAGGCCCGTCGCTAGGATCGACTGCTTGAGCGCGGCGACATCCGCCTCGCCGACCGTATCGTGATCGCGAAGTGGGATGGGATCCTGCCACAGAAGATCATGCTCAAGCCTCTTTTCCGGCCCGAGATAGCGTTCTCGCGGGCCCATGTCACGATGGGTCAGCTTGTACCATGCCTTGGAAAATGCCTGCGTGAACGCGTCGAAATCTTTCAGGAATTTCTCGCAGACCTTGCGATATGCAGGGTCTGTCTTCAGTGCGAGGTCGCTGGTCATCATCATCAGCGGGTTCATTTTGCCCGGGATATGTGCGTCAGGGGTCTTGGGCGCACCCGGGTCGGTAGGGGTCCACTGCAGCGCGCCGGCCGGACTTTTGGTCTGCTCCCACTCGAACTTGAACAGGTTTTCCAGATAGCTGTTGTCCCACTGCGTTGGATTGGGAGTCCAGCTGCCTTCGATGCCGTTGGTCATCGCATATTCGGCAAAGCCGGTGCCTCCCGGGTTTTGCCAGCCAAGGCCCATCGCCTCGATCGGCGCGATCTCGGGCGGGGGTCCGACTTCGGCGGCGGCGACCATGCCATGGCTCTTGCCGAAGGCGTGACCGCCGGCGATCAGCGCAACCGTTTCCTCGTCGTTCATGGCCATTCGGGTGAAGGCGATGCGGATGTCGCGCGCTGATCCCATCGGGTCGCCGTTTGCGTATGGACCCTCTGGGTTAACGTAGATCAGCGCTTGATGGGTCGCAGCCAGCGGATTCTCAAGGTCATAGTCCGCGTCGCCATTCCGACCGCGCCAGCGCTTGTCGCGTGTCACCATGCTGTCGGAGGAGGAGACATGCTTCGGGTCCCACACCTCGGGCCCCCAATAGGTGCTGGTGTCGGCCTCCCACGCGTCGCGTCGACCGCCGCCGAAGCCATAAGTCGGAAACCCCATGATCTCGAGCGCGCAATTGCCGGTCAGGACCA
>Ga0182024_10005010_pt1 | contig 30008 bp, 27 predicted proteins | sample P32metaG_FD_120480 | JGI IMG/M metagenome (GOLD analysis project Ga0182024, IMG submission 120480) | Permafrost microbial communities from Stordalen Mire, Sweden - P3-2 metaG (Illumina Assembly) | ecosystem: Environmental > Terrestrial > Soil > Wetlands > Permafrost | place: Sweden: Stordalen...
CCGACCGAGCCTTTGTTGGTGCCGATTTTCTTGCCGCGCAAATCGGCTACCTCATGCAAGGGAGAATTGGGCAGTACCAAGATGGCATCCATCGCGCGCCTACCCTGCAAGCGCAACGCAGCCACGGCTTTGATCTGTGCACCGGCCGCAAGTGCGAAAATGAGAGGCGCCGCCGCGGATCCCCGCAGGTCGATGGCGCCGGCCGCTAGGGCTTCGAGGGCCGGTGCTGTTGCAGGAAACTCTGCCCACTCGACTGCGTACGGGACCCCATCGATTTCTCCGGCACCCGTCAGAAGCGCCTTGTATATCCCTTTGGAATCCCCGATCCTCAACACTGCGTCCGCCGCATGCACGTGGGCCGCGAAGAGCATTGCGGCAAGCAGCAGAAAACGCCTGGGAAAACTGCCCGCGCATCTCAGGGCGCACGCCGATCGTCCACGCACGGCCAGCGGTCGCCACCGTCCGGCGCTGCGCGAGAAAAATCGACGCACACGCGGCAATCGGTGCGGAAGCTTGACAGTCATCGTCGACCGAGCTTACTGAGTTGCCAGTGTCCCGGTCTAATCATGTTTCGCTATCGCGCTAACGCATTCCGATATATGCGGGCGAGCAGCCGATATTGCACATCGTCATATGGTGATAAGTAAATGCACTTGGACTCGGTGCGCTCGCAGCACGAATAATGATTGCATGCAGATCTCCGCACCGGCCTTGCTCGATGATCCTGCGTCGTCGCTCTCAATCGCGCCGTCGCTGCGCCGACGCTCAAGACAGTGGCTTAGAGCGCTCAGTCCCCTGGCCCTCCTGGCGTTGTGGCAGATCGGTTGCTCGAGTGGTTTGATTTCGAGCCGGACGTTGGCAGCCCCTAGTCAGGTAATAGCCAGCTTCATGGAGTTGACGGCGGACGGTGCTTTGCAGCATCACTTGCTGGTATCGCTGAGCCGCGTAGCGAAGGGCATGTCCATCGCCTTGGCTTTGGGGGGTGGCCTTGCACTCCTATCTGGGCTGTCACGCACGGGCGAGTACGTGATCGATGCACCAATGCAAATGCTGCGTACGCTGCCAGTGCTGGCCTTGATTCCGTTTTTCATCATATGGTTCGGCATCGGTGAGGTACCGAAGGTTGCGCTGGTGGCGATGGCCGCCGTATTTCCCATCTATCTCACGTTGTATTCCGGTATTCGCGGAGTCGATCCAAAACTCGTGGAATTGGCCAAGGTCATCGGACTTTCCCGCGGCGCGTTGATCCGGCATGTCATTCTTCCGGGTGCGCTGCCGACGGCTCTTGTCGGAGTGCGTTATTCACTCGGAATTTCCTGGCTCATTCTAGTGGCCGCCGAACAGGTGAATGCCACCAGCGGTATCGGCTACCTGATGAATGATGCGCGTGATTTTATGCGCATCGACATCCTGGTGGTCGGCCTCTTGATCTATGCGTTTCTGGGCTTGGTGGTCGACATCTTGGTTCGATGGCTCGAACGACGGCTTTTGGCTTGGCGCCCCTCGTTTGTCAACGCCGCGGCATGAAGAATCGCATGGTAAATGTGCGCGGCGTGAGCCGCCTGTTTGGCAAAACGCTGGCGTTGGACAATGTGAATCTGGGCATCGAGTCCGGCGAGTTTGTCGCGCTTCTCGGCCGCAGCGGGTCCGGCAAGAGCACCTTGCTTAGGTCCCTCGCGGGTTTGGATACACCCAGCGCTGGCATCGTACAGGTGCCAAACGAGCGAATGGTCGTCTTTCAGGAGCCGCGGCTGTTGCCCTGGAAAACCGCGATACAGAATGTGGAACTCGGCCTCCGCGGCAACCGCGCTACGGAGTTGGCGCGCTCCGCGCTGGCCGAAGTAGGCCTCGAACATCGACTGCATGCTTACCCGGCCACACTGTCAGGCGGTGAAGCGCAGCGCGCGGCCCTGGCCAGGGCGCTGGTGCGCGATCCCAAACTATTGCTGTTGGACGAACCCTTCGCGGCACTCGACGCGCTCACTCGCATGCGAATGCACGCTCTGATCGAATCGCTATGGAAGCGGCATCATCTGTCCGTGCTGCTAATCACGCATGATGTCGACGAGGCAATTCTTCTGGCAGATCGAGCGCTGGTCATTGATAGGGGTCGGATAATCGCTTCCATCATCATTGATCTGCCGCGCCCTCGCGAGCTCAGCCAGCCGGGATTTCTCTTCTTGCGTAAACAGTTGTTGGGCGCCATCGGCGTAACGGACACGCAGTTGCCGAAATCTACTGCAGCGGATTCTCAGCCCACGCCGGAATCGACCGTATTGCCGCGGTCGATTGCGATGGCCTGATACATCGTCTCATCTTCCGTCAAGGAGAAGTCCATGCCCGTAGAGTTTATCGGCTATGTCGGTACACAAGAGGTCTCAGAGATCATTTCTCCGTCGGGACCCTCCATCAATACCGAATATACCCGGTCGGTTGCGCTGGCGCATGAGGCGGGCGGATTCGATCGGGTGCTCATGGCGCACAACAGCGCCTCACCAGATGCCGTAGTAACGGCGACCCGAGTATTCGCCGACACGGCGCGGCTTGGCGTGCTGCTTGCACATCGGCCGGGATTCGTGGCACCAACGCTCGCGGCGCGCACCTTGGCTTCGCTCGATCACTTCAGCAAAGGGCGTATCGCCGTTCATATCATCAGCGGCGGCGATGACGCCGATCAGCGCCGAGACGGGGATTTTCTCGATCACGATCAACGCTATGCCCGCACCGCTGAGTATCTCGACATAGTCAAGCGCATCTGGAGCAGCGAGGCGCCGATCGATCACGAGGGCGCGAACTACCGGTTCACGCAGGCATATTCCTCCGTCAAACCCTTGCAGAAGCCGCATATTCCCATTTACTTCGGCGGGTCCTCGGAGGCGGCGATCGGGGTTGCCGCTCAATACGCTGATGTCTATGCCTTGTGGGGAGAGTCGCTTGCGCAGGTCAGTGACACCATCGCGCGAGTGCAAAGCGCCGCGGCGCACTTTGGACGCGCCGAGCACATTCGATTCAGCCTGTCGCTGAGACCCATCCTAGGACGGAGCGAAACTGACGCGTGGGCGCGCGCCGACGACATTCTCGCCAAGGCGAAAGCTTTGCAAGGTAATGTGCCCTCGGAGAAGGGCGGGATCAAATTGTTCGAGAAGCGCAAGACCCCGCCCGCTAATGTCGGTTCGCAACGCCTGTTGGAGACGGCCGCCCAGGGCAGGGTGGTCGACAAGCGGCTCTGGACGGAAATTGCGGCACTGACGGGGGCCAAGGGCAACTCGACGTCGCTGGTAGGTACGCCTGACCAGGTAGTCGAATCGATGTTGGCTTACAGTGAGCTCGGCGTGACCACATTCCTCATCCGCGGTTTCAATCCGTTACAGGATGCAATCGAATATGGCCGCGAGATCATTCCCCGGGTTCGTGCCGAGATCGCACGGCGTGATGCATCATCGCTGAAGCAGGGCACTATCATAACTGCCAAGGCCGGTTGAGGCGAAATTGTTGCGCCCAACGGTTCAATCAGCGAGCGGGGAGGGGCGCACCTGAAAGTGCACGATGAGTGGTTTGCTGCCTTTGCCCCCCTCCTTGTGCCAAGGCGTCCGATCGCCGCTCGTGACCCATATGCCGCGTCCTTTCCAGCCCGCACGTTCGTCGTCGATGCGGCCCTCCAGGCCCTTCGAGTAAAATCCAAGCGGGTACGGGATGCGCAGCGTCACGAATTCTCCGCCAACCAAGGCGTGGACACCATCGAACAAATTGCCCGTGGCAATAGGCACATTCGTACCCAATCCGAGCGTGTCGTGTTGATCCACCCAGGTGTAATAGCTCGATTCGACGCTCATTTGCGGTTCGTTCACGAAACCCGGCCCCGGCAGACGATGGAAGCTCCACCCTTCGGGGCATTGATCGCCCGTTGCACCCGGCCCGTTGAGGGGACCCTTGCATTTGCGCCGATCGAATTCCCCCAGATGTCCGCTGGCCAATGACACCCACAGCACGCCGTTGCGGTCGATGTCCGCGCCGCGTACACCGAAGCCGGGGGCGGGCACATTGTAAATCTCGCTGAGCCGCGTTCGAGGATCGAATCGAAGGACGGCGCCGGGAAATTGAAATGCTATCGAGCCCCAGATGCTGCCATCAGCGGGATTCGGCATGACGGCATAAATGCTGACTGCCAGCCGCCGGTCGCGTTGCGGGTCGGGCACCTGATCGGGTTCTACCCACGAATCGAGCTTGCCATCACCGTTGGTATCGAGCACGAAGGGCGCCCACCCTTGAGAAGCCGCCGAGTCGCCGGTCGAATCGAGCTTCTTGGTATCGAGCCAGCCTATGACTTCATGACCTCCGCTCGTCCAGAGCGTATCGTTCGCGTCTTCAGCGAACTGCAAATGGTGGGTGCTGTAGCAAGTGTCGACGAAGGTGTATTTCCCGCCCTTCGGGTCATACACCGCGAGCTGCCGTTCGGATGTGTCGATGGGAAACTGCCGGGCGGACGGATGGGCCGAGCCTTGTTTGCAAAACGCGGGATTGGCCGCAGCGCGAATTCGCGCGGTGTACCAGACGCGGCCCGATCGGTCGAGCATCGGATTGTGGGCGATGGCTCGGGAGTTCCAAATTCTTTCCTCGCCCCAGTAGGGCGACGGCGCGAGCACTGGATCATCGTGAGTGGTCGGAGTATTAGGGTCGCGAACGAGCGCTTCAAACGTGGTCGCAACGTTGCGGACCGGGTCGAGCACCGGAAAATTGTCGGTGCTCAACTCCGGGGCGCCGTATAGAGGGCCGTTTCCGTTAACGGTGGGTTGGCGGCGGTCCGTTCCCGACAGGTCGTGCAGGTAGGCCTTGCCGTCGGACCAGTCGCGCACGGTGGCTACGACATTGCGCTCGATGCCCCGTGGTCGTGCCGGCGCCGTGGCCGGTAGTTCGCCAGCAGCGATCCGGTCGGTCCAATCCGCAAGATAACGAATCGGGATGCCTGCGAGCGCGCTTTGTGCAATGTTGATCATTTGGCGGCCGGCCTGTCCGGACTGTATGCGCCGAAGCCATGCCTCCTGCGAGGACTTAAACGTTCCTAAGGACTTGGGGAGAGTGCGGGTGGCAAGATTTCCGAGCTGATGACAGCCGATGCACCCCATGTTCTTCATCCACATGAGATATCCGTTGCGGCCGCCCGGCAGCTTTGTCGTCTCCGCCTCGTCGGGAATTCGCATCATCGCGTACCAGTACGCCGCGGGATAAATACTTGCAGCCGCGACGGCATCGGGAGCGACGACGGCTGCGAGATCGAGATGCTGGCCCAGCTTTCCGTCGACTTTGCGAGAGTCGGCAAGGCCGTAACCGCGGACCCAGACGCTGTACTTTGCCGCAGGCAAATCCGGGATGAGGTAGTGGCCGGCCTCGTCGGTCACGACGATTTTCGCGAAGCGAGTCTGAAAATCATGTGTTTCGGCGATCACCCATACACCGGCCTCCGGGCCGCGAGCGCTGCTTACGGTGCCGCCGATGTCATCCGCCCCAATCTGCATTTCGCAGCGTGCCGACTGCGATGCAGTCATGCAGCCTGCCGCGAGCACGGCCGCTGCAAACGCGGCGAATACGCTATCACGCGATCTCGTCGATCTCATGTTTCCGCAGCTACTGGTTGTAAAGCGCTGACTCTTATTCTAAGCGCCGATTGCTGCGGTGGCGAATTATTCCGCAAGCGGCATAGGATCAGCCGTGCAAAGGACTCACAGGATGTCCGCGACATCGCCGAACTCGAGTCGAGGACCGCGCGGGCGCTGTGCGCTGCCGTCGGCGTAACCGATGTTGACCAGAAAGTTCGTGCGGTAGCGTCCGTCGGCAAAGAATTCCCGGTCGACGGCGTCGGGATTGAATCCTGACATCGGACCAACCGCCAGCCCGAGCTCCCGTGCAGCGATGAGCAGATACACTCCCTGCAGTGTTCCGTTTCGAAACGCCGTCGACTCGGCAAGCCCGGAGTTGTCGCTGAAGAGTTCCTGAGCCCGCGCGTTGGGATATTGCTCCGGCAGATGCTCGAAGAAATGCCTGTCGTAGGCTACGATCACAGTCACCGGCGCTTTCGCTGTCTTTTCTTTGTTGGCCGTGGACAAAGCCGGCAGCAGCCGAGTCTTGGCTACCGTTGAACGCAAGAAGACAAACCGCGCCGGCTGTGCGTTGAATGCGGTCGGCCCCCACTTCAACAGATCATACAACGCGTTCAGTGTGGCATCCGCAACGGGCACATCTTTGAAGGCATGAATCGAGCGCGCCGCACGGAACAGTCGATCGAGGATAGAATCATTGAGCGCTTCAAGCATCGAAGACTGCCGATGTTGAAAGAATTCTTTGGAACGGCCGCCGGTTATTGCTGTGGGACCGGACGAGCTCGTTGGTTATACAGAAGCTTGGTCCTTCTTTCAGTTTCTTCCTTGGTCAAATTGGTTTCGTTCGCTACGTATTCCTGGCCCACGGCTAGTCCGCGCTTCACGGCAGGCCGCTCGCTGACTTCCTCGAACCATCGCTTGAAGTAGGGAAATTCCTCTAAATCCTGGTCCTGTCCCTTCCAGTTGACGGTCCAAGGGTATGATGCTATGTCAGCGATGGAGTAATTGTCGCCTGCCAGATACCGCCGCTTATATAGACGGTTGTTCAGTACCCCGTAGAGCCGGTTGGTCTCGTCCGAAAATCGGCGCAGCGCATACGACTGATCGGCGCCCGTTGCACTCGCTCTTTTGAAATGGCCAAATTCCCCGAGCTTCGGACCTTGGTTCGCCATCTGCCAAATCACCCACTGAGTGACTTCATATTTCTGCCGCACATCTTGTGGCCAAAGCTGGCCGGATTTCTCCGCAAGATAAAACAGGATGGCGCCCGACTCGAAGATGCTGATTGCCGGCCCGCCGTCGGATGGCGCCTCATCGATCAGCAGGGGCATGCGGGTATTTGGATTGAGTGAGGCGAAAGCTGGCTCGAACTGGTCGCCGCGCCCGATATTGCACGGAACGATTACATACGGCAGACCTGCCTCTTCGAGAAATATGGTTACTTTCTTGCCGTTGGGCGTCGGCCAGTAATGCAAACGTAAAGTCACAGCGTACCCTTCAAGTTTATATGAAACGCAGAAAAGCACACGGATTCATTCAAGAAGATCCGGTTGCTCCTTCACGATGCGGTCCCATAGGGGCCTAAAACTGGAAGCCCACGGGTCGCTGCGGCCAAAGCTCTGGCTCGCCGTGTGCTTGGCGATCGCCGGACTGATCGGCTTGATCGACCCCGCGGCTTCGGCGAGCAGCTGGGTTTGACAGGCATTTTCAAGAGCGACATATGCGGCAACCGCACCCTCGACGCTTTTCCCCACGGTTAAAATGCCGTGGTTCTGCAAAATGGCGGCGCTTTTGTCGCCAAGCGCGTGAGCGACGCGCTCGCCCTCCGACGTGTCGAGTACGACCCCGGTAAAATCCTCGAACAAGACGTGCTGCTCATAAAAGAAGCAACTATCCTGGCTGATCGGATCGAGCAGACGCCCGAGCGTAGACCATGCTTTGCCATAAATGGAGTGCGAGTGCGCGGCGGCAACGACGTCCGGCCTGGCCTTGTGAATCGCTGAATGAATGGCAAATCCAGCTTCATTGATGGGACCTTCTCCGGCCAGGATATTTCCGACATGGTTTACCAGCACCAGGTCTGATGCTCGGATATGTCCAAACCACGGACCGATCGGCGCGACCCAAAATCGGTCTGCGAACTCGGGATCACGGGCGGTGATGTGTCCTGCAAGGCCATGGTCGTATCCCTTCAGAGCGAAAATCCGGTAAGAGGCGGCAAGCCGGCTCTTTCGATGCTGCCTCTCGGCTTCGAGCGTGGCTCGCGGTGCATCGTCACGAATTTCAAAATTGACGGGACGGGCAGCTTGGCTCATGAAATGTTCCTTTAGGTTCAACAACCGGCGCCCGTGTCGACGATGCCGCTCGGCGGCTCGCCACGTGCACTGTAAACCCACTTCAGCCGTCCGGGCCACTCGGAAGGGCGTGCAAGTGTCTTTAGGCGACGCCAGTGGAGTGAAGGACGAATTACCAGCAGGTCCGCGTCATTGGCGGCCTCCCATTCCAAGCCCTGCACGCCCGGCGGCCACGAGGATGGTGTCGTTTTGCGGCGAGTGAATGCGGCTGCACAGCACATCGCGGTAATGGCGCTCCAACGGATACTTACGACTTAAGCCCGGGTTGCCGGTCAGCTGGAGTCCGATCTCAACAGCACGAATGGCGTTGCCGGTCACGACAAACTTGATGTTGTTGGCCTCCACTGCGCTGACTCCCCAGCCGCTATCGACGCGCTCGGACGCGCTTTCGAGAAGTACGCGATTGGCGTGCAGCAGCGCTTCGATCTCACCGAAATTCTCCTGCACACGCGGCAACGTCGCGAGCGACGTGCCAAGGTTGCCAGGAACGCGCTCCTTCAGATAGCTGCATAGCCAATCCCGGGCTGCTTGGGCAACGCCGTCGTAAATAGTAGAAATAGCGAGGGCATTCCAGAGCCCCTGGGTATGATCGCCGGGTTTTGGTGTCCATTCGGACGGTTTTCGGATATCGACGGCGTGCTCGAGGGGAATTGGGGTTCCAGCGAACGCCACTTCATGGCTGACCGTGGCCCGCATACCCAAATGGTCCCAGGCGGGAAGGATTTTGATGCCGGGGCTATTGGCCGCAACGAGAAAGTTGCCTAGCCGCGGCTCTGCTTCATCCGTTTTTGCCCACACGGAAAACCAGGTGAGCCCCGTCGAACCAGTCGAATAGATTTTATTTCCGGTGAGCAACCAACCATCGGCCGTCCGACGGGCAACGGTCTTGGGCAGGCCGCCGCGCACTGGAGTGCCTAATTCGGGTTCCACCCGGAGGCCACCGATCAATCCGCCACCCGCAACGGCCTGGCCCGCGAGCTGCTCATAAATGTGCGCCGGCCAGCGCTGCGCATGCACCCTGTGGGCATGATAGACGTAGGTCATGAATAGGATCAGTGCGGTGGATGGCTCCCCTTTCGCCACGGCGCTCAGGACGCGGAGGGACTCCACCAGTCCCGCTCCCCGCCCACCGTATTGCCGCGAGACCGTCAAGCCGATCAGACCCTCGTCAGCGAGAATATCGAAATTCGCCTTTGGAAACTCTGCGCTGCGGTCGAATGCTTCGGCAGTTGCCCCAAGACGACGGGTGACGTCATTGAGCAGCGACTCGGCGACTGGCTCCGAAAGTGGCTCGAAGGCTTGTGCGTATGATGCCGCCATGAAGCTATGCCTCCTCAGTGATGAGGCTGTTGAATCGATCGACCCAAAGCGGGGCCGCCCCCTGCAACTGACAGAGCGGCCGAGCCCATTAGAAACTCGCGACGGTCAATAGTACGTTTCATGGTCTAGGTGGGCTTCCGCGACGCCAGTGACGTGGGGGTTAGGCAGGGGGGGTGCAAACAGCCTGAGGAGTATCGCGGAGCCCTGCGTGCAGGCTATCGCGCAGCGCCGGAAGTGCCAACAATACTTCGTTCTATCACCATAGCGAAATTGCATTTCATCGGCGACAGTCAAAAAGCCGGAATGATCGCGCCCTTATAGTGCGCTTCGATGAAGCGCTTTGTTTCCGGTGATCGCAGCGCCGCCACCAGCTTTTTAATGGCAGGAGATTGTGCGTTGTCGCTGCGCGTGACGATTACATTCGCGTACGGCGAATCGGCGGACTCTATGAATAACGCGTCCCGGAGCGGATTGAGCCCCGCCACGAGCGCATAGTTCGTATTGATGAGCGCCAAGTCGACGTCTTCCAGCGTTCTCGGCAAGGTGGCGGCCTCCAATTCGCGGATCCTAATCCTCTTCGGATTGGCCACGATGTCGCGCGCCGTGGCAAGTATGTTCGTTGGGTCCCTGAGGCGAATGAGTCCTTGCTTTTGCAGCAGCGCGAGCGCACGACCGCAGTTGGAGGGATCGTTGGGAATTGCGACCTGCGCCCCGTCGGGAAGCGCGGCGAGGCTGTGCAGTTTCTTCGAGTAGGCACCAAATGGTTCGATGTGAACCTGACTGGAGGCCACCGCCACCAGTTTCGTCCCGTGGGCCATATTAAAGGCGTCGAGATAGGGCTGATGCTGAAAGAAATTGGCGTCCAGCTGCTTCTCAGCGACTTGCAGGTTGGGTTGGATGTAATCGCTGAAGACCCGCACATCTAACGACACACCCTGCGCCTTGAGGAGCGGCTTCACGAATTCCAGAATCTCGGCGTGCGGCACGGCGGAGGCGGCTATTTTCAGGATCTCATCTGCGCCTGCGACAGTGCCGCACAGAGTCATGATCAGCGTCAGTGCGATGGAGCGTATGAACAAGGTGCGACCTACTATGTTTGGAGGGCTGGCTAACGATGAGCTAGGCGCGCGACCAATCGATCGCCGACCCATTGGACGATTTGCACGATCAGCACCAGTATCGCGACCGTCGCGAGCATAACCTGCGTATCGAAGCGCTGGTAGCCGTACCGTACCGCCAAATCCCCGAGTCCGCCGCCCCCGATGACACCGGCCATGGCCGAATAGCCAATGAGCGCGATCGCCGTCACGGTGATTGCAGCACAGAGCGGCGCCGAGGCTTCGGGCAACAGCGCCCAACATACGGTTTGACGGGTAGTTGCACCGATCGCGCTGCAAGTCTCGAATACACCGCTTTCCACCTCCCGCAATACGCTCTCCACCAGGCGTGCAAAAAATGGCGTAGAGGCGATGACCAGTGGGGGAATGGCACCTCGCACGCCGAGCGACGTGCCGACCACCGCTCGCGTTGCGGGAATGACCAGGATGAGCAAGATGAGAAAAGGTACGGAACGAAGCAGGTTTACCAGGAAAGAGAGCAGCCGGTAGGCCCAAGACTGGACGCGCCTGAAGGATGGCCGCGGGGAACGGTGTGCGGGACTCGTCAGAAATAGCAGGGTGCCTAAAGGAAGCCCGATCATGACCGTGAAGAGCAGGGCGCAGCCCGTCATAGTGAGCGTGTCGAGCGTGCCTTCACCGATCTCCGGCCAATAATCGAAGGCGCGCAGATCCGACCAGGTCTTCTCGAGTATCGATGCGATCAACGCTGGAGCTCGGCACACACATCGTGGGTGTCGCAGACGGATAAAAAGTGCTTCAGCTGCGTCTCGTCCTGTGCGGCAAGCTCGATAGTGAAGCGGCCGAACGCGGTTTCTTTCAGTCGTCCCGCGGATCCCGCCAAAATCGAGAAATCCATTCCGGACTCGCGCGCGATACGGGTAAGCAGCGGCTGCGCGGCGGCCACGCCGTCGTACGACATTTCGATCACATGTCTATGCGGGTGACCGGCAGCACCGGACGGGACGCTCGCGTCAAATCCGCTCTCCGCCAATAGCGCGCGGGTTACCGCGTGGCGCGGACGCAGGAATGCATCCGCGACGCGGCCGGACTCCACGACGCAGCCGCGATCTAATACAGTCACCCGATCAGCCACGGTTCGGATTACCCCCATGCTATGGGTGACCAGGACGATGGTCAAATCCAGGCCTCGTTGGATATCGAGCAAAAGTTGCAGCACCGAGGCGGTCGTTTCCGGATCGAGCGCAGAAGTTGCCTCGTCGCACAGCAGGATCTGGGGATGGTTGGCCAGAGCCCGTGCGATACCGACGCGTTGGCGCTGGCCGCCGGATAGCGCCGCCGGATACTTGTCGCCCTGATCGGCGATGCCCACCAACGCCAAAACCTCGCGCACGCGTTGCCGCTGTGCCCGCGGCGCCAGTCGACCGGCAACCCGGAGCGGCAGCCGCACATTTTCCATCACGCTTATTGAGTTCAGCAGGTTGAAATGCTGGAAGACGAACCCGATCCTTTGCCGCAACGCGCGCAGTTGCTTCGTGTCGAGCGCGCCCACTTCGCAATTCTCGATGGTCACACGTCCGCTGGTGGGCTCTTCGAGGTGGTTGATCAGCCGCAGCAGCGTGCTCTTGCCGGCTCCCGAACGACCGATGATACCGAAGATCTCACCGCGCTCTATGCGCAAGGTGATGTCGTTCAGCGCCTGAAATCCAACTGCACCGGTTGAATAGAACTTGGAGGCGTTTTGAATCTGGATCATTGCCTGGCGGCGAGAGGCGGCGAAGCTGCCTAGGGTCGCACGATCGGCCGCAGCCTTTTATAGCGTGTGGTTCTATAGATGTGACCAAAGCGCATTGCGCCGGATGGGGCAATTTAATTGCTCCTTGCCCGCCCCAACGGAGATAATAGGCGGCTAGCTGACTAGGAGCGCGCTGCATGGTCGATTTGGCCGTCTATTACGAACATCCCGCCTGGTTCGAGCCCTTGTTCAAGGTGCTCGACCAACGCGGCCTGGCCTGGACGCGCGTGCAAATCCAGGACCACATACTCGATCCCGTCAAGCTGGTTGCACCAGCACCGGTCGTGTTCAATCGTCTGGCCATGTCATCGTTCCTGCGCCAAAGCGAGCACGCCATATATCACAGCCTCGCCGCCATCTCGCACTGGGAGCTTGCGGGCGCACGCGTCCTAAATGGCTCCGCTGCACTCAACATCGATATCAGTAAGGCGCGCCAGCTGAGCCTGTTTCGATCGCTCGGCGTGGCGGTGCCGAACACCCGCGTTGTGCACCGTCGCGCGGACGTGGCCCTCGCGGCCGAGCAGATCGGCTTCCCTCTCATACTCAAGCCCAATGTCGGTGGCTCGGGATCGGGTGTCACCCGCCATGAGACGGTCGCGGAGTTGTGGGCGCATCTCGCATCCGGCGACACGCCGGTCGGCGTGGACGGTGTCACCTTGGTGCAGGAGTACGTGCCCTGCCGTCAAGCCCGGGTGATCCGTTGCGAAACTCTAAACGGGCGCTTCCTGTACGCGATTGCCCTGAACGGCGCCGGATCGACCTTCGATCTGTGCCCGGCGGATGTGTGCATGGTGGACAAACCGACCATCAGCATCGAGGCATTTCAACCACCGGCGGACATCGTGCAGGCCGTGGAGTCCATTGCCCGTGCCGCGCGGCTCGATGTAGGCGGGATCGAATATATGGTCGATGACCGCGACGGCGTGCCGAAATTTTACGACATCAACGCGCTTTCCAATTTCGTCGCGCAGCCGATGAACGTCCTAGGGTGGGACCCGCATGAAAAGCTGGTGGATTTTCTGACCGGGGTCATCGGAACGAAAAGGCAAGCGGCATGAAATTTGGGTTTTGGGCACCGGTTTTCGGCGGGTGGCTGCGTAATGTCCCGGATGAGGGAATGGAGGCCAGTTGGGAATACATGAGCCGCTTGGTACGTCGATCCGAGAAAATCGGTTATGACCTGACGCTGATCGCGGAACTTAATTTGAACGACATCAAGGGCGTGAGCGAGCCAGCGATGGATGCATGGTCTACGGCCGCCGCGCTCGCCGCCGTAACCGAGCGCATCGAACTCATGGTAGCGGTGCGCCCCAATTTTCACCAGCCTGCCTTGTTCGCGAAGCAGGCTGCCAACATCGATCAGATTGCGCGGGGTCGTTTGGCACTGAACGTCGTATCGTCCTGGTGGCGTGATGAGGCCCAGCAGTACGGCCTGGCGTTCGATGAACATGACGACCGGTACGGTAGAACCCGCGAGTGGCTCCAGGTAGTCGATGGATTGTGGTCGCAGCCCGTGTTCAATCATCGCGGCCCGCGTTACGTACTGACGGACGCTATCTGTGCGCCCAAACCGGTGGCGCGCCCGCGTCCGATGATATACGCGGGCGGCGAGTCCGAGGCCGCCAAGTCCATGATTGCTGAATGCTGCGATGCCTATGTCATGCATGGCGATGAGCCTGCAGTCATTGCGGAAAAGATAGCGGACATGCGCGCACGCCGGGAGCGCATCGGTAAACCGCCGATGCGCTACGGCATGGCCGCTTATGCGATCGTGCGTGACAGCGCAGCGGAAGCACAGCGCGAAGTGGAGCGCATCACGACGCTCAATCCCGATGCGCCAGGCTTTGCCAATTTCGATCAGTGGTTATCGGGGACTCAATTGGAGCGGGAGCTCAAACGACACGAGTATTCGGTGTCAAATCGTGGCTTGCGTCCGAAGTTGATCGGCACGCCGGAATACATCCGGGAGCGGGTGGCAGAGTTCGAAAACGCAGGCTTGGATTTATTGCTGTTGCAACTAAGTCCTCAGGCCGAAGAGATGGAGCGCTTTGCGGCCCAGGTTATCGGGAACTGGAGAGAATGACAATGCGTGTTCGTCCTCTGCTCAAGGGCACCGCCCTGCTTGCCATCGGCGCTGCCATGCTGCCGGGTTGGGCCTCGAAGGCCGCTGCGCCGACCGCGGCGGAACCGCCTGCCTCCGGCGCCGTGCCCGGCTGGACGGATTTTCTCGATGGATTGCGAGACCTGCCCGACCGCATACTCGCCCGTCTTCCCGCGGACCAGCGGAACGATCCACAGATCCGGCAGGAGGTTGGGCGTCTGGCCCTCTCCGCTGTCACGGCCGCGACCATCGATGCTCTCGCCAGCGATCCCGACCACCCCGTCTTCCTGCCCCAGATCAACAACTACATCACGACTGGGCAGCCCAATGCGGACACCAACTACCGCTCCGCCAAGATTGCGCCCGGCGGCATCTATCGCCTGCGGGGACTCCGCGGTTCCATGAACCAAGCCCGCATTGCAGAGGTCGGTCCCCGTCCCAAGCAGACCGAAGGCACCGTGAACCTCGGCAAACCCCGGCCGGTCCACGATCTCAACATGCTCAAGATCGATGCCGCGGGACGTTATGACGTGTTGCTCAGTCCAACCCGGCCGGAAGGCTATACGGGCGATTGGTGGCAACTCGACCCGACCTCCAACATGCTGCTTGTACGCATGGTCGGCTCCGAATGGGCAAAGGAAATGGAACCGACACTTTCCATCGAGCGCCTCGATATTTCCGCGGTCCGGCCGCGTCCTGGCGCTGCGACGCTGGAAGCCAATCTCCGTTCCATCCCGGCCTCAGCCGGCTTCATTGCGCCGCTCCTTGTCGACCGGCCGCAGAAGCTGCGCGAGGAGGGCTATGTCAACAAGCTCAAGGACGTCGATTTCTCCCAGCAGGGCGGTCTCGCCGGCCAGTATTATTATGAAGGCGTCTATGAGCTGAAGGACGACGAGGCTCTGATCGTGGAGACGAAATTGCCCGAACGCTGCACCTATCGTTCGCTCATTCTCACCAACGAGATTTACGAGACGACCGACTGGTACAACAACCATAGCAGCCTCAACGGTGCGCAGGCGGCGGCAGACAAGGATGGCGTTCTTCGCATCGTCGTATCCGCGCGCGATCCGGGGGTGCTCAACTGGCTCGATACGGCAGGCTACCCCACCGGAGTCGTCCAGGGCCGGTGGATGGAGTGCACCAGCAAACCCGTCCCCACTGTGCGCAAGGTCGCGCTGGCGGATGTGAAGAAGTCCCTTCCCGCCGAAACTCCGAAGATCAGTGCAGCGGAGCGGGACAAGCAGATCCGTGACCGCCGCACCGCGCTCCAGCAACGTCCGCTCTGGTAGTTATGACACAGGCTCGAGAGGAGAAAAAACTGATGACGACGAGAACTGAAACGCGCGGGGTGGCGATTGTCACCGGGGCCGCCGGCGGCATGGGATCGGCATCGGCGGCGCGGCTTGCAGCGCAGGGCTGGGCGCTGATCCTATGCGACATCAACGCGGATCGGCTCGAGTCGATCGCCGCACCGCTGCGCAAATCTGCGCAGTCGATCGAGAATTTGGCCGGGAACATCGCCGATCCCTCCTTTCCGGCAGCCTTGCTGGCCCTGCTGGGGGCTCGGTCGATCGGCGCGTTGATCCACACGGCTGGGCTCTCTCCGACCATGGGTGACGCCGCACAGATTTTCGCCGTCAATTACGACGGGACTTCACGCCTGTTGGAGGCGGTGCGGTCCAGGATGCTGGCGGGTGCCTGCGCCGTGCTGATCGCTTCGTCATCGGGCTATGCTGCGGCTTCGCCGGAAAACGACGCGGCGCTCGATGCGATCCCGCTCGACGGCGATTCCTCCTCGCTGCTCAAGATCGCATCGAACCCTGGGCATGCGTATTCGCTGTCGAAGCGGGGCGTACAGAGATTGGTGGAGCGGCAGGCGATGGCATTTGGTGAGCGCAGAGCGCGCATCATGTCCATTTCTCCCGGTCTGATCGATACACTGATGGGACGCGCCGAGGCGAAGGCGCATCCCATCATGGAAGAGATGCGCAACAAAACGCCGCTTGCCCGTTACGGTACGGCCGATGAGATTGCCTCTGTCGCCGTTTTCCTGTGCTCGCCCGACGCCTCGTTCGTTACCGGCTCGGATATCAAGGTCGATGGCGGCGTGCTCGCGGTGATGCGCTGACGACGGGCGCCAAGAAATCTAGCGAATCGGAAAATTGTCGCGCGAGTATACGTATTGAATGAAACCCTGATTCTTCCCCAAGCGATCATAAAGTTGCCGAGCCACGGTATTCGTCTTGTGTGTCAACCAGTACGGGTCGCTAGCTCCTGCTGCTTTGGCCGCATCGGCGACTCCCTCGATCAGCTGACGCGTGCAGCCAGTCCCGCGCGCCGTGGGATCCACGTAGACGTCTTGCAGATAGCACGCGGGTGCCGTTGACCAGGTGTCCTCATGAAATAGGTAGTGCGCGATTCCGAGCAAGTGATCGGCCGCGTCGCGCGCACCGAGACCATATACACGACCGGCATGGAGCCGCCGCCACGTGCTTTCGACCACCGCGGCCGGAAAATCAACTCCATAGAAGATTTGATATTCAGCCCAGAGCTCTTCCCACCGAACGCGATCTTCGAAGCGCAACGGCGCGATTGAGTATTTCAAAATACACCTTTGATGGCACGATCTGTGATCCGCCGCGATCTTGCTGCCGCCCTCTGTCGTCGAATGCGGCTCAGGCCGTCACCACCACCCGCACGCGGGCAAGATTCCGCGCGAGTGCATACGATGTTTTCATGTCACCCTTGCGATGCGATGCCACGCGCACGACCGGAAAGTACGTGCCAGGCTTCGTGAACGTGTGCGTGGTGCTCACTGTGATCTTGGACTGGGGCGTGATTGTCGAGTGCTCTGGAAATGCACCACTGCCGTCAAAGTCCCATTGCGCCAGTACGATAGAGCCCGTGCCCGTCGGTGCCTCGGCAACGGCTTCGAACTTGACAGATTGCCCTGCGTGGATGTCAGCGCGGGCGCCGCCATTTATTGTCAACGTCACGACCGGCTGAATACCTTTGCGCTCGTTTGCTGTCGGCGGCACAATCACCTGGCCATCCTCGACCTTGTAGTTTGTGCTTTGTGGCGGCGCGATGCCCCTCTCGGACCACGCGACCACATCGCGAAGCGCCTGCTGCAAGACGCCGGAGTAGGAGATGATGTGGGTGTCCACAGAGCTGTAGCCCGGGTTGATGTTGCCGCCCTCGCCGACCGCGAGGTAACTGCCCGGACTCACGTGCATGGCATGATCGACGTACCACAAGCGGTAACTATCATCGATTTTCGCGCCCAAATGCTCGCGTACCCTGTTGCGGTACCAATCCGCCTGCCAGGGATAGGCAGCCTCGTCCATCAGGTTTTCCATCACGATCATCTTGCAGGAAAAGCGGCCGCTCTGGATCGCGTCGAGCGCCTCCCGAGTCCGGTAACCCGGAAGCAGCGCACGTTGCACATTCTTCGGGCTGCCATCCGGATTGCGGAACTGCTCCCACACATAAAATTCGGGCGCCGGCATCTGGTGGCGGTGGAAGGTCTGCACCGCAAGGTAAGTTAAGTTGTCGATCTCCACTTCGTCACCAGCACGCATCTGGGCCAGAGTCGGAATTTGCGTATCGTTGAAGCCGATCATCACGAGGTCCTTGGCGACGCCGGTGACCATCGCCTTTTGTCCGGCGGCAGCACCACTTTTGATCGTGATGTAGGCGCCCTCGAGGCGCTTCTGCGGCAGACTAGCAAGGCGGATGGCCGATGGAGCCTCGTTCCTCGTGCCGGCCGAGATCGAAACGGGGAGCCCCATAGCTTTCGCGTCACCCGTCGTGATCATGCCGGTGAGCGTCGTCTTGTGCTGAATCCGCGCCGCCAGCAACGAGGGGGGCGGATTGGTCCCGAGATAGCCGGGCTTGGTCCAGAAGTCGTTTGCGTATGCGGGGTCGCCATTCAGCAGCTGATAGATGATGGCGGCAAACACGCCCGTGTAGCTGACCGAGATGCGCTCGTGTGCGAACCAGGCGCGCGGCGGAAATCCCATGCGGGTGACTTCCCGCAGCGCCTCGCGTTGTTCGTCGTTGAGTCCCGCATACATGTCGCCGCTGCCGCCGGGCTCGAGGGTATCAACGATGCCCTCGAACTTGCCCTCGAGCGCTCTGAGTGCGTGGGCCTGCACTGTGAATACGTTTGGAATGGCAATCGGTGATCCGGCGATGAATGGAACAGCGCCATCCCACACGCCATGTGTGTGTTCCGCGCAGGCCGTGGATTTGAAAGCGCCGCCGCTGCCGCCATAGACGTAGCCGTACGGCCGGCCACCGCCGTACATCTTCTGTGCAAGCTCCCGTGAATATTGCGCGGTCGCGGCACTCGCACGCCAGTTCGTGATGTCTTCCGGTCCCGCCATCGTCAGCGAGCCCATGTTGGATTCAACGAGATAGCCGCCGCTCTCGAACGCGAAGCCAAGCGAATCTCCATCCATCCCCGCGAGCCGTCCAAAAGCGGAGTTCTCGTTGCCAGCGATATGCATGACCGGATGAAAAAACCGGCCTTCGTATTTTTCCTGCGGCGGAAAATACATCGAGAAGCGAAGCTGAGTTTCTTTGAAACCACCGTGCACGTAGCGGTGTCGTTCCGGCTTATCGCGCCATTCGTCAACGTCGATATAAGGTTCTTTGAATAGAGGGTCCGGCTCCACCACCGGCGGGGTTGACGGCGCGGCGCCGGCTGCATCACCCAATCCCAACAGCGCGCCGGCAGCAGCGCTGCCCATGAATGTCCGACGATCAATCAACATGATTTCGCCTCTTATAATTTATTATTGTAAATTCATTGCCTGCGCCGGCTATTGCTCGGCCTTTTGCCGGGCTCCCGCGGTGTTCCCCATTACAAACACACCATTCGTCTCGGTGGCCGCGCCTCGGTCCGTCGTGGCGAGCTCCTGAAAGCGATTCAACATCGAAGGCACCACGGCAACGGGGCCCTTGGCTAGGTTCTCGAGCGTAAATCGCGCCACATCTTCGGCATCGTCGGCCTGGTTCTTGCGATACACAATGCCCAACCGCTTCATCGCCGGAGTATCGGTTGAGCCGACGACCACGTGCAGGACGTCCACGCCTCGCTGCTTCATTTCCCACCAGAGGCCTTCGGCGAAGATCTGAGAGAACGCCTTCGCGCCGGCATAGGCAATTACGCTCGGACTGCCCGCATTCCCTGCCAGAGAGCCCATGAGCGTGATGCCACCCCTCCCGCGCGCCGCCATTTTCTTGCCGAAATGATGGGCAAGTATCGCTTGACCCTCGGTATTGAGGCGAATGACCTTGACTACGTCTTGCAACGGCCAGTCGACGAAGGGTCCCGTCCGGTGAGAGGCACCCGCGTTATAAACCAGCAGTCCAACCTCGACGTCATCGGTCGCCTCGCGAATCCGATCGAGCATGGCCGCGTCCGTTAAATCTAGCGCGAGGGTGCGCACTTCTACATGGGCTCGAAGACTTGCGGCGACACTTTCCAGCGCTTCGACCTTGCGCGCAATCAATACAAGGTTGATTCCGGACTGCGCCAGGTGACGTGCGATGCACGCACCTATTCCTTCCGATCCGCCGGCAATCACTGCCCAGGGGCCATATTTCTCCGCGCGTAGCGAGACTGGCGGCAACGCGTCCATCATTTCACCCCCTGCAGCACGCGGTAAGACGGGTCGCTCGCGTCGCGACGGCTGCGGTTGTGCTCGTTGATCATCGTCACTTCACCGATCGAGTCAAAGTCGATCACGCATTCGCGCTTATCAATGGCCCAAACTCCATCGCGACGTGACCATTCATCGACATAACGCGCCCAGAACTGACGCTGGAGCACCCTCGACGCTTCCCGGGATCGAAGCGTTGCCGTGACGTAGGACTCGCTGCCGGCGCGATCACCCGCGACCTCGATGATGACATTCGTCACCTGATGTGAATGATGAAGGAATTTAAGGTGCTCCTGGCAGACGTAATCAATCCAACCTCTGCCGCTGCCTTTGTAGGTTCCGAAATCGGCATAGCTGTCCGAGTGGAAGACCTTGTGACCCAGCGGAACATCCAACCGGTCGACCGACCGGCAATAGCGGTAGATCTGCTCCGTGATCGCCAGCCGGTCCGCAACGTCTTGGTTGTTCATTACTTGCCCCCCTGACGTCAGGGTACACCGTGGCTCGTAATCACTCAAAGGCCGCAGCGCGCACCGCCACCTCCTAGTTCAATCGAACACGACTACGAAACTTCTGTGGCGACTCCCCTGTTGCGCGGCGGAATGCGATGGAGAAACTCGACGGGGAAGCGAAACCCAGAGAAAAAGATATCTCCTTAATGCTCATTTGACGTGCGAGCAGCCGCTTCGCGTTTTGCATTTGGCTGCGCGAGATGTACTCTCCAATCGAACAGCCGTGACTGATGCGAAACGCGCGTGTCAACTGCCGCACCGACAATTCGCACAGACTCGCGATTTCTTCCAACCCAGGGACGGTGTTACAGTCAGCGAGGCGTTCGTCAATCAGCCTCAGTCGCCGTGGCGTCAGCCCCCCCGACGTTTTAATCTCGCCGATCGCCGTGCAGTAGCGCGCAAGATCGATGACGATCTGCGCAGTCAGGGATTCGCAAAGCACATTGGTGGCAAACCCGGGATTGCGTAGCTCATCCGTCAGCCGCAGAAGCGACGTTCGCATGTCGCGGCCGGGAATATTGAGGACGGCACGCAAGCGGTCGCTGTTCCAGTTCGACTCTCCATCGAGCCAAACGCGCAGCGCGTCCAGTCCAAACTCGCAGACAAGCGACGACTGTCGTCCTTGGTCAGATTTCGCTTGCATGGATTGACCGGGAGGAATCAGGAAGACATCACCCATCAGTTCGAAGCGGTGCGGCCCCCAGCAATCGGTGAAACAGGCTCGCGCATCGGCAAGGTGTGGAAGCAGACAGAAATGCAGCCGGTAGGTGCTGTGAGGCAACCCGAATATGTCCATTGGCTGATCTGAGAAGTAGTGGGCAATTCCGAGGCGCGCCAACGGCAATGGCATTTCTATCTCGGTCGCCGTTGTAAATCCGACTGGATTCAGCCGCATGACACCACCCCCCGGGTCGTCAGCTGAGCGCTCGCCCGCTCCGGCCGATGCTTACCGAACCGTTCTGGCGCTAGTTTTGATCGCTGTCGCAGAAAAATCAATGGGTTTTGCGGCACCGGCACCGGATAAGGTCAGTGACCCCGATCCTCGCCCGATGTCGAAATCCACTTGCACGTAACCTCAATGTCCCAAAAGTAAGTCTGTGGCCGGTAGATAAAAGCATATTCCATTGCCCGGAAGAAGGCTGAGGCTCCAGAATCGATCGCATAAATAGTTGAACGTATTGGCGCGTTTACGGGGGAAATAATGAATACCTGGAGAAGACGGTTCGTGCGCCGCATTTATAAAAAGGGGGGGGCATCATGATGAACCGGTACTTTAACAACGCGCTATATGTCGCAACGGCGCTGGCTGTGGGCGCGGGCGCGCCCGCCTATGCTCAACAGGCGCCGAATACGAGCGCGGGGGTCGACGAACTCTCCGACATCGTGGTCACCGCGCGGCGGGTCGAGGAGCGCCTACAGGACGTACCGATCTCCATCACCGTATTCAACCAGGGGCAGCTCGAGGACCGCAACGTCTTGAGCATCCAAGATCTCGCTACCTATACGCCTTCGCTTTCCGCCCCCGGTACTTTCGGCGCCAACAACGCCACCTTTGCAATCCGTGGCTTCGTCCAGGCGGGCAACACCACCCCATCGGTCGGCATTTTCTTCGCTGACGTCGTGGCGTCGCACTCCCAGGGTCAACTCGGCGGTGGTAATGGCGCCGGGCCCGGCTTGTTCTTCGATCTGGCGAACGTCCAAGTGCTGAAGGGTCCGCAAGGCACTCTATTCGGCCGCAATACCACGGGCGGCGACATTCTGCTGGTTCCGCAAAAGCCGACCGGCGATTTCGGCGGCTATGTCGAGCAATCGGCCGGCAACTACGACATGGAGCGCACCCAGGCGGCGGTGAACATTCCGCTCAACGACCAGATTCGGGTCCGCCTTGCCGTTGATCGAGAGACCCGCCAGGGGTATCTCGACAATGTCTCAGGCATTGGGCCCGATCATTTTGGCGATGTCGATTACACGGCTCTGCGCGCAAGCGTGGTGATCGACGTTACCCCCAATATCGAGAACTACACGATCGTCAGCTGGAGCACCTCGGACACGAATGGCGATTATCCGAAAGCCTTCGGCTTTACGCCGGGCGCAAGCGCCGTCGCGCCCCTCATATCGAATATTCCAGCGCAAATCCAAGCCACCAGCGGCCATTTCTGGGATATCGAGAACGGCGATCCGTACGCCCGAGAGTCCATTCAACAGTGGAGAGTCATCAACACCACCACTTGGACCGCTAGCGATCTGCTGACGGTCAAGAACATCATGAGCTATTCCCAGTTCAAGGAATTGAACAACTCCAATATATTCGGCGAATCCGGCGGCCCGGGCGCTATCCCCATCCCGCTGGGCACGACCAATTTCGTCGTATCGGTCGCTGCGGCGCCGGGCTCCCACAACACCGCTGAGCAAACCGTGACCGACGAGTTCCAGTTGCAGGGGCACACGGGCGACAGCCGGCTGACTTACCAAACCGGCGTCTACTACGAATTGAACATGCCGCTCGGTGGTTTCCAGAGCACTGAGGCGACTACCTTGCTCAATTGCATCAACCCCTTTGCCTTTGAGTGCACGGATGTCGTCGGCCGCGCGTTTGGGGCCGAGGGATTCGTTGGCAGCGAGGAGCTGTCTTCAACCGAATATCATTTCCGGGATCTTGGGGTTTATGCCCAGGCGAATTACAAGATTACGGATCAACTCACCCTGACGGGCGGCGTTCGCTATACCAAGGACGAATCAGATGGCTTGAGTCAGGTGCTCGCGGTGGGCTACCCAGCCCCCAATGCTCCAGGGTATACGTGCGCATTCCCACCACCATTGACCACAGGCGGCACTTCGGCGGAGATCCAGAACAACCATACCCTGTGTGATTACCGCGCCCAAGAGAACTCGCACGCGCCCACCTGGATGTTCGACCTGGAATACAAGCCCCTCGATAACACCATGCTCTATGTGAAGGAGAGCCGTGGATATCGCCAGGGCAACGTCGACGTTTCGCAGTATGGACTGGGTAGCTGGAAGCCGGAAAAGGTCGACACCTACGAGATAGGCTCGAAGACGACGTTTGACCAGGTCGTTCGCGGCACGTTCGATATCACCGCCTTCTATAACGATTTCACCAATCAACAGCTGGCGCTCAACGCGGTCGCGTGTAGTCCTGCGCAGTTGGGCACTGCGCAGTGCCCTTTCATACCCTCGCCGGCCGCCGGCATCGGTAACGCCGGCAAATCGAGGATCGACGGCGTCGAGATCGACGCATCGATTGCACCCCTTCCGGGCCTGAGGTTTGATTTTGGCTATACTTATCTCGATACCAAACTGTTATCGGTTACAGTGCCGCCGCCGCCGCCGGGATTCACATCGGTAGCGTTTCCGTCGCCTGTCGGTGGGCCACTGCAGTTCTCGCCAAAGAACAAATATACGGTGACTCCCAGCTATAAATTGCCACTTGACCCAAGCGTGGGGTCGATCGTCCTCTCGGCGACCTTTACGCATCAGGGCAGCGAATTCAACAGCCAAACCGCCCCGCCGGGGTTTCAAACGCTGGGACCTCAGAACAACCTGAACCTGGACCTGAACTGGAACAATATTCTCGGACACCCGCTGGATTTGTCGCTATTCGCGACCAATGTCACCGGAGAGAAGTATTATTTGGCCACGTCAGGTATTTATCAGAGCTTCGGCTATGACGTCGCTTACCTCAATCAGCCGACCATGTACGGAGCACGGCTGAAATATCGCTTCGGACGCTAGGTCGCCCGGAGTTGATCAACAGGCCGATGGCGGCCCCCGGGATCGCTTTCGCCAAATTTTCTCCCCCAACCGAGGGATAAAGATCTCTTGCCGAGAGGCGCACAATGACGGCACCTTCAACTGTGACAGTCCTTTCAGAGGAGTTACACCAACATGCTGCACGGATTTTCTGTTCCTCTCACGCCCCAGGGCAAATCCGCATTGGCCTCACCGCCTCCCTGGCATTACTCGAGCGACTGCCTCGCCATCGAATATTGGACCGATCCTGCCGCGATTGCGGCGCTGTTGCCGCCCGGCGTGACAGCGGACGAGAAATCTGCGGGACGGACGTTCTTTTCGTGTCTCGACTGGCAGTTCGCGGGTTCAAATGATGAGGTGACCGATCCCGCGCGCTACCAGTACCGCGAAGCCTTTGTGCTGGTCGAAGCCCTCTTTGAGCGCACGCCCATCAATTACTGTCCCTACATATTCGTCGACAATGACGCCGCCATTGCTCGGGGATGGGCGCAGGGCTTTCCGAAGAAATATGGCAGCATCTACCAAACGCGGAGCTTCTCCGCGCCAAGCGCGGCCGCCGCTCCCCTCGCGAAGGGAAGCCGGTTCGGCGCCAGCGTCGCGGCGCATGGCGAGCGATTGGCGACGGCGCGTCTGCAACTCGAAGAGAAGGTCGGCGATCCTGCCAAGGTGTTCAATCGTCCAACGGTGATGCGCCGCTATTTCCCGCAGCTCGAGGCCGCGCGCCAGAAGAAGCCACCGGTCGATGAGCTCACGATGTCGCTTACCGACAATCTGACCATCGTTGATGTGTGGGCGGGCTCGGCGGAGCTGACGATTCCGGAAGTGCGCGGTGAGGACATGCATTCGCTCGCGCCGATGCGAATCGGGCGAGGCTATCGGCTCGGTATGTCGTACTCGGTCACTGATCTTCGTATTCTGAAGAACTACGTCGCTTAAGGCCTCAAGCCGCGTAGGCGGCCGCTGGCGGCGCTAGGAGGCGTCTCGTGCCCTTGTATACCATTACGACGCAGGCCGGCGTGCTCGATGGTCCGGCCAAGGCAGGTTTGGCGGACAAGCTCACTGTATTTCATACCGAGTACGCCGGGGTGCCCAAGAACTGGGTGCATATAGTCTTTCATGAATACCCGATCGGAAGCGGATTCACCGCAGGCAGGCCTTCCCCGACAGCGGCCCTCACACTGCTGATCCGCACCGGGCGCTCCGCGGACTATAAGCGGGAAATGCTCAAACGCCTCTGGGCGTTGGTGCAAGCCGCAACCGGCGCGCCCGATGAGGAGATCGTCTTGGGCATTCAGGAGGTTCCATCCAGTCAGGCGATGGAAATGGGACAGATCATGCCCGACGTGGTGGACGAACGCCCGCTCTCATGAAGCGGCTGGTGATTGTGGGGGCATCTGGCATGGTCGGCGGCTGCGCTCTTCACTATGCGCTCCAGAACCCGAACATCGAGCGTGTGACATCTGTCGGGCGAAGGAACCTTGGCAGCCCGCACTCCAAGCTGACAGAGGTTCTACATCCGGAATTCTCAGACTGCTCATCACTGGCAGAGACGCTCTCGGGCCAGGATGCGGCGATTTTTTGCCTGGGAACATATACCGGCGCGGTATCGGACGCGGAGCTCCGCAAGATAACCTTGGACTACACGATCGAGTTCGCGCGCGTACTTCGCGGCTCGAGCCCCGACGCGGTGTTCGCCTTCCTGAGCGGAAATGGCGCGGACCCGACGGGGCGAAGCCGGATGGCCTTTGCTCGCTATAAGGGGGCTGCCGAGAAGGCACTGCTCGCGGCGGGATTCCCCCGGGTCTACATTTTCCGGCCTGCATACATCTATTCAGTGCAGCCGCGGAAGGAACCCAACTTCAGCTACCGCCTGTTGCGCGCGATCTACCCAGCGTTTCGGATGGCGTTCCCTGACCTGGTGATACGGTCCGATGATTTGGCTCGCGCAATGGTGGACGTGTCTGTTCGCGAAACAGAGGAACGCGTAAGTCTCGTTTTCGAGAACCGTGACATCCTAGCCATGCTCAATTCGACTGAGAAACCTCACGGTCATTTCCCGTATTGACCGCTCGGCGATGCCGAGTCCATGACGTCATCTACCGCTGTGTATGCATATCCATGAGCTGGTCCATCGGCATCATGTTGTGGTTCAAGTTGGACATGATAATTATCGATCCAAAGATGACGAGGCCCACCACGAAAATGCCGAAGGCCAGCGATAGTATGTTGTTGGTCGAGTCGGGCGCAGTACTGATGTGCAAGAAAAAGACCAAGTGCACACCCATCTGCGCGATCGCAAGGACGGCCAGGAGTACCGGAATGCTCGGGCCCCACACGAAGCTCGAGGAGGAGGCGGCAAACGAGGCCGCGGTTAGCAGTACCGCCAGCCCAAAACCAACCGTGTAGCTCTTAAGTCGGTCGCGATTACTATGATGAGATCCTGGTGCCCGATCGGTCTCAGCTGCCTCAATGTGTGCATTCATGCATGTGCTCCCAAATAGACAACCGTAAATACACCAATCCAGACGATATCGAGCGCATGCCAGAACAGACTGAAGCACAGCATGCGCCGGACGACCATGGGCCGAAAACCCAGCTTGCCGACTTGGAGCATCATGATCAGCAGCCACGCAATACCGACCGTCACATGGGCGCCGTGCGTTCCGACCAAGGTAAAGAACGAAGAGAGGAAGGCGCTCCGGCTCGGCCCCGCGCCTTGCTGCACCATATGGGCAAACTCGGAGAACTCCAGGCACAAAAACACAACACCTAATGCGGCCGTAACGATCGCCCAAAAGTAGGTAAGCGCCGCTTCGCGCCGCTCCATCGCGATCATCATCATTCCGCACGTGAAGCTCGAAGCCAGCAGGCAACTGGTTTCGAACAGCACATGGCGCTTGTCGAACAGCTCGACCGCAGTGGGGCCGCCGTTGGTCGCATTACAGAGCACGGCGTAGGCGGCAAATAGCGCCGAGAAAATGATGATATCGCTGAGCAGAAACAGCCAAAACCCGAATCCGGCGACCACCCGCGCGGGCGCCGGACCCCGTTCCGAGATCGGTACGCCCGTGGGCATCTCATCCGAGGCGACATCGACGACGGTGTTCATGCGCGAGCCACCTGCGATTGGTGCGCCCGTTCGTGTTCTGCAATCGTCGCGACCGACACGTAATCCTCAAGCTCGGTTTGCCACGCGTGGCGCAAGCTCACGGCAATCGCACCGAGTAATCCGACGATGGCGAGCCACCAGATATGCCAGATCAATGAAAACCCCAGAATGACTGTGAAGAAAGCGACAAAAAAGCCGAGCGCACTATGTTTGGGAACGGCGAGCGAGACGAGCCGCGGGTCGGCCGGAGCGGCGGGGTGACGTTTCGCGTTCCAAAAGGCGTCAGGACCGCCGACGATCGGTAGCAATGCGAAGTTCCAAGCCGGCGGCGGCGAGGAGACGGACCACTCGAGTGTGCGACCGTTCCACGGGTCTCCCGTAAGGTCGCGTCGCCTCTCGCGGGTGCGAATGCTGACCACGAGTTGCGCGACGGTGAGTAGGATTCCAATCAGGATGATCACGGCACCGCCGAGCGCCACTTCCATCAAGGGCTGCCAGGTGGGGTCGGCATAGTGCTGCATGCGGCGGGTGGCGCCCATGAGACCCAGTGCGTACAGAGGCATGAAGGCAAGATAGAAGCCGACGAACCAGCACCAGAAGACGGCTTTGCCCAGTCCCTCATGGAGCCTGAAACCAAAGGCCTTGGGGAACCAGTAGGTGTAACCGGCCATCGCACCGAAAATGACGCCACCGATGATGACATTGTGAAAATGGGCAATGAGGAAGAGGCTGTTGTGGAGCACGAAGTCGGCCGGGGGGATGGCCATCAGTACGCCGGTCATGCCGCCGATCACGAACGTGACAATAAAGCCGATGGCCCAATGCACCGGGGCGGTAAATCGGATGCTTCCGCCATACATTGTAAACAGCCAATTGAAGACTTTGACGCCCGTCGGCACGGAAATGATCATCGTGGCAATGCCGAAGAATGCGTTCACATTGGCGCCTGCGCCCATGGTAAAGAAATGATGCAGCCACACCATGAAGGACAATACGCAGATAGCCATGGTGGCCATGACCATGGACCGATAACCGAACAGGGGCTTACCGGAAAAGGTTGCGATGACTTCCGAGAAGACGCCAAACGCAGGTAGGATCAGAATGTAGACTTCCGGATGACCCCAGCCCCAAATCAGGTTGATGTACATCATCGGATTCCCACCGCCATCGTTGGTGAAGAAATGAAATCCGAGATACCGATCCAGGAGCAGCATGGCGAATGTTGCGGTGAGGATCGGGAATGCGGCGACAATGAGAAGATTGGAGGCCAGTGCCGTCCAACAAAAGACCGGCATCCGCCCGTAACCCATGCCGGGCGCGCGAAGTTTGAGGATCGTGGTCGTGAGGTTGATCCCGGACAAGAGTGTACCGAGCCCCGAGATCTGCAGGCTCCAGAGGTAGTAGTCGACACCGACCCCCGGCGAATATGCGATCTCAGAGAGCGGGGGATAGGCGAGCCATCCAGTTCTCGCGAATTCGCCGACACCTAGGGAGACGTTCACCAGTAAGACGCCGGCCGCGGTGAGCCAGAAGCTCACCGAATTGAGAACCGGAAATGCCACATCTCGCACCCCAAGCTGCAGAGGCAGCACGAAATTCATCAGTCCGACCACAAAGGTCATGCCGACGAAGAAGATCATGATCGTGCCGTGGGCCGAGAAGATCTGATTGTAGTGTTCAGGCGGCAGGTATCCGGCCGCATGTCCCGCGGCAAGTGCCAGCTGCGCGCGCATCATGATGGCGTCGGAAAAGCCGCGAAGCAGCATGACGAGCGCGAGGATCACGTACATGACGCCGATTCGCTTGTGATCGGTACTGGTGATCCACTCACGCCAGAGATAGGGCCACCAGCCCTTCCAGGTGACTAGACTCAAGATACCGGCGATTCCGACGATGAGAACGCAAACCGTTGCGAGCGGAATGGGTTCATTGAGCGGGATTGCATCCCAAGTCAGTCTTCCGAACATCTAAAGTGCCTCTTAAAAAGTTCTGCGATCGGCGATGGCAGATGGGGGGCTCGAAGCGATAGGTGCACCATGGTTGTGGACGATGCTGTCAAACAGCCCGGCAGCAACCTGACCGAAGGTGGTGGGTTCATCGTCGCGGCTGGGCGCCGCCAATTGAGCGTAGCGCACCGCATCGAGGTGCTCGGTGCCGGCGTGTGTTGAGGCGAGCCACGCCTTATACTCCTCTTCCGGCACAGCCCTCACGTCGAACCGCATGTCCGAGAATCCATCGCCGCTGAATTGGGCCGAGAGGCCAGCATAGGTACCGGCGTTCGAGGCGAGCAAATTGAGCTGCGTCGTCATGCCCGCCATGGTGTAGATCTGGCTGCCAAGCTGCGGCACGAAAAAGCTGTTCATGACGCTTCCCGAGGTGAGCTTGAAGTGAACCGGGGTACTGACCGGAATGACCAGTTCGTTCAGCGTGGCTACTTGCTCTTGGGGATAAATGAAAAGCCACTTCCAATCAAGCGAGATGACCTCGATCTCCACCGGCTTGATTTCGCTGCTGAGAGCCTTTGGCGGATCTAGGTCATGAGAGCTAATCCAAGCCATGCCGCCCAAGAACAGGACGATCATCGCCGGAATGGACCAGGTGACGAATTCGATGCGGCCGGAGTACTCCCAGTCGGGGCGACGCTGGGCACGCTTGTTACGTGCGCGGAACCACCAGGCAAAGGCTAGTGTGCACACGATGACGGGAA
>Ga0182024_10005011_pt1 | contig 30003 bp, 22 predicted proteins | sample P32metaG_FD_120480 | JGI IMG/M metagenome (GOLD analysis project Ga0182024, IMG submission 120480) | Permafrost microbial communities from Stordalen Mire, Sweden - P3-2 metaG (Illumina Assembly) | ecosystem: Environmental > Terrestrial > Soil > Wetlands > Permafrost | place: Sweden: Stordalen...
AACTTGGCGATGATCTGATCCACACTGTGATGCTGTTGCTTCATACGAGAAAATCCTTTCCGGGCCTGAGGCCCGTCAGGATTCTCTCACTCGCACTGGATTAAGTTTAGGGGAGATGGTCACCCAGCGCGGGATTAGCCGCTCGTCGGCCGGCGCGTCCGGCTGCTCTTGATGAGCCAATTTGTCAGCTTTGTCGGCTGCACGATGGATTGCCCGGCGGTAGCTATGCACGTCGTACCGGACGCCTGGGGATTTTTTGGGCCTTCGGCGAATGCGATTCGAGCCAGGCACGTTTCCGCAGGACAGCGGCGTTTTTCGGTTGGCGTGCCGCAATTTCAGTTGCTTGGACACGGTTTCCGCAGGCACGAAGCAAAACGCTTCCGCATTCCGTAGGAGAAATGGAAGCAGAATATGTTGCCCCTTGGGTCCGATGAAAACGGTCCTCTGTCGTCCTCGGTGGGCAGTCTTATGATGCGACGGCTTAAACGTCCACACTTCGCCCGAGCGGTCCACTTCGCACGGGCGCAGCCTACAGACTTCACCCGGACGCATGACGGTGAGCCTTTGGACCCGAACCATTGCCGCCACGGTGTCCGATAGGTGCGGCAGCGTGGCATCCACAATCGTCTGGTCCACCGGACCGATCGGCTCATTCTCCGGTGCCTCGGTGTGACCGCACCGCAGACCGGAAACCGTCGTGAGTGCCTGCCAAGTTGAAACGGGAATCAACTGTTCCGAAGATGCCCACTTGAACATGCGGCGGATGATGTCGGTCAGCCGATTACAGTAGGTGCGGGAAGCGCCATTCTCCACAAACTGCTGCCGCACCGCTTTGAGCGCCAGGGGACCGAATTCGCTGGCCAGGGTGTTGCCATACCGTTGCCGAAGCGTGCGGCAGGCGGTTCCGATGTTGTGAATTGTGCCGCCGTGAGAATAGTAGCTTTCCGCGTAGTATTTGTACCGCTGGCACAACTCCGCGATGGTCAGGTCCGCCGCCTTCAGGACGGACGACGGGCGGCCAGCGGTGATCCACTCGCCGATAAGGCGGTCGTATTCGAGCCGGCTGGCTTTGGTGCCGTGCGGTCCCAGGTAGTGATCCACGCCGCCGATGGTGACGACGGCTTGTCCGCTCCCTTTGTGTTTGCGGTATTTGGGAATGGCGTTGTTAAGACTCGGCATGGTGCGGGCCTCCTATGTGAAAACCCAAAACGGTATATACCGTTTTGCGCTTCGGAGAAAACGCCGCACTGCCGAACGCCGGCAGGTAACTTAAAGCTAAGTTTCAGCAATGTTTATCGTACAATGGGCGGCACTGGACTCGAACCAGTGACCCCTACCGTGTGAGGATAGTGCTCTAACCAACTGAGCTAGCCGCCCGATTTGAAGTGCAACCGCGCATGTCGGCCCATGGCGCGAGGAATTATCTTAGCGTAGCGATTAATATCGGGCCAGGGCTGAGAAAACCAACGGACTATGCAGCGGAAAACCCAGCTAACATTACACGGGTGGAGCGGGTTCGCTTGCAGAAGTGTCCCCATGAGCCGGACCTTCGATGGCCCGCGGTTCAGCGGTGGGTGGATCGAAACGCGGAGCGGAAATTGTCTCACAGCCAGCAGCGTCCTTCTGCGCTATGCTGGATTGATTCGCAGCAGCTGCCGGCCCAATCGCTGCCGGCCCAATCGCTGCCGGCCCAATCGCTGCCGGCCCAATCGCTGCCGGCCCAATCGCTGCCGGCCCAATCGCAGATGGCCCAATCGCAGATGGCCCAGTCGTAGATGTTCCCGTCGCCGATTGCCCAGCTGCGGCAGCCGCTTCGATGGCGCTTTCAATCCCGCGCATGCCCTTTTTAAATTCCATCACGCCGCGGCCAACCGAACGCATGACTTCGGGCAACCGATCGCCAAATAGCAACAGGGCAATTACCGCCACAATCAGAACGTGCGATGGCGCTAGAAATCCTTCAAACATGACTGACCTTCTTAAGCCCGCTTTTCACCCGAGCCTCCGTGTACAATCCATTCAGCGGTTACTCGATTTTTTCCTTTTCCTTGGCCGAGCGGTCTTTATCGTCTTCAATCCCTTGCATGCCTTTTTTGAATTCGACCACTCCCTCGCCCAAGGAGCGCATTACGCTCGGCAAGCGATTGCCGAACAGCAACAGCACCACAATCAGAATTATGAACAAATGTAACGGAGAGAGACCCATAACTGCGTCCAGGGTGAGAGTTAGCGGCAGGTTGGACGATGAAGATCGGTACCCCGTCGGGAAAACCGGCATCGCTTGCGCCAACCTACTTTATTCTACAGGCACCCTAGCGCGTGTCAAACGCGGAACAGGCCTTCCAAATGGGAATAAAGTCGTTCCGTCCGTTACAGTTAGGACGACCCGGCATGGCTGCAGCGATGCTGCGTGCTCGGTTTCGTAGAAGTGAGAATTGCCTGCGTCTTAGCCAGAAGGTTACCGCTGATCGGCGGGGGCGGCTTGTGGATGGCTGGCCATCTGGTACAGCGGCAAATAACGGTAATAGACTTCCAGGCAAAGTGTCGAAAGCGCTGTGCTATAAATGCGGCCGCCGTAACCGCCCCAAATACACTCCGGATCCCAACTGCCGGCCAGATCGCCATCGGTTCGCTGCCGGTTGATCAGCGTTGTTTGTAGTGCCTCGTTCCAGCGCTGCCACGGTTCGCCTTGCAGTTGATACATGCCCAAGGTTGCGTAATACCAGTAGTACAAGTTGATTCGATCTGCCCGGGGCAAGTCGGCCATCAAATATTCGCCGGCCTCGTCGCCGGCCGGATTATCGCGGGCCATGCCGAGAAACTGTCGGCAAACCAGCGCTTCGGCCGTCATCGGTCGGCTGGGCCGTTCGCCGGGACGGTAACTTGCTTTGCCGCCGAATTGGCCGCCGGAAACACTTTTGATGAATCGCACCGCGCCGTCAGTGGCGCCGGATGGCACGTTGATTCCCGCCAGCTCCGCGCTTTTGAGCGACATCAGTTGCCAACCTAGCTGACTAGTGTCGCCGCGTTCGCCTGGGGATTCGACGGCCCGATAACGCCAGCCGCCCGTGGCGCGAATTTGCGCCGAGAGCGTGTAATTAATGGCTGCTTGAACGGCCGGTTGCAAGCGTCGATCGCCGGTCATGGCGTATGCTTCGCTCATTGCCAGGGTCGCCATGCCTTGCGAATACATGAAGGCGAAGGTTTCGGCGTCGCCTGCCAAATTGCCATCCGGTTTTTGAGAACTGATTAAAAACTCGAGTCCACGCTGCACATTTTGTACATAGTCGCCGTGCTGGTGGGTGTTGCCAGCGCCCAAAAATGCCAATAGAGCTAGACCAGTAACCGCGGTATCGGCTCTGGCGCCGGCGCCTTGCCGATCTTGACCGAGCACCGCGGTTTCCTGACCGGCGCCAAACTTATCGGCATCCCATCGGCCGTCAATACTCTGATGCAGTGCCAACCAATGGAGTGAAGATTGCACGGCCGACTCCGACCCAGGCGACCCGCCGCGTTGGCGAGCTTTTTCCGCGCGATCCGGTGACACCCGATCGGAATAGATTTCCGGCACGCCGTGCCCGGCAATCGGCGCGGCAGCACTTTCGACAACCGGCGCAGAAACGACTGGAGTTGTTGCAGCGGAATTCGGCGCCGTCGAAGTAGTTGGGGGTTGCGCGTCCGTCGAACTGTGCTGATCGGCCGCCATGGATTGATCGGGTTTTGCGGTGACATGATCGTCGGTTTGCGGGCCTTGGGTTGCGGGCTGAGCCGGCGCTGCTGCGCCGCTGGGGTCCCCGGAGACCCAATCGCTGGCGTCGGCGGTAGTTGGAGGATCGGGCAGTTTTGCCAGCGGGGCAGGGGAGGCGTCGGCCGGCAACGGCTCGCTCGGCTTGTCGACTGGTTTATCTGCCGGCGCTTCGGGCGGTTTTGGGCTGTCTGCCACTGTGGGATTCAGAGTCGGCTGCGGAATAACCGGTTGCGATTTTGGCGGCTCAGCGGCGGCTACAGGTGGTTCTGCGCTTTTTGCTGACGGCGGTTCGGCAATTTGCTCGGTTGGTTTGGGTGCAGGTTCAGCAACTTCCAACAGCGGCGGAGCCGGGTGAGCAAGTTGCGCGTGAGCGGCTGCATCTGCGTGCGACTGATCGGCGATTGGATCCGTCAGCGACTGGTCACCTGGAGCATCGGCCATGGGGGCGGTCGCTTGATCAGTGCCGTCGTCGGTTCCAGTATCGCTGCCATCGGCCGGCCCATCGACCAGTAGCAAGCTCATGCCGCCCTGATGGCCACTGCCGCTGGCGGTGACAATGTGAACCGACGTCGCATAACACAACAGGAGCAAATGCGCCAACAGCGAAAGTGCGGCGCACTTGCGCAGGGGGTGGGATTGGCCCCAACTAGTGCGGATCATTACGATCAACGCCACAATTAAAAACGCCAGCCCGAGCCACAGCAGAATCCACGCCAGCTGCGGGTGTGCAAGAAATCGATGGATGGGATCGAACAAGGAGGCAAGCATGCGGTAAGCGGCGGGCGGCAATCAACAGGCGGGAACGAACATGAGGAAGGCAGGCGAGTCGGTGCGGTGGCGGTTACGGCTTGGCGCAGATTTTTTCACTGACTTATTGGCTACCTCCGTTTTGTGTCCACTTTCACGGAAATTCCTACTTCGGTAATGCCCGCGCGGCGACAGGCATCGTAAACCTCGGTCATGCGGCCGTGCGTGGTATTTCGATCACCCCGCACCAGCACGCTCACCTTGTGATACTGTCCACGGGCGGCAACCAATTGTTGAGTCAAATCGTCGAGCGAAACTGGCTGCGTTCCCAGTAAAATGCGGCCGTCGGCAAAGACGTTGACGATTTTCGGCTCCGGCGCGGCGGAAATCGCTCCCTGAGTGGAGACCGAGGGAACTTTCACGCCCATTGCTTTTTCTTCATCCGTGAATCGAGTGGCTACCATGAAGAAAATTACCAGCGTCAAGATGACGTCGATCATCGGCGTCAAGTTGAGTGTCGGCTCTTCTGGGGCGGATGTTTTTAGCGGCATGCTGTCGTTGATCAGTTGTCAGTGGTTAGAGCGAAGACAGATGCCGATTACGTTGATGGCCGCGAATCAGGTCACTGGTCTCTTTTTCTCACGCAGCGGATTTACGGTTGCGGCGCGACCCGTTGGCCTCTTGCAGCGCCTCGGCGGAAATCGTGTTAACCACGTCCTGCCCGAGCGCATCGAGTTGAGTCACGAGACGGTCGACACGGCCGACAAAATATAAATGCAACACGACGGCGGGAATGGCCACCGACAAACCCGTTGCGGTGCAGAATAAAGCCTCGCTAATGCCATGCGACAGCGTTTCCAAACGACCCGTATTTTCGGAAGCGGCTATATCGCTGAATGAGCGAATCATGCCGAACACCGTGCCGAGCAAGCCCAGCAGCGGACCGATGGTCACGACGCCGTTGAAGATGCGGAGGTAGCGGCGCAATTCACCTGCCACGCGCTCGCCGGCATCGATCACGGCCTGCTCCACTTCGACGCCGGGCCGCCCCCACTTGCGCACGGCGGCATCGAACATTTTTGCCGCCAGACTGCCGTTTTCTTCACATACCAGTCGCGCTTCATCGCGATCCAGCTGCCCGTCCTGCAATTGATGAATGAAGCGTTTGACAAACGGCCCAGGAATCACGCGGCCGGTGCGTAAACTGATGGCGCGTTCGAAGGTAAATACCAACAGCACAAAGGAACACAAAAACAGCGGATACATGACGAATCCGCCGTCGCGAATAATGCCGAGCAAACTTTTGTTGGCGATGCCGACATTTTCTTCCGTCGGAGCCGGATCGGCCGGGGCAGCAGGCGAATTGGCAGCCGTAGTCGTGGCCGGAGTTTGGGCCGATGATCGCGTCAGGCGGAAACCACTGAACACCGCGATGACAATTACGGCGGCAAGGATGAAACGGCCACGGCCACAAGGAGCGACAATGCTCATTAGAAAGTCCTTTACATTGCGCTTTAGTGTTTCATCCATGCCAGATTATCGATCCCACGATCCGGCGCTGGGTATCGCGCTTTGAATATCAGAGCAACTTCTACTTCCGCGTCGTTTCGATTAGACGTTGGCTGGCCTCGGCCACGAATTCGGTCTGCGGATAAGTTTGCAACACTTTGGCGTAGAGCTCGGCGGCTTCCTGCTGCTGTCCAAGCTGCTGATAGCATTTCGCGGCCTGCAACAGCGCGGCGGCTTGCCAGCGGGGATAGGAATAAACCACTTCCACCCGCAGGTAGTCGCGCAGCGCGGTGGCGAAGTCGTTTTGGGCGAAATACGATTCGCCAATCATCCATTGCGCCATTGCGGCGATTTCCGTTTTTCCACCGGACGGGGAATGGATCACTTTTTCGTAGGCGGCGCGGGCGCCGTCGAAATCGCCGTCCGCGGCCAGGCAGCGGCCAATCAAAAAGTCGGCTTCGTATTGCTGAGCAAATTGCGGGAAGTCATTGGCGATGGACTCGGCCATCACTCGGGCTTCGGTCCATCGCTTTCGCTGGGCTAAAATTTGAGCTCGGCGAAGCGGCACAATGCCGGTCCACACTTCGGTGTGATCGGTGACTCGCGGCGCTAGCGCTTCAAACCGCTCGCTGGATAATACATAGTCGCCGGCGCGGTAGGCGGTTTCGGCCAGCCAAAATTCAGCGGCCAGGGTCAGCGAACCCTGTGGAAATTCTCGAACCAACCGACTCAGTGGCTGCTCGGCGGCGCTCCACTGCTGGGCATTGATCGCGATCTGGCCCTGCAAATACAACGCATGCTGCAATACCGGGGCCGGGCAGTCGGTGTTGACGAGTTGTTTCAGCAGTGAGTCGGCGGTTTCCGGATTTGACTGCTGCGAAGCTCGTTCCGCCAACCGAAATACGGCGTCGGGCCAAAAGCGGCTTTTCGGATAATTTTCATACAACAATTGGAAAACCTTGTCGGCATCGGCGCCGCGACCCAAATCGCGCAGCGACCAGCCCCAACTGTACAGCGCGGCATCGGCGTCGGGAGAATTCGGAAAGTCGGCGACCAATCGTTGATAGAACGGCGCGGCACCTTCAGGCCGCTGTAAACGGTCGTACAGCTTGGCGGCGGCAAGCAACATCTCCGGCATCTGCTTAGACTGCGCATACGTTTTGATCGCCTGCCGGTAAGCTTGAATGGCCGCATCGTCCAGACCTTCGTGCTCCAGCCCCTGGCACCGCGCCAAGGCGGCTTCGGCAGCCCGCGGATCGTTGGGAAATCTTTCCAGGAACTTTGCAAACGCTTCATTGGCGGCTTGGTTTTCGCCGGCTTTCAAATGGCACCACGCTGCGCCGGACAAGCCTTTAGCGACCAGTTCGGGCGGGTTGCCGTCGGCCGCCAGATCAGAAAACAGCGGCGCAGCAGCTTTGTATAGTCCAGCGGCATAGGCGGCCTGTGCCACACGATCGGTCGTGGCTGGAATCAAAGTGCTGCCGGGATGATTCGACTTGAGTTCGGCCAGTTCCTGTTGCGCTTCCTCGGCGCGGCCCACCGTCGCCAGGCAAATTGCCAAGGCGGAACGGGCTCGCTCTGCGCCCGCATCCTTGCGCGGCGTGGCCAAATAAATTTGCAGCGGTACGATGGCCTCGGCAAATTTTTCGCGGGCCAGCAGTGAGGTGGCCCGGGCCAACTGCACATTATCGTTAAGCGTTTTCAGAGCTTCCAGATCCTGCTCGGAAAGAGAATTATTGTTGTTTGGAAACGGCGTGGCATCCGCAATGGCGTTTTGCGATAACGCGGCTGGAGGGGTCACCGAACCATCGTCCGATTTCTCAGCGGCAGAATGGTGGGCTAACGTTGGAGATTGCCCGAACGACGCATCGGCCGCCACGAGCTTGGCCTGCAGCACGGCGCTCAAATCGTCGAGTGTCTGCAAGGCTTCATCATCGCGCTTGGCGCCTTGCAACGCGATCGCTAACAAATATCGATTCGACAGCGAACTAGGATCGTCGCCCGTATTATCGCCGATTTCCAGCATCCCGATCGCGCGATCGAATTGTTTGGCGCGGACCAGGGCCTCGGCCTGTTGATAACGAATCATGGCGGAACGGCGGCGGCTTTGATCGTCGATCGAGGCCGACGCAGCGGCAGACGGCGGCTGTTGAAGGCCGGACTTCGGTGTGCTGCTAGCGAGCGTCGATGGGCTCGGCGATGGAGTGCTCTCGGCGATTGCCTTCTCGGTGCTTGTTTTCTCGGCGTCGGGCTTATCGGTGATTTGTTTTTCGGCGATGGGTTTTTCAGCGTTGGGTATTTCAGTCGGTTGAATAGCGACGACTTCCGGGGCGGGCTGCTGCACAATTGGCGCAGCTTGTGGATCGCGGCGTGAGGAAAGAATCGATTTTCTGGAATCTGAAGGATGCTGCGGGGCAGATGCAACGGATGAACTACTTGGCGTCGATGGAGCTGCCACCCACTCCTTAGCCGATTTGGCTGCCGCCGCTTGAGCGGCTTCCTCTTCCTGCCGCGCTTTTTCAGCCGCGGCTGCTTTCAACTTATTTTCCTCCTTTTGCGACATGGCGACCCAGTAACGAGCGGCCGCGCCGAGCTGCTTGTCGTAGGTCAATGGCGCTAGCACGCCGGCGGCTTCGGCATAATGGCCCAATTGAAACAGCGCACGACCGCATCCTAAGTGTGTTTGCGGCAAGAGCGGCGTGTTCGGGAAGCGCTTTTCAATCGCTTCGTACAATTCCAGCGCAGCCTGCGGTTTGTTGGTAGCCAACTGTTTGGCGCCTAATTGCAACAGCGCCATTTCGGCCCAAGGGCTGTGATCGTGCTGCGCCACCTCGTGGAGCACTTGGTCGGCTTCGTCGAACTGCTTTTGCACTTCGAAAACATGGGCCAAATCCAAGCGGCATTGATCGGCACTGGGCTGATCGGCGAAACGTTGGAGCGATTCACGATAAAACTGTTCTGCTTGCGCCATGTCGCCCGCGCGAATTGCCAAATCGCCACGGTACATAAGCACCTTGGCGTTCAATTTGTCTGCTGGATATTGCGATTGAAATTGCAACAAGCGCACTTGCGCCTCGTTGACCTGCCCGCTGAGCATGGCAGCTTCCGCGGCGCCAAATAAAGCCGGCCGCGCGAATGAAGCGGAAGGCTCCTCGGCCAGCACATCGATGAACAGCGAATAGGCCTCGGCATTGCGATCCAACTGCATCAGCGATTCGGCTTCAAAATACAATGCTTTGGCATGCTTGGTGCTGTCGGGATAGTCTTGTATGAATTTGCGAAAATCCTCCACGGCTAAATCCCAGCGCTTCGCCGAATAGTGATCGGCGGCAACGGCGAACTGATCGTCCGCTTCATTGGCCTTGGCGTGCGAGATTCCTGGGCCGCACCATGCACTGCATACCGCAACGAACAACATCAGCCGAACGGCAGCGTTGGACATCCTTGTTCCCCCTACCAAATGGAAGTGCGCGGCACACGCTAAAACGGGAACGTGTGCTTGCGACACTCATGGTAAACCGATCACTGCGACCTCCTGTTTGCTCGCAGTAATCAGCACGTAACGAACGCCATCCCTGGCGGACGCTAACTATCCCACGCTTGGACAAAGCGGTTGATCCGCAGCCGCCGGTTGTTGAGGTGCTGCGGAAGTCTGCCACGTCTTTTGAAGCGCGCTTGGATAGCTGGCTATCGGTGTTATCGGTTCGACCGGCGTAGTTTCGACAGACGGCAATGCCTACGGGCATGCCATAATTTTAAAGAACCGCTCGCTAGCAGCGGCAGGGTGGGCAGCTTGGGATTAGATTCAGGCCGCTGCCGCTCGAACTAAAGAATCTTCTCGATCGCCGGCCTTATGATAGACGTCCTGATTCGCGTCCGCCTGGCTGAGATACCAGATGTTCAAAATCGTATTGCGAACGACATTGCTGGCCGGCAACGTCGAGCGTCCGTGCCAGCTTTTCCAAGTGATTTTGTTCAGCACGCTGAACGCATAGGCGGAGTTTCGAACGTACGGCGTGCATTTAACAACTTCAAACCCGTGCGGTTCGCGCATCAAATGCATGGGATTCAAGCTCCGCCGGTAAAACTCGGTGCCAAATTCCGGCTGCGAATCGTCACGCGGCAGGCTGATTTGCATGGTGACAACTTTCCGGCGAGTATCCGGATGGGGTTTGATCCGATAACAGGAAAACTCGCGGAATAATTCCGGCAGCGCATAGGCGTCCCAATCGGCCGCTTCAAATTGCGGCATGCCGAAGCGAAAGGCAAGTCCGCCGCTGACTTTGGCAAAAACCGCCCGCTTCAACAAATTCGATCCTAAGGCTTGCCGCACACAGATCCAAAACGTTCGCTGGGCGGAACTCAAACGATCCAGCCAGCGATCGGCCATTTGGAATCGCATCCGATTGCTGGCTCCGTCCTTGGTGTGAAATTTTGCGTAGCCAAACTTTTCGTATTGGCTGTCGGCCGGCAGGAAATCGAGCAAATCGTCATAAATGTCGGGCGGAAAAAAGTTGCCCACAATCACGTGCGGAAACGGATCGAGTTGGGCCGTCGAGCCGCACACAGAATCGACCATGTGCGAAACAATCCGCGAACTGAAATCGTGAGAGCCGGACATGGGCGAAACTCCGTAGGGAATGCCGTGATTGATTTGCAATGCGCGATCCGAAAACGGAATCGGTTGCCGTTGTTCTAGAATCGACTTAGTAGCCGTTGGTCGGGCCGAAATCGACATTGCCCACCACGTGGAAGTGGTTGTGGTCAACGTACAGCACTTCGGATGCATCTTCGTCGATTTTTGTGTAAGGCACCGGCCAACCGACGCGGATAATGTTGGTGAAGTACACCGTACACTTGTAGTGGGCATGGTGCAGTTGCGCGGGGCCAATCAGCGGATAAAACCGCGGCGGATCGACATAGTCGGCGATTTTCTCTTTCACGATCCGCACGTTGTTTCTCTGTTCCTCGTGCAGCAGCGATATGCCGCCTTGAATCGGTCGCGCTTTTTCCAGAGCCCGCATGACTTCGTCGTCGCTGGGTGGATCCAACGCATGCACCGGACCGCCGGCAGTGATTGGGCCAAGAATCGGCACGCGTTCATAACGCAGGTGGACCCAGTACCGATCTTCTTGTTCTTTCTGCAAATAGGGGCTTACGGGAATCGGAAGACCCAACGGTCCAAGGCTGGGGCCCTGCGTTGCAAACCAAAAGCAACCGGTATTGGTGAGCATCGCCGTAGCCAGAATTGCCAGGGCGAGCCAAGTCGATCTGCGTGACATGCCAAAAGCTCCTCGATGGGAACCCGGCGGCGCACGGCACCGCCGGTTGCTTCTAGTTATCGAGTAAAGCTGGGCGGAACTTGCAGATTTTTCCGGTTCTATCGAAAAAGTGACTGGTAGTGTGCTAGCATCGATAGAGCGTTTCAGCGCCAGCTAATCAAAAAAGCCCAGGGGTCGCAGCCCCTGGGCTTGGATGAAGTCATTAAAGTTCTTCGATCAATCGACGCTATCAATCCAGCATCGTCGACTAGTGCGAATCCTTGAAATCGAGGAACCACCAACCGTCTTCCCATTCCAAAGTGACTTTGCGCCAGCCGAGTGGCACTTGCGGATACGGATAGAACGGTCCAATATACGGCCACGCTGTCGGCGAGTACTGCTTGGGATACGTCACAGCGGCATAGTTCGGATAAGCGGCGTAGCTGGGCCATGCATAGCCCGGCATTTGCGGATGATCGAAATGATAAGGAGCCGGAGCGCCCGGTCCCATCGGCGCAGCTGCTGGCATTGGTTGCGGCGCGCCAATCATTTCGCCCGGACCACCGGGGCCGCCGTTTTGCATTGCAGATTGATGGTAAGGTCCCCCGTTCATAGCCAGTGGCAGCGGTGCTTGCTGTCCCATCGGACGCATCATCGCCGGAGGCGCCTGGCTGACGCCCATATTCCTCGGGGCATAGCCTGTATTCATCGCCGGGACGCTAGCCGCCGGCTCATCCGCATAATAAGACGGATTTCGCTCGGCTTGCTCTGGAGCTTGCGAAGTTTTGTTTGCTTTGCCCTGAGCGGATTCATCGTTCATGTCGGCCAGCGGACCGCCCATCGAAAGTTGCTGCTGAGCGTGTTCAGGCAGTTCCATGGAAGCCTGCACGACCGGCTGCCGTAAATTCGGTCGGTTATCCGATGGAGCGGCAGCCATAGTCCTGCCAATCGTTAAGCCGTTGACGACGCGTTCGACGCCGGGCGTTTTTTGTGCGGTATCAATGGCGGCGGCCATTTGGCTTTGATTTGCCACGGAGCCATTCAGCCAAACGGTGCCATCTTGCGCTCTGACGCCGACACTGTAATTCTTCAACCGGCTTGTGAGGCTGTCGGCGATTTGCTGAGAAAGCTGTTGATCATCCGCCCGACCGATGCAGGGCGCAAAGCAGGCGATGCTCACCAGCGCCGCCAACCAAAACAAACGTTGCATGATTCCCCTCCTGTTTAAACCGTGCCTAGCGAGCGCTCGACGACGTTCTTCCGTTAGCTCCGCGGAATCGCGGATGTCCGCGCTGCAGCCCGTGGGTCAGCGCCGGCGTGTTGTCCGGGTAGTTCGCTGTCGATGCACTTGTCCCGCTGAGAATAGGTGTCGGTTGCGGGTTATACCGAAGGGGAGTTTTTTTTCGCTTTTGCTGGGAGTGGCGATTATAAAACCGCTGGCAGTGCTAGCGCGCAACGACTCTGAGGAGTCCGCGAAGACACGCAAGCACGAAGGCGCAACAAAAGCTCGGACTCAAATTGTCGCGGGGCGCCGCCGGTGATCGAAATCCCAAATCGCTAGCAGAATCATGCCCGCTAGCGTTGTTGCCGACAGCAACCAACACTTAGCGCCTAGCGCCAATGCAAGCGGCGTAGAAATGCCTACGACAACCAGCGTTAAAACGAATACGGCGTGACACAATGCCTGGTGACGCCACCGAGCGCTCCAGCGCGCTAGAAAACCGCAGGCCCAACCAGAAAACTGAATGAGCCCAAATAGCCAAAATACCGCCGATAAATGCACTTCTTGCATGGCGAGTCGCTCCCGGTTCCATCCGGTAAATCGGATGAGTTTGTAGCCCAAGCGTCCTTGCTGGGCATCGTGGGGACCGGAAAGCGATTTGCGTGCCAAGCGCAAAGAATCCGTTGCTGGCGGACGGATGCCAGCAGCGATGTTTGCACATTATCAGACGTGATTTGCGCCGATTTTCTTTACAAAAGATTTTTTGCGGAGCCGCCCAGAGACGATTGCATTGTCGCCAAAACCGCGGCGACGATGCAATTTCTACAACCGGAAAAGTCTATCGGTTGAAAAAAATCCCGTGTTGCACTGCCTAACGGGACTATTTCAAGTGCGATTTCAGTTCCGATTCCAGCTCGGTGATGTGAACATTGCGGTTGACCACTGTTCCCTTGTCGTCAACCAAGATCATGGTCGGCAAGGTGAGAATACCCATTTCGTTGGCGAGGCGGCCATCTAATCCGCCGGCTTCCCAAAGTTGCGGCCAGGGCAGCCGATTCTTCGACAGGTAATCGTTGGCGTCTGCCAGCGAACCATCCACGTTGACACCGATCAAGGTAAACCCGCTCTTCCCGTACTTCGCATAAAGCTCTTTCAACTCGGCGAAGTCGGTTTTGCACGGCTCGCACCATGTAGACCAATAGTGAACCAACACATACTTGCCGTGATATTTGGCCAAATCTTCCGGCTGGCCGTTGACGTTTTTCGCGCGCAGCTCCATCGTCTTGCCAACGCTATCGATGCGGTTTAGCGCGCCCCGGGCTTTGGTAGCCGACGCTGTCGTTTCAAAGTCGGAAACGAGCTGGCCATACCATTTCTTTGCTTTCGTTTCCTGGCCCGCGAATTCCTGAGCCACGCCAAGTTGCAACAGCGCCTCTGCAGTGTCGGGGGCTTTGGGATAGTCTTGGACGAACTTTTCGAGATTGTCCAACCACTCGGCCTGCACTTTGACAAAATCGATTTCGTGTTTTTGCAGCTTGGCGCCGTAATCGGCGGTGAGGAACCGGAATTTTACATACGGCACCAATGCCGAATCCTGGGGATTCTTATCCAGGCGGTCGAGCATGTCTTTCAGCTTATCGACGCCTGTCGGATAGGTACCGGTTTGAGCGGCTGCACTCACTGAATCGGCGAATTGTTTAACCCATTGGGTGTGATCTTTTTCGCCCACTTCATCGAGAATGCTAAGCATTATTTCCACACGGCGATCGTTGAGCCGGGTTGATTCCGCCTCGGTCGTGGCGCGGCCCGCAGCCTCGTCAAGCTTGGACAGCTCGTCCATCATTTTTTGCACTTTTTCGGTCGGGGCGTCGGGATTATTTTCCGCCGTGGCCGTTTCGTTCGGACGAGTAGACGTTTGGAAGAAAAAGCCGTCGACCTCGGCCAATTTGTTGTTCGGATCGAGAATGATTGGAGCATTGATGACTCGCCAAACATCGCCCACTTTTACGAGCGTGCCGACGGAAACCTGGCCGTCCTTACCGTCGGTTTCGATCATTGCCACGACGTTTTCATAAGCCGTAACGTCACTGGTTGCGCCGTCAGTTCCAGCGGGCACAATTCCCGGTCGGCTGCCGCCGAAGTGCACCCATTGCGTATTGGGGGTGATGGCTCGCTGGCTATGGGCTAGCGAGCTGAATTTTTCGGTGGCGCCGGCAATTCTTTCCTCTAATTGCTTGGTTTTTGCCGCTCCCAGGCCAAGTGCTTTTGCTTCGGCTTGCGTCAATAACAGGCGATTGAAGCGGGCGGTATCCTTGTCGCGGATCGCCATCACCACCTCGGCGGTGACTTCCTCGGGCGAGATGATTTTCCACGTTTCGATCTTGCCGTCCTCGTTCGGATCCAAACCCCAGCGCAAGCCACTAGTATTGAACCAGCGATGCTGATCGGCTTTGCCATTGAAATTCTCATCGATATCGCGATAGACCTCGACGCCATCTTTGAAATAACTCCAGCGATCGACCACGTTGTCGCCGTTGGTGTCGACGAACTGCCGCAGAACTTGGCCGTTGGGGCCGCGTACTACCCACCCCGTCTGGCCACCAACTTTTTCAGCCTTGATGGTGCACTTCGCGATGTCGCCTGGAGCGGGGCTGTCGTACTCGACGTCTTTTTGGACCGGCGCCAGCTTTAGCGCCTGATCGATCGTCGGCGTAGCAGCTTTGGCAGCACTCCAAGCAACTGCGCTGCAGACCGCGCAAACCATCGTGGAAAAAAAGATCCGTGACAGAACTCGATGAAGCGTAAGTGGCATGAGTCCGATCCTCGTAGTCTCTGGTGTCGGAAAATGACGTCTCGAAATGATTGCTTGCATGAATCGTCTTGATTGCGAGATGCTAGCAACAGGCGCAACGTCCGCGCAAAAAACGACCCTGCTATCTTTGTCGGCCATAACGGCTGGGACCCATCAGCCCAACGACCCTCTTTTTGTTGTTCGACGACGGTTATCGGTTACGCCACAAGGGTTTGCTTGCAGGCGAGGCTAGCGTCGGTCAGCCGGACCTGCTTGCCGTGCGGCCTGAACAAGCCTAACGTGAGCGGAGATGTATTTGCCAAAAATCGTTTGAAAGTACCGCAAGATTTATGGGCCGCCAGCGAATAACGGTCCAAATAGCAGCCATATTCTCTTACCCGCTTGGAGAAAACCCATGAAAACACAATTCTTCGCCGCAATGGTCGTTGCCTTGGTTGGCACGTCCACGCTAGCCCCTACGTGGGCAGATAGTCCCACCAGTTCAAGCAAACTCGACATCAAGCAAGCGGCTCCCGCGGATGCCTTTCTGGCAATTTATGCGCGTCACAATCCGCAGCGAGATTACCAGCGCGCCTATTTCACAGACATTTGGAAAACGTTTCAGGACGAGCAAATCGGCCCGCGGCTGCTGAGCATCGTCACCAACCAGATGCCGGCAGACAAGCTGAATACCGCCAAAGAGAAACTTCAGGAATTACAGACGGCCTTAGAGCCCATCAGTCTTCAGTCATTACTCAATGCAGATGAATGGATGATCGCCGAAAGAATGGATGGTCCGTTCAACAATGTGCTATGGGCAGTGCGGCTGAACTCCGACGACGCGGCTGACTGCGAACGGGGCATCGTGCAATCGTTTCAACTGCTGGCCCGTTGGAGCGAAGGAAAGTTGAACGTTAACCCTATTCAATTGGACGGGGCTTCGGCATCTGCTTTAACCCTGCCAAAAGAATCGCCTTTTCAGCCGGCGGTTGCCAGGGTCAACGATATTGTGCTTCTCAGCACTAATGACAGCATGTTGCGCAGCTGCGTCGAGCAATTGCAGAGCAAATTAGCCAAATCAAAGTTTGATGATCCTCGCCTGCAAGCCGCGCTAGCACAGATGCACAAGCCCGACAATTCACTCGTGTTTTTCGATGCGCATCAACTGTTTAACAGTCTTCACGGGGTTGGCGAATTCATTCGCACTCACTCAAAAAACGATGCCAAGGCGGTTCGAGTGGCAAGCGTGTTGGATCGCGTATTCGATGAAGCCGCAATCCTCGACTATACCGTCACGGTGCAGTATACCGAGCCCGGTCATAACCATTCCGTGTCGCTCGTCAAAATGGCCGACGGATACGAAAACAAGTTGTTGGGTCGAGCAATCGCCAAGGACGACAAACCCCTCGACAACTGGCAAACCTGGGTTCCCAGCGACGCCACCGCTTATTCGATCCGCAGATGCCCGGACTTCCATGAACTTTACGATGGAATTATCAAGCTCGTGCGTGACCAGTTTCCCGAATCACAGGCGGCGCTCGATAAATTTGCCGAAGCCCAAGACAAAATTGGCGTGAACCTGGATCGCGACATTTTGCAATCCTTTACCGGCGAGCTAGCCTGTGTGAGCGTGCCGGTCACGATGGCCGACGGAACGAAACATCAAACTTCCGTCACGGCGTTGAAATGCCAAAACCCTGACAAAATTCGCGAATTACTCGGTCGCGCCGTCGATGCCTTGAATAAGCTCCCAGCCGTTCAAACGCAGCAATTGAAGCTGGAAGATTGCAAAAAACTGGAAGGATTTCAGGAAGTGCACGCGGCCATCTTTCAGATGTTCGCCGTGCAACCGGTCGTCGGATTCCGCGATGGTTGGATGATTATGTCATGTAGTCCGGAAGGAGTCGAAAAGGTTTTGGCCGTACGAGCGGGCAAGGCGGAAGCGGTCGACGTTTCCGCAATGTTCACAAAATTCGGTCTCGATCCGAAGCAGGCCCTACTCGACGTCACTTATAAAGACATCGGAGCGACCGTACAGCAAGCCGCCAACGTAATCGATAAGGTCGGCGCGATGGCGCCGATGTTTTTGGGCATGGCAGCCGCCAATGCTAAGCCCGAGGAACTGAAACCGCTGCAAGATATCGTCGGATTACTGCCGAGCGTAGCAAAAGTGGTCCGAAAATTCGACTTTTACGGACATAGTTTGAGCGTAACCCACCAGGGACCGCTGCCGGGCAGCTATTTGCAGGACTGCGTAACGGAGGTGCGGCCGCCAAAGGGTTCATGATAAAATCGGCGGCGCCGTCGGAGCCCGCTTCACGCGGATCAACTTGCACCGTCACGTTCCGCAAGCAGGCATGCAGAGGAATTGATGAAGGCGATGGTCCTAAATGCCGGCCAGCGGGAGTTGAAATACTCCGACGTTGAAGTGCCATCGCCCGGCGCCGGACAGATCTTGATTAAGATCGCGGCCTGCGGTGTTTGCCGCACCGATTTGCACGTGGTCGATGGCGAACTGACCCATCCCAAACAGCCGCTCATTCCGGGACACGAAATTGTTGGTCGTGTAGTGAGCGCTGGGCCGGGCGCCAACAAGTATCAAGCCGGCGACCGAGTTGGAGTTCCTTGGCTCGGTCACACCTGCGGCGTTTGCAAATACTGCCAAGCGGGCCGGGAAAATCTTTGTCTGAAACCGCAATTCACCGGTTACACCTTGGACGGTGGCTACGCGGAGTTCGTTTGCGCCGGCGAGGATTACTGCTTTGCAATTCCGGAAGGATATAGCGATGTTGCTGCCGCGCCGCTCATGTGCGCTGGCTTGATTGGTTATCGCTCCTTGCGAATGACTGGCGATGCAAGGCGCCTCGGCATTTATGGGTTCGGGGCTGCCGCGCACATCATCGCTCAACTCGCCAAATTTCAAGGGCGCGAAGTTTTTGCATTTACCCGGCCGGGCGACACCAAGGCAACAGACCTGGCCCGGCGATGCGGCGCCGTTTGGGCCGGCGATTCCGATACCCAGCCCCCGGCAGAATTGGACGCCGCGATTATCTTCGCCCCCGTGGGCGCGCTGGTACCCACGGCCTTACGCGCCGTGGGTCGGGGCGGTGTCGTAGTTTGCGGTGGCATACACATGTCCGACATTCCGACTTTCTCCTACGATCTATTGTGGGAGGAACGCGTCCTTCGCTCGGTGGCCAATCTAACTCGCCGCGATGCGCAAGAATTTTTGGAACTGGCACGCAAGGTGCCGGTCCGCACCGAAACCACCTCGTTTCAATTAACCGATGCGAATGACGCCTTAGATCGATTACGTAGCGGCCGTTTACAGGGGGCCGCGGTCTTAGTGCCGTAAAGGCGTTGGCATATTTTCGCCGATCTCGCGGTAATTACCCGCTTGTATCTCGACGGCAGTACCCGCCGCATCGTAATATCGAGTTACAGATTTTAATGCCGCAGGTTTGTCGGGCAGTACGAACTTCTAACAGGGCGAATTTGCCGTTCCACAACAAGAGCAACGTATGCAAGAGATCGTCCGACAGCTTGAACAAATTCGTGCGGCAGCCGAGCTTGGTGGCGGTCGCCAGCGGGTTGAAGCCCAACATGCAAAAGGCAAGCTCACCGCACGCGAACGGCTCGAATTGCTGCTCGATCCAGGATCTTTCGAAGAATGGGATATGTTCGTCGAGCACCGCTGCAACGATTTCGGCATGGACCAGCAGCGAATTCCCGGCGACGGCGTGGTAACAGGCTACGGCACCATCAGCGGTCGTATGGTGTTTGTCTTCAGCCAGGATTTCACCGTTTTCGGCGGTTCACTTTCAGAAGCCCACGCCGAAAAAATCTGCAAAATCATGGATCACGCCATTAAAGTCGGCGCGCCAGTAATCGGGCTTAACGATTCCGGCGGTGCTCGGATTCAGGAAGGCGTCGCCTCGCTCGGCGGCTATGCCGAAGTGTTCCAGCGCAACGTGTTGGCTTCGGGAGTTATTCCGCAAGTATCTGTCATCATGGGCCCCTGCGCCGGCGGCGCAGTCTATTCCCCGGCCATGACCGACTTCGTCTTTATGGTCAAAGACAGTTCCTACATGTACGTCACGGGGCCCGACGTCGTAAAAACCGTCACCCACGAAAACGTAACTCATGAAGAACTGGGCGGAGCAATCACGCATTCCACAAAATCGGGCGTCGCCGACCGCGCGTTTGAAAACGACGTTGAGGCGCTGCAGATGGTCCGCCGATTCATCAATTATTTGCCGGCGAACAATCGAATGCCTCCGCCGCATCGTGAAACACCGGACCGGGCAGATCGTGCGGAGCCCTCGCTAGATACACTCATCCCAGCCAGTCCCAACAAACCATACGACATGCAGGAGTTGATCTTAAAAATTGTCGACGATACCGACTTTTTCGAAATCCAGCCGGAGCACGCCAAAAATATCATCGTCGGCTTTGCCCGGATGGAAGGCTATCCGGTTGGCATTGTCGCCAACCAACCGCTGGTGTTGGCTGGCTGCTTGGATATTAAGTCGTCGATCAAAGCGGCCCGCTTTGTCCGTTTTTGCGACGCTTTTAGTATTCCAATATTAACATTCGTCGACGTCCCCGGCTTTATGCCCGGCACCGCCCAGGAATATGGCGGCATCATTAAGCACGGCGCCAAGTTGCTGTATGCGTATGCGGAAGCCACGGTGCCAAAGATTACGCTGATCACGCGCAAGGCCTACGGCGGCGCATACGACGTCATGGCGTCCAAGCATTTGCGTGGCGATGTAAATATCGCCTGGCCGACTGCCGAAATCGCCGTGATGGGGCCCAAAGGCGCGGTGGAAATCATCTTTCGTAAAGATCTCGGCAACGGCCAGCGCATCGCGGAGTTGACCGAAGAGTACCGAACCAAGTTCGCTAATCCGTTTATCGCCGGGCATCGCGGTTATATCGACGATGTCATCATGCCCCGCCAAAGCCGCACCCGCATCTGCCGATCACTGGCCATGTTGCGGAATAAAAAACTGGAAAATCCATGGCGCAAGCACGGAAATATCCCGCTGTAAATCACATCGAACCAACTACTCCCTCTCCCCTTGTGGGAGAGGGCCGGGGTGAGGGGTTCTTAGACACTCAGACATCAGCCCGCCGCACATGTTCAAAAAAATCCTCATCGCCAACCGGGGCGAAATTGCTTGCCGCGTGATCAAAACGGCTCGCAAACTGGGAATCCACACGGTTGCCGTGTATTCCGAAGCCGATAGCGACGCGCTGCATGTTTCCCTTGCCGACGAAGCCGTCTGTATTGGCCCGCCCCCCTCGGCGCAAAGTTATTTGGCAATCGACAAAATTCTAGCCGCCTGCCAGGCCACCAAAGCCGAAGCGATCCATCCCGGTTACGGATTTCTCTCCGAAAATGCAGCCTTTGCCCAGCGGCTCCTCGATGCTGGCATTGCCTTTATCGGGCCGCCGCCGAAAGCCATGACCAGCATGGGCGACAAAATCACGTCCAAAAAAATCGCTCGCCAGGCGGGCGTAAACATGATCCCCGGAAATACCGACGTTATTCGCGACGCCAATCATGCCGTCAGCATTGCTGGCGAAATTGGCTACCCGGTCATGCTTAAAGCCAGCGCGGGGGGCGGCGGCAAGGGAATGCGGCTGGCTCGCAACGACGACCAATGCCGCGAGGGCTTCCTGCGGGCGACTGGCGAAGCTCGTTCTGCTTTCGGCGACGAACGAATCTTTATCGAAAAATATATCGACCAACCGCGCCATATCGAAATCCAGGTGCTGGCCGATGGGCATGGAAACACCGTTTATTTGGGCGAGCGTGAATGTTCGCTCCAGCGGCGCCATCAAAAAGTCATTGAAGAGGCGCCCTCGCCTTTTCTCGATCAGCCAACTCGCGCCGCCATGGGCGAGCAAGCGGTAGCGCTCGCCCGCGCAGTGAATTATCAATCTGCCGGCACGGTCGAGTTTGTCGTCGACGCCAATCGTAATTTCTATTTCCTCGAAATGAACACTCGCTTGCAGGTCGAGCATCCTGTGACCGAATTCGTCACCGGGCTCGACCTCGTAGAGTTGATGATTCGCATCGCCGCGGGCGAAAAACTTCCGTTTTCACAATCCGATGTCAAAACCACCGGTTCGGCGATTGAAGCCCGCATATATGCCGAAGATCCGCTGCGTAATTTCCTGCCGTCGGTCGGCCGTCTTGTCCGCTATTTACCGCCCCAAGAATCCGACAATGTGCGAGTCGACACTGGCGTGTACGAAGGAGGCGAAGTTTCGATCCATTACGACCCGATGATCGCCAAGCTGATCACGCATGGCGCCACCCGTGACGAAGCGATTATGCGAATGCGCGACGCACTCAACGAGTTTTACATTCGCGGCGTGTCGCACAACATCAGTTTTCTGGCGGCGCTGGTTCAACATCCGCGTTTTCGCGAGGGGCGCATCAACACCAATATGATTGCCGAGGAATATCCCACCGGCTTTCGCCCGGCCGATATGGTCTACGACAATCCGGCGATGCTGATCACGGTAGCCGCATCCATTCATCGCCGCTACATGGACCGGGCGGCCAAAATCGAAGGTCAACTCCCCGGATACGAACGCAAAGTGCAGGACGATTGGGTGGTCGTTATGGACGGAAAGCAGCATCCCGTCAACGTACGGCCAATCAGTGGCGGCCACGATGTCATTTACGGCGATAACTGCTACCGCGTTCTCAGCGATTGGCAATTCGGCCAGCCGTTGTTCAAAGGCACCGTCTACGGCACTCCGGTCTGCATTCAGGTCGAGCGGCATAACATGACCTACCGCCTGTTCCATTGGGGCTCGCAGGTCGACGTCATGGTGCTCACCGCCCGCGCCGCCGAACTGCTGGCTGCAATCCCCGAAAAGAAACCGGCCGATACCGCCAAGTATCTCCTTTCGCCCATGCCGGGTTTGCTTTCGCAGCTCATGGTCCGCGTCGGCGAGGAAGTGAAATTAGGCCAACACCTCGCCGTGGTCGAGGCCATGAAAATGGAAAACGTCCTGTGCGCCGAACGCGACGGCAAAATCCAAAAAGCCTTGGCCACCGTCGGCGAAACCTTGTCGGTCGATCAGCCAATTTTGGAGTATGAGTGAGCAGAGGTTAGTAAGTGGTGAGTGGTGCAATGGCAAAAAGGGTGATTCGAGGTGTGGCATGCTTTTTTCGCCGGGCAATTCTGGCGCTGGTCGATGCGGCCACCGTCGTGCTCAAACCAATAGGCAAACGTGCCCTAGCTCGCTATAAATGAACCGGAATTTATTATCACTGAACGTTCTTTCAAGTTATTGGCATTTGGAGAATCATGGCTACCACAAAACCGGCGAAGAATCCGAGACGGAAAGAGAACGAGGCAAAGAAGAAAGTTAAACGAAAAGCCAGACGGGAAAAACAGGCTGCTTCTCTACGTGCGCGACGACAAAAAAAGCGTGAGGCAAAAAAGGAAACTGCTCCCATAGAGTAACTGCGTTAGTACCGGCGGTTGGGTGGCCCTTGGGGCCGACGACACCGGAAATATTTTTCCGAGAGCCGCAATGCGATTCTGCGCGCCAATGAAACATCGCAGCTTTAAAGCTTATGAAATCCCAAACGCTTCGAGAATTTGATGGGCGGCGGATTCGGGAGTGATTTGGCCGGCTAGAACTTTCGCTTCGAGTTCCGCGTGCAGTTTATGAACGGCAGGATGCGTGCGGACTGCCTGAGCGAGACGGTCGTCCACGGTCGACCATAGCCAGCGCAAGTTTTGGCGGTTGCGGCGCTCGTTCAATTGGCCGGCAGATATCGCTGCAGCGTAGCGCTCGTCGATGGTGCTCCACACTTTATCGATGCCCACGTCATTCAGTGCACTGCAAGTCAGCACGGCGGGCGCTTGGTCGACGGCACCCTCACCCCGGCCCTCTCCCAAAGGGAGAGGGGGAATATTCGAGGAAAGCGATTTTAGAACCATCGCATATTGATGGGCGGCGGTTTGGGCGGCGGCGACATTCGGGCCATCGGCTTTGTTAACCACGATCACGTCGACCAGTTCCAACAGGCCGCGTTTGATCGCTTGCAGTTCGTCGCCTGCGCCGGGAAGCATCAATGCCACAAAACTATCGGTGATGTTGGCGACCATGGTTTCCGATTGGCCGACGCCGATGGTTTCGATCAGCACGACATCGTAACCCGCGGCCTCGCACACCAGCATGCACTCCCGGGTTTTGCGCGCCACGCCGCCGGTGGTTCCAGCCGACGGGGAAGGGCGGATGTAGGCGCTCGGTTCGGTTGCCAACCGCGACATTCGGGTTTTATCGCCCAGAATGCTGCCGCCGCTGATGCCGCTGGTCGGATCGACAGCCAACACTGCGACTTTTTTTCCCTGGAGAATCAGATGTAATCCAAACACTTCGATAAATGTGCTTTTGCCGACGCCGGGCACGCCCGTAATACCAATGCGAATGGCGCCGCCTGTATGCGGCAATAGCCCGGCAAGTAATTCGTCGGCCATCTGTTGATGCCGCGGCGTGCTCGATTCGACCAGCGTAAGCGCGCGGGCCAATATGGTGAAATCGCCGGCCAGAACGCCGGCGCAGTATTGCTCGATGGTTAATTCATGGCGATGACTGCCCGCAAAATATGAGGGCGCAACGGTGAACGACGAATTCGCCGAGAGCTCCTTCTGTTCGCGTTGTTCGTCATCTTTTTGCATTGATTTGCTAAGTGCTGGAAGTTCCACTGACAAGTGCGGCACTTGTCAGTGCCACCCTGTTGCGAGCGATGTCACATCATTTGTTGTCGGCGAGCGAAATCCCGAATTTTTTGGCCAAACCCAGCAGCAGCTTTTCGGCGGCGTCGCCGATGACGGTTCCAGGGCCGAAAATAGCCGCGGCGCCGGATTGATACAGAGCCTCGTAATCTTCTGGAGGAATCACGCCGCCGGCCACAATCATTACATCGGGCCGGCCAAGTTTGGCCAATTCGTCGCGCAATTGCGGAATCAGTGTCATGTGGCCCGCGGCCAGAGAACTTACGCCAATAATGTGCACGTCGTTTTCGACTGCTTGCCGCGCGGTTTCGGCAGGCGTGTGAAACAGTGGGCCAATATCGACATCGAAACCCAAATCGGCGAAAGCGCTGGCGATGACTTTCTGGCCGCGATCGTGGCCGTCCTGGCCCATTTTGGCCACCAAGATGCGCGGCCGGCGGCCCTCGGCTTGCTGAAACTGTGCGGCCAGCCGGCGGATTTTTTCGACGTTTACGTTTTGACCCATGGCAGCGGCGTAAACTCCCCGCACGGATTGCACCGGCGCTTCGTACCGGCCGAACACTTTTTCCAAAGCGGCGCTGATTTCGCCCACGGTTGCTTTAGCCCGCGCCGCCACCACGCTTAACTCTAGCAGATTGCCATGCCGGGTGCGGGCCGCTTCGGTGAGGGCCGACAGTGCCGCTTCGACTTCCGCTGGATTCCGCTGGGCACGCAGCCGCTTCAGATTCGCAACTTGCGACTCCCGCACGGCCGTGGTATCGACGTGTAGAACTTTGATATTTTCCTCGGCGGTCGGACGATATTTATTGACCCCGATCACCACTTGCTGGCCGGAGTCGATTCGGGCTTGGGTTCGGGCGGCCGCTTCCTCGATTCGCATTTTCGGAATGCCAGCCTGAATGGCTTTGGTCATGCCGCCCAGCGCTTCGACTTCTCGAATATGCTTCCAGGCCTGCTGCGCCAGATCGTGAGTTAATCGTTCGACAAAATAGCTGCCACCCCAAGCATCGACCACATTACAGGTATCCGTTTCGTGCTGCAGAAATAGCTGGGTGTTGCGAGCAATGCGGGCGGAGAAATCGGAGGGGAGCGCCAGCGCTTCGTCCAGCGCGTTGGTGTGCAGCGACTGCGTGTGTCCGTGCACGGCCGCCATTGCCTCCAGGCAAGTGCGAATGACGTTGTTGTAAACATCCTGAGCTGTGAGACTCCAGCCGCTGGTCTGACAGTGCGTGCGAAGCGACAAGCTTTTCGAATCGCGCGGATTATACTGTTTGATCAACTTGGCCCAAATCATGCGGGCCGCGCGAAGTTTGGCCACTTCCATGAAGTAATTCATGCCGATGGCCCAGAAGAACGAAAGCCGGGGGCAGAAGGCATCGACCTTTAAGCCGGCGTTCAAGCCAGTGCGGACATACTCCAGACCGTCGGCCAAGGTGTAGGCGAGTTCCAGATCGGCGGTAGCGCCAGCCTCCTGCATGTGATATCCGCTGATGCTGATGCTGTTGAACTTCGGCATCCGCCGGCTGGTGTAGGCAAAAATATCGGCGACTATGCGAATGCTGGGATCCGGGGGATAGACATAGGTGTTGCGGACCATGAACTCTTTGAGAATGTCGTTTTGAATGGTGCCGGCAAGCTGTTCCGGCTGCACGCCTTGTTCTTCAGCTGCGACGATATACAGCGCCATGACCGGAAGCACGGCGCCGTTCATCGTCATCGATACGCTCATTTTGTCCAGCGGGATGTCTTCGAACAGCGTGCGCATGTCGTAAATGCTGTCGATTGCCACGCCGGCCATGCCGACGTCGCTGGCAACGCGGGGGTGATCGGAATCGTAGCCCCGATGCGTGGCCAAATCGAAGGCGATGCTTAAACCCATTTGCCCGGCCGCCAGATTGCGACGGTAAAAAGCATTGGAATCTTTGGCGGTCGAGAAGCCTGCGTACTGTCGGACCGTCCATGGACGTTGGATGTACATCGTTGCGTACGGTCCGCGCAAAAAGGGCGGAATGCCAGGCATCGTGTTCAGATGATCGACGCCGTCCAGATCCGTGGCCGTATAGAGCGGCTTTACCGGGATTAATTCCGGAGTTTGCCAGGTCAACTGATCATCGTAGCGCACTTTGAAAGCGGCGCCGCGCCCGAAATCAATTTTTGTACCGTCGCCGGTATGCAGCGACACATCGGAAAAGTTCGGAATGGCGGAAGTGACGGAATGCTTGACCATCAAAAAACTGAGGCAGTTATTTCGCAGGTTGAGTATCGGCTTGACTAATAAATTGCTGCTCGAAAGGCTCGGCGAGTCTTCGCAGCTTTAGCGGTGGAATTTTGACGGACTCAGTATGGAAACCCAGCGCGTGGGCCATCTGGCCGATGGAAGCATCGTTCATGGCTGCCTCGATCACCGCCGACATTCGGTTATTTGGCGTCGCATTTTTCAGCAGTTCAAGCGATGCGCTTTCACGGCGGATTTTCGCCAATCGCGATGCCGCTGTTTTGCGCAAACTGTCGAAATCGAGCTGTGAGGAAATTAACGGCTTTTCGTTGGGATCGGGGAATTTGTTTACTCCAACGAGGCCTTTACTGCCGCTGGCGAAATCTTTGGAGCGGACAGCGGCTACGGTGTCGATTTGTGCTGACACCCATCCGCTGGTTAATGCCTGCAGCATGCCCCCTTGGCGTTCCGCCTGTTGAAAAACCTCCCATCCTTTTTCAGCAATCTGCTGCGTGAGCCGATCGAGGAACCAGCTTCCGCCCGCCGAATCAATCACCCGATGCAAATGTGATTCTTCCTGCAAAATCAGGGCCGTGTTGCGCGCGATGCGGCGGCTGAACGCATCGGAGGGCCCAAGCATTGTGTCGAAGGGAACCGAGGTAATCGAATCAGCCCCGGCGATGCCAGCCGCAAATACGGCGACGGTGTTCCGTAATAGATTTACGTACGGATCGCGCTGGGTCAGCACGCGCTGGCTGGTACCAGCGTTGATGTGCATCCCGCCGGCCGCCGGTGAACCGCCGGCAGCCTCGATTACTCGTGACCACAGCCAGCGCGCCGCACGCAATTTGGCAATCGCTTGAAAATGATGTGTGCCTACGCGAATTTTGAACGCAATTTGGCGGGCAGCGGCATCGATGCCTAAGCCGTTTGCCGTCATCGCCCGCAAATATTCGACTCCCGTCGCGATGGCAAAGCCTATGTCTTGCGCCACGGTTGCGCCTGCATGGTGATAGACCGACGTGTCGACACCGACTGCCGTGACGTGCGAATAGGTTTTCGAGGTCCACATTGCCAAATCGCCAAGTAACTTTAGCGCGACAATTGTTGAGACTGGCAAATATCCTTCGCAAGCTAAAACCGCCAAGGGATCGGCATTGAACGCCGCGCGCGCCCGGTCACGCTTTAATCCGCGATTCCGCCACAAGGCGACCAACATCGCTGCCACGGGCATAAACGCAGCGCCGGCATCGAGTGCGACGCCGATCAGCGGTAATTCCACCTCGCGAAACACGACGTCCAAATCTTTGACGCTGTAGGCTGTGACACCGTCTCGCGCGACCAGCCCGGCGGCGGAAGGGGCATCCGGATCTAATCCCGAACGTGCCGCGGCGTCGAACCGCAACGTTACCGACGTGGCTCCGCCTTCGAGGTCTTCCAAAATGGCTCCGTTCGTGACAGCCAAGTCGGGATGGGCGTGCTCCTGTCGCAGATCCCAACCGCTTTGCACGGCGCCCGATGCATTGCTGCCGCGTACAAAAGGCGGCTCGCCGGGCAAACCAAGCATATTGCTTCGGGCAAGTTCGTCGTGACGAATGTAAACCGGCTGAATATCGACGCCATCGTAAGTGTGCGTGACCAGCTTTTGCTCGATCGTCGCGCCGTTCAAATCGGCTTCCGCCAGCGCCCGCCACTGGTCGTAAGTGACCGGCGGAAAATCGTTCTCGATCGTAAATTTTTCCGGAAGCATTTACAGTGGTACCAGTTTATCCAATGACTCAACTTGGAACTGAGCCGCGGACCAAATCTTAAAGAATCGGGGCGAGAACCTCACTTTGGCGGTTCGCATAATTCCGTCAATACGCCGAACGTGCTGTGTGGATGAATAAACGCAATTTGCATTTGGTGTGCTCCGGGGCGAGGCGATTCGTCAATCATTCTAAAGCCGGATTGCTTCAGTTCGGCGATGCGGGCCTTAATATCGTCGACGGTGAATGCCAAGTGATGCAGCCCTTCGCCACGCTTTTCGAGAAACGTCTGTACCGGGCTGCTTGCATCGGTTGGTTCTAATAATTCCAGCCGCACATCATGGATTCGAAAGAACGCTACACGCACTTTCTGGCTGGGCACTTCTTCGATGCATTCGAATTGTGCGCCCAACTGGTTTTCGTAATAGGTTTTTTGTTCGTCGATGGACCGGACTGCAATGCCCACGTGATTCAGTGATTTGACAGGTTTCATACGTTGCTCACTTTCAATTCCCGCTCGACAACAAATGGCGCATCTGTGCAGTTTACTCGCCCGGGAAGTAGCCTCCAACAGATTAAAGTAACGCCCAGGCCAAAACCAAACTCACGATACATCTCTAAGAAGCTTTTTTAGAAGCTGACGATGGGTCCTGGGATCCCGGAAATTCTCGAAAGTGGCAAGCCACCCTCTCGCCGCAACCGGTTCTCGACCATCTGAAGCTCGGCGCTGCGCCCGTAGAAATGAAAGATCAGCAAGGAAGTGCTTGCGAGTTTTTCCTAAAAACCGGCACCGCGCGAATCACAGACTATCCTTACAGCGGCAAGCCGAGCGAGCCGCAAGATGTCAGCTTGCCATATCGAGCCGTGGCGTGGGGCTATGTGTCCCAGGACGATCAGCCTGCGACGCGCGAGCAAATTAAGGAGGCGCTATTGGCGCATGGCCCGCTCGTGGTCGATGTGACCACGACGGCCAAGTTCAAAGCGTATCAGGGCGGATTATACAGCGAGCCATCCCCGATCGATAAAAAGGACATCGTCGGCAAGCACTCGATACTACTGGTCGGCTGGGACGATAGCCGCGGCCCGCACGGCGCTTGGAAAATCAAAAACAGCTGGGGCCCGACTTGGGGCGAACAAGGTTTTATGTGGATCGCTTGTGATCCCAACGACATCGCGCGTCATGCCGTCTGGGTCCGCGCAGCCAGCACATTTTACAACTTGCCGGAAGAAACATTTGCCAAACTTGTGCCCGGCGCGACCGCCATGCCGGCCATCCACTACGGCGAAGTCGCCAAAGATAATTCGAAGCAAGAGCCGGCCGCTGCCAGCGCGACGAACGAATCGCCCAAAGCCGAGGCCACGAAACCCGCTACGCTGCTGGCAACAGGAAGCAATTGACGAATCGACTTTTATCGTCGGCCCTAACGTGGCAAAGTGTAGCGCCAATGCACAGTTTCCCGGGCTTGCCAGCGACCTATAATGGCTGATACTTTGGAACATGCCCGATGGGTTTCCAATCACCATAGAACGGCACTGCCGCACTAGATGTATTCGGAAAGCCGATCCATCCGTGAGAAGCACGGCACGCGCGCATAGCTCAGTTGGTTAGAGCGCCACCCTGATAAGGTGGAGGTCCTTAGTTCGAATCTAAGTGCGCGCACTGGAACACAAAACCTGCTGACGCTTTCGCGTGTCCAATTCGCTTGATCGACCGGCGTTTGATCTGCCGCTAATGGTCTTCGACGGAGACTGCGGTTTTTGCCGCGCCAGCGTCGACCGTTGGCGCGAAGCAACGGGGCCACGAATCCGCTTTGCGTCGTATCAGGAAGTGGGCCCTCGCTTTCCGCAAATCAGCGAAAAGGCGTGATAACGTCCTGAATTGTGCGCACAAATTGAAAAGGCAGTCCTGGAACTGGTAGAAGTTTGTTTATCAGAACGAACCTACCAGCACGAAAGGACTGCCAGATGGAGATTGTATCACAATCGGG
>Ga0182024_10005013_pt1 | contig 29991 bp, 25 predicted proteins | sample P32metaG_FD_120480 | JGI IMG/M metagenome (GOLD analysis project Ga0182024, IMG submission 120480) | Permafrost microbial communities from Stordalen Mire, Sweden - P3-2 metaG (Illumina Assembly) | ecosystem: Environmental > Terrestrial > Soil > Wetlands > Permafrost | place: Sweden: Stordalen...
AACGTACTTCTTTACCGAAATCTCCTTCGTCGACATGATGACCACCCCGCGCAGCTCATTGCCCGGCAAGTGAATCACCAATCGACCGAAAAGTGAATCACCAATTCTATTCAAATTGATTGATGCGGGCGACTAGGACAGGCATCATCTGTGTGGCTTGAGTTTTTCCTCCCCCGCTCGCGTGCGCTCGCGGGGGACGGGAACCGAACTGAAACAGTTCTTCACTCCTTTGCAGAATTCGGCGACCGCATGCTTAAATCCAATTGCCCTGGGCTCTCGCCCGCTTGCTCGTGCAGCGGGCGCGATCAGCTGCCATAGACGATTCTGCGGCGGACCAGTTCATGCCGCACCTCTTCCATGGCTTTGCGGCGGGCCTTGCAGGCGAGCTGCTTCGCATGCTTCTCGCCGTATCTGAGGACACTGAACTTGCAGCTCTGGCGCACGCCGTCTGCCGTGTGCCAGAACGCCTGCCAAACAGGCCGCTTTGCCGACTTGTCCCGCGCAATATAGCGGCCCACGCCGACCACTCCGCTTTTGTTGCCCTTGTGCATCCTGTTGCGACGCCAGATCGTATAGTCCACGCCGGAAACGGCCCCCATCAGTGAATCACGCCAGGCCTTCGCCGCCTTCAGTGCTTTCTCCTTCCCGCCATAGGCCTCGTCCCAGAAATACTCATACATGTACTTGCCGCGCCGCTTGAGGTTGACTTTCCAGCAGCGGGATGCCTTCACGCTCCTCCCGACACGAATGATGTGATGGTTCTCCGTGCGGGCGTGCTTGAATGGCCCGCCCTTTGAGGTCCGTGTCTTTCGCAGCATGGGTGTCCGCCGGGGCATTTTGGTGTGGCTCTTTCTCACGGTTTCACCCCAAATACCCGGTTTTTAGATGCGGTAACAAGAAAATTTCGTTTCCGTACGGCCGGGCGGGGAAAGAGCGCGCGCCGCAAGGGATCACGTATCACCCCATTTGTTCCTGAATTGCGGGTGCCGGATACGTTGGCGCGTATGCCCTCCTGCCGGAGTTCGGAATGCACGAGATTGGTGCTACTTTTTCTTCAAATAGTTTTTCTCCAGGAATTCGGACCTGAATTTTTGTGGCGGCGTGGGAATGTCTGGCCGACCCTCTGGCGTAAAGTCCATGAGATTCCAGTAAGGCCACACCGTGTCGACATGATTCCCCGACAGTTCCGTTCCCCAGAAATGAAAAATCCTTCCATTCTGCCTCTTGAATACATGCATCACCGGCCATTGCATGTCTTCGGAGTCTCCCTGGCATTTGTAATCGGCCTGATAGGGAGAGTCGGATCCGGAAACCAGCGCAATCTGCGACCATCCACGTTTTTTGGCCCACGTATTGATTTTATCCGCCGGGGCTTTGGCAATTGCGACAAACGCGGCGTTTTGCGTGACCTGATACCAGCTGCGATCAAAACCATCGACCAGCGACGTACAGGAAGGACAGGGGTTGTCCCAGTTCGGCCCGTACATGAAGGAGTAAAGCAGCAGGGTGTTTTTGTCCCCAAACAGCTCGGAGAATTTCACGCTGTTCCCGACTTTCCCGTCGTTCGCCCATTGGAAGACGTAGTCCTCTTTCAACTGCCCTCCGGGAGGGAGAGCGCGGCGCTTTTCCGCCACCGATTTGACTTTGTCGACAAGCTCTTTTTCGTCTTTCAGCAATGCGTCGCGCGCCTCGCGATACTGTCGGCTTTCGTTTGGATACCGAAGTTCGCTCATGTTCGTCACCGCCTTGATACCGCCATTCGAGCGTACTCCAGATGGCTGCCCGCGGTACATCGCGATATTTCGCGAGGCGCGGCGTGCGTGGGCGGAGTGTAAATTTCGTCGGATGGTATAAGATGAGGGGCGGACGGCCGGAGGAGGGGATTGTGAGCACGCATGTGAAGAGGGGTTGGCGGCTTGCGTTTGATGGCGTGCCGGCGGCCGCGCTCCTCCTGATGGCTGGCGCGGCGCTCTCCGCTGCCGGCGACAAAATCATCACCGCCGGCGGAGAGAGGTTCATTGTGCCGGTGGGCAGCTCGCTGCATTACGCCTCCGCGGACCACGAGGGTGGCGCAAATTTCGCCGGCAGCTTTGTTCTCACCGGCACGGCCCACTATTACTATGGCGGCAACGGTGGGGGTGCCACTCTGCTCGTGACGCCGGACAAGGTATCGGCTTCACGTCTGCCGCGCTGGAAGGACGATCGTCTGCCGGCCATGATTTCGTTTTCTGCCGCCACTCCGGCGATGGAAGCCGCGATCGTTCCTGCGCCAATCCGCAACAAGGCGCGCCGGAACACGGACAAAGTCGCCATCGGGCCGGTGTCTGTCGCCATCGATCATTATCGCGTGCTCGTCGATGGCTGCGGCGTGAGCGAGTACAGTGCGCGATTGCTGTCGGTGCAAACCGCCGGCCCCATGCGGCTCGTCAACGTTTCAGCCGACAAGGAATTACCGGATGAGGATTGCTGATAAATAGTATTTCGGCGACCGGTAACGCATCACCAGTCACATATTTCGTAAGCGCACACTGAAAGGCGTAGAAGTGCCCGACTATCCGATTGCGCATGACGCCGCCAAAGCCCTCGCCACAGCTGCGAAGGCTCAAGGCAATGGCAGTTTCGGCGCACAATGGGCCGGCCAGGGCGCTCCTCGCGCGCGCGATGCCCGCCGCAGACTGGTCACGACGCTGGCAGAGGAACTGCGCGCCGCGCGCCACCAGTGAACCGCCAAGGCGCCAAGAACGAGCACGCGGAGGCGCGGAGTGCGCGGAGCAGCGCATATTCGCAATTTCATATAACCCCGTCATGGCCGGGCCGTTGTCCCGGCCACCCATGAACGCCGTACTGGGCCACGGTTCCTCGCAACGCTTCGTCGCCGCGCACATGATGAGCAACAAGAAGCACCGCACGCTAACGGTGTGACGCGGTTTTCATGGGTGGCCGGGACAACAGCCCGGCCATGACGAGGTTTGGGAGGCGCGGCGTGGCAAATCGCGCGCAGCCCCCTTCTTGCGCACAGCCCGCTTTTTTTCAACGCGCCCTTAAACATGACACTCGGTGTCATGTTTAAGCATTAGGGTCGTTCGGGCAGGGCGGCGATGGGCGCCGCGCTAGCGTGTCGGGAGACCGTCGTGACGATTGAAAAACCTTATTGTCTTTGTGCCGCCGCGCTGGCGGCCGGTATTTTGTCGAGCAGCGTGGTGCAGGCGGGACCCGATGGCGTGGCGCCGAACGTCGCGCCTCCCGCTTCGTTCCTGCAGCATGACGGCGCCCATGATTTCGACTTCCTGATCGGCAATTGGCGGGCGCATGTCTGGCGTCTGCCCGACCGGCTGGTGGGGTCGAACAAATGGATCGAATACACCGGAATTTCCAACCACAAGAAGCTGCTCGACAGCAACGCCAATTTCGAACGATTCGAAGTCGAGAGCATGGACAAGAAACTCCACATCAAGGCGCAGACGCTGCGCCTCTACAATCCCGCCTCGCACCAATGGAGCATCTACCTTGTGGACCTGGACAGCGGTGTTCTCTCGATTCCGCCGGAGGTTGGCCAGTTCACCGGCAATCGCGGCGAGTTCTTCGACCAAGAGGATTTCAAGGGACGGGCGACCATCGTGCGGTTTGTATGGCTGAACCTCTCTCCCCGCAGCGCGCGGATGGAACAGTCCTTCTCCGCTGACGGCGGCAAGAGCTGGGAGGTCAACTGGGTGTGCGAACTATCAAGGGATTGATGCGGCGATTCGCGCGCTCTTTTCCTCCCCCAACGTGGGGGAGGTGGCCCGAAGGGCCGGGGGGAGTCCGGGCGCGGCGCGCGACGCCCCCCTCCGCCTCGCTGCGCCCGGCACCTCCCCCACGTTGGGGGAGGAAACGCGGAAGCGCTTTCACCCACCAATCGCGACGCCGATCAGGTGGCCGATGGCGAAGGTGACGCCTGCTGCTGCGTAGCCGATCAGCAATTGCCTTGTGCCGGAGAAGAGGATGCCGCGGCCGGTGAAGAGCGTGGTGCCGGCGCCGATCAGGAAGAGGATGGTGCCGCTGAGCGCCAGGCTCGCGAGAACGGCGGTTGATCCGGCGACGAAGAAGAACGGCGCGACGGGAAAGATCGCACCCAGCGCGAACAGAAAGAATGACGCGATGGCTGCTGTCCAGGGAGAGCCGCCGAGATCGTCGGGATCGATGCCGAGCTCTTCGCGCGCCAGCGTATCGAGTGCCGTTTCCTTGTTCGCAATCAGGCGTTCGGCCAGCGCCTTCGCCTGCGCCTCCGGCAATCCCTTCGCCTGATAGATGAGCGCGAGTTCTTCCTTCTCTTCCTCGGGCACGGTCTCGAGCTCCGCCGCTTCGACGTCGATCTGGCGCTGGTTGGATTCGCGCGCCGTGTTGACGGACAGCCATTCGCCCATCGCCATGGAGCACGCGCCCGCCAGCAATCCGGCGAGACCCGTCACCAGAATTGCGTGCCCGCTGAGCGCCGCGCCCGCCACGCCCATCACCAGGCTGAGGTTGGAGCAGAGGCCGTCATTGGCGCCCAGTACGGCGGCGCGGAGCGCATTGCTGCCGATGCCGCGGTGCCGTCCCTCGAGGCGCGCCAGCGCACCGCCCGCGAGCACCTGCGGATTGCTGCCCGCGAGCGCCTCGATGATCCGCGCATGGCTGCGCTCCATCGCCGGCAGCCCAGCGGCCGCCGCGTCGGGCTGTTTGTCATATTGCCCGCTGTCCAGATGTTCGAGCGTGTTGACGGTGGGCAACACGAAGCGCGGGCCGAAGTGGCGCGCCAGCCAGCGCAAAGCCTGGGTGCGAAGGTCGGGCCGCAGAACGGGAACGATGCCGCCGCCGGCGCGAAGGCGCGAGCTCCAGAATTCAGCGTGCGCCTCTTCGATCGCCGCGAGCTTGGAGTAGACCTTGGCGATGTCCGGATTCGTCTCCGCCTTCGCGAGCGTGTGATAGAGCGCCGCGCTGTCGATCTCGCCCTGCAGGTTGGCGCGCCAGCGCGCGCGGGAGGCTTTGGGGTCCGTCATCTTCGGCTCCATCCGATCTCAGACACTAGCGCACCGCGGCAAGTGGTTCACGCGGAGACGCGGAGACGCGGAGAAGCGCAAATCCGCAAATCCCTATAACTCCGTCATGGCCGGGCCGTTGTCCCGGCCACCCATGAACACGGCACCTCCATATCGGCGTCACCAATCGCCATTGAAACGACCTGTACACGGCGCTCGTTTCACGACGCGGTTTTCATGGATGGCCGGGACAACGGCCCGGCCATGACGAGGTATGGGAGGTGCGGCGCAGCGGATCACCAACAGTACTTTTTTCCTCCGCGTCTCCGCATGCCCATACTTCACCCGCGTAGCCGGCGGGACGCCATCGCGCATTGACAGGGGTCGCGTGGGTGCGGGAGGTTCCGGCATGGGGATGATGCGCAGGCCGGTCTTCCGCTCCACCGCCTTGATGCTGGCGCTGGCGGCGATGTTGTTTCGCGGCCTGGTGCCCGCCGGATGGATGCCGGGCGCCTCGGCCGGCACGCCGCTCGTCATCTGCTCCATGTCTGGTCCGGCGCATGTTCATGCGGATGCAAACGGCAAACCGGCCAAACACGACAATGGCCGCACCGATGCCTGTCCGTTCGGCGCAGCGCCGCATTTTGCAGCACTCGACGCACCCGTCGCAGCACCGGCCCCGGCATTGCGCGCGACCGGCGTCGCTCTTCCGGCACGCTTCGAACCCCGGTTCGACAGACCAAACCTTTACGCCCACGCGCCACGCGCTCCGCCGGCACTCGCCTGAGACAGCACGTTTTCGACGCGCGGCTGGGCCGCGCGTCGCGTCGCAACCTCTTTGGCGAGTCACACCATGTCCATTTCTGCTTCGCACCGCCACGCCGCGATTCTTGTCGCCGCGCTGCTCGTCCCCGCCGCCGCCGACGCCCACGGCGTCATCGGCGCGCGCTTCTTTCCGGCAACCATCTCGTCCGACGATCCCTTCGCGGCGGACGAACTGGCGCTGCCGACAATCACCATCTTCAACCACGAGACCGACACCAATTTCGATTATTCGAAGTCGATCTTTCCCGGTTTCGCCATCGACCTCGGGATGGGGTACGACGATGCCCATCCGCCGGGCGGCGCGCACGCATCCGGCTTCAGCAATCTGGACGTCTCGCCCGCGATGGAACTGTTCCGCAGCCCGGAGCATGAGTTCATCTTTTCCGCGGGTGTGGATTGGGAGATTGGCGGCAGCGGAAGCAGGTCGGTTGCGGACAGGTCTTCCACGTTTACTCCGACGATCAAGTACGGCAAAGGCTTCGGCGACCTGCCGGACGAGATGGCTTTGCTGCGTCCCTTCGCGGTTACGGGAACTGTCGGCACTGCGATCACCAGCACGAACTCCAACTCCGTCGCATGGGCCGGCGCGCTCGAGTACAGCCTGCTCTATCTGCAGAACAACGTGCGCGACCAGGGCTTCAGCAATTTCGTCGCCCATCTGACGCCGATCGTCGAGTACAGCTTTACTTCGCCCGTCGATGCGGGCGGTGGCGGCGAAACGACCGGCACGTTCAATCCCGGTCTCATCTGGTCGGGGCAGTATACGCAGCTCGCGATCGAGGCGATCGTGCCGGCCAATCGCGCGAGTGGAAACAATGTCGGCGTGATCGCGCAGCTCCACTTCTATATCGACGATATCTTTCCCGATACGCTGGGCAAGCCGCTCTTCGGAGGCAAGCCATGAACGCGCGCTCTTTTCTCGCATGCCTCGCCATCATGGGCTTCGCGGCACCGGCCTTCGCGCATGCCTTCCTGGAACACGCCGCCCCGGCTGCGGGCGAGACGCTCGCGACTCCGCCAAGGCAGGTTGCGCTGGCCTTCAGCGAACAGCTTGAGCCGGCGTTCAGCGGCGTGACCGTCGCTGACTCCGCCGGTCAGGACGTCGAAGCAGGCCACGCGGTCGTCGCCGGTGAGTCGATGAGCGTCGCCCTCAAACCGCTCGCGCCTGGCACATACCGCGTCACGTGGCATGCAGTCTCGGTCGACACGCATCGCACGGAGGGGGCCTACAGCTTCACGGTCAAGCCATGATCGCGTTCTTCGCGGCGGTGCGCGCGATCCATTTCGCGAGCCTGATGGCGATCTTTGGCGCGGGCGCGTTTCTCGCCTTGCTGCGGAGCCGGCTGCACATCGAGGTCTCCGCGATTGCGGCGCGGATCCTGTTCGCGACCGCCGCGACGCTGGCGCTGATCACCGCGGTCGCGTGGCTTGGCCTCGTCGCCGGACAGATGAGTGGTGATTGGCACTATGCGCTCGACCCCGCGGCGCTCACAGCGGTCGTAACGGGCACGCGATTTGGGCAGGTCTTTCTCTGGCGCGTCGGCGGACTTGCCGTTCTCTGGATCGCGTGCATTCTCAAGACGCCGTCGCAAAATCTTTTGCCCGCACTTCTTGCCGCGGCGCTGCTCGGCGCTCTGGGGCTGACCAGCCACGCCGCCGCGAGCAGCGGCGAATTCGGCATCGTTCGCGCCGGCAACGACGCGGTGCATTTGCTGGCCGGAGGATTCTGGCTGGGCGGCCTTCTCGTTCTCGCCATGCTGATGTGGCGGCATCGCGAGGCGCCGGCTGCACTGCTCGGGCCTTTGCAGCTCTTCTCCGCCTGGGGAACTTACGCGATTGCCGCGCTCGTCGTGACGGGTGTCACCAATGCGGCATCGATCCTGCCGGTTGCGGCGGTATCGGTGCGCAGTTTCTATGCCCGCGTGCTGCTGTCGAAAGTCGCCATCGCGTCGGTGATGATCGCGCTCGCCGCGGTGAACCGCTGGCGCCTCGTGCCCGCGCTGCGCAGTGGCGAGCCCGGCGCGCCGCACGATCTCGCGCGCAGTATCGGCGCGGAGATCGCGCTCGGCGCCACCGTCATCGCCATCGCCGCCTGGCTCGGCCTCATGCCGCCCCGATGACCCACACTATCTATAATAATTTCGTCATGGCCGGGCCACCCCGGTCCGCGCGAGAGCGCGGCCGGAGTGTAAACTGTCCCGGCCACCCATGAAAACGGTGCCTGCCATGGTTCAGCGTGAAGCGTTCATCGCCATTTAAGTTATGAGTACAATCCCCATTGGACCGACCAGTACACGGCACTCATTTCATGACTTGGTTTTCATAGGTGGCCAGGACAACGGCCCGGCCATGACGAGATTTGGGCGTGCTATACTCCCGCTTGGGCTGCGCAATCTGCTCTTCCTCCCCACACATGGGGGAGGAAACCCCACGGAGAGGTTAAATGAAATTTCAGCAGAAACTCGTGGGGCGGTGTTAGCGTGGCGCCAGACTTGGGAGGGCGGAATTACGAACCATGGAGAGGAACACGATGAAAGCGTTGCGCTTCGAGAGGTTTGGTCCGCCGTCGGTTCTGTCTCTCCGGGATGTGGAGGTTCCGAAACCCGGGCCGGGTGAAGCGCTGATCGAATTGCGCGCGGCGGCGATCAATCCGAGCGACGTGAAGAACGTCGCCGGCGTCTTTCACGCCACGCTGCCGCGCATACCGGGCCGCGACTATGCGGGCGTGGTCGTGGAAGGCGAGGGCTGGAAGGGCAGGGAGGTGTGGGGCAGCGGCGCGGGGCTGGGCGTCACACAGGACGGAACGCACGCCCAGTATCTGGTGGTGCCCATCGACTCACTCTCCGAAAAGCCTGCGCAGCTCTCCATGGAGGAAGCGTCGAGCATCGGCGTTCCCTATCTCGCCGCATGGTCCGCGCTCGTCGATGCGGCCGAGGTACGGGCGGGCGAGACCGTCCTTGTCGCCGGCGCGCTGGGCGCGGTCGGCCGCGCCGCGACGCAGATCGCGCATTGGAAGAAAGCGCGGGTAATTGGCGCCGACAGGTCAGACGGCGCCTCGGACGTCGACGCGTTCGTGAACACGAGCAAGAAAGATCTGGCCGCGGAGGTAAAGGCGCTGACCGATGGCAAAGGCGCGGATGTGGCGCTCGATACGGTGGGCGGTCCGATGTTCGAGCCGGTGCTCAAATCGCTTGCCGTCGGCGGAAGGCAGGTGGCGATCAACAGCGCGGTCAAACGCAGCGTGGAATTCGACCTCGTCGATTTCTATCACAATGCTCTTCGGCTCATCGGCCTCGACACGATGAAGCTGACCGGCCCCGGCATCGCGAAAATCATGGACGCGCTGCGCGCGGGCTTCGAGAGCGGAGAACTCAAGCCGTCCGAGATTGCCGCGTGGCCACTGGATAAGGCGGTCGACGCCTACGCCGTGATCGAAAAAGGCGGCACGCCAGCCAAGCAAGTTCTCCTGCCGCAGAAGGGCTTATAGACTGCTCTAACTTCGCTGCCGCGGGCGGGCGGCGATGAAGTGCGTCGTTGCGGGCCCTTCGCCGATCTGGAACTTTCTCGCCGCGTCCTCCTGTGCGAGATCGGCCTTCGTGACGCGTTCGTGTTGTCGCAAATGGTCGAGCCAGGAATCCGACAGGAAGGTCTCGACAAAGCATCCCTTCTTGTTCGGATCTTCGAACACGCGCCATTCGTAGGCGCCGTCGCGTCGCCGTTCCCGGCCCACCTGCTCGAGTGCTTCCAGAAACTGTTCGCGGTTCCCTGGGTCGATCTCGTAGGTCACCATCACCATCACCGGTCCACGATGGGCGTCGAAATCCCCGGTCATGACCGGCAACGGCCAGTGTACCGACGGCGAGAGGTCCAGCCCCTTCGCCGTCTGCAGTTTCCAGCGCCGCAACAGAGGAATGCCGATCGCGCATCCGGCTGCGGCGATGAAAAGCGCCGGTCCAAGGCCGAGGACAGTAGCCACTTGCCCCCAAATGGCGCTGCCGAGGCTAAGGGCTCCGAACATCACCGTTACATAGATCGCAAGGCCCCGGCCCCGAACCCATTCGGGCAGGGCGTATTGCGCCGAGATGGTAAGGACCGAAAGCATCGTCATCCACGACACGCCGGCGAGGAGGCTGGCGGCGAGCGCGGTGAGATCGTCATGCGCGAGCCCGAACAATGCGGTCGCCGCAGCCGTGCCCAGCGTTCCCGCTGCCGCCACCCTGTCGGGACCGAGCCGATCGTTGAGCCACGGCAGCAGGAAGGCACCGCCGACGGCCGAGGCGCCGATCGCTCCGAGCACAATGCCGTAGAGCATCGGGCCGCCGCCGATCTGGTTTCGCACCACAAGAGGCAGCAACGCCCAATAGGCGCTCGCAAACAGCAGGAAGCCGGCCGCTCTGATCAATGTCGCGATGAGCGACGCATTGTAACGTGCGTAGCGAAAGCCCGCCCGGATCGCGCTCAGCAGATGCTCCGGGGGAAGGCGCGCGCCGCTGTGCTCCGGTTCGCGCCACCAGACGAGCGCGCCGATCGAGCCGAAATTGCTGACGGCGTTGATCCAGAACGGCGCCGCGATGCCGAAAGCGCCCAGAAGCGCGCCGCCGAGGGCGGGACCGACCGCGCGGCTGACATTGACCCCGGCGCTGTTCGCCACCACGGCTCTTGGAAGATCAGAATTGGGAACGAGCAGGGGGACGATCGCCTGGTAAGCAGGGGAGGTCAACGCGTCGCCCGCAGCAACGAGGAAGGCAAAAACCAGCAGGCTTATCGGCGTGACGAGGTGAAGCCAGACCAGTGCGGCAAACACGGTCGCGATCACCGCGATGGAGATTTCCCCGGCGATGAGGAATTTGCGCTTGTCCACGATGTCGGTCAGCGCGCCCGCCGGGATTGCGAACAGGAACATCGGCAGGCTGTTGGCGACCTGCACAAGAGAGACCACGAGCGGCGCCGAATTGAGGCTGATCATCAGCCAGCCCGAGGCGGCCGTATACATCCACCAGCCGACGTTCGAGACGACAGTCGCGGTCCAGATCACCGCGAATGTTTTGTGGCGGAAGGGAGATCCTGGCGATTTTGTGTGTCGAGGATTGGATGCCATCTGTGCGCCGGTCTGCTGGCGTATCGCCATGTCTAAACCACTAACATGAGTGCTGCGTGAAGCCTCCCGTGTCCAAGGTTTACGATAAACCCGGCTTGTTCGAGTTGGTGGAAATATGGTGGGGTCGGCAGGAACCCGGGGCACGCCGGACAAGGCGTTTGGCGATGCGGCGGTGCTGTTGCCTGCGTTATCATTTGCCCAGAAATCGCTTCAGCGCCATCCAACGTTCCTGCTTTAGGTCGAATGACATTGTGTGTGCTGGACTGCTTGATGGCAGAATGACAATCGTTGGCCGAGAGCTGGCAGCCAGTTGCCTTCGGCCGATCTGAGCAGCCTTATTGCCGTTGAATGCAATCGCCCGCAGATTCGCGTGCGATGCAACGAAAGTGCTCAACTCGTTGGGTTCGTAGTCCTGGATATCGGCATCTAAACTTCCTTTTCGAATCGCGGAGCGAACTACATCCCAAAGGCCGATGCGGGCATCAAGAAGTGTTCTGAGGCGCGCTTCATACGGTTGGCCGCACAGCGCAGCGTCGATAACACCCTCGGTCAGCCGCCAGAACTGATTTCTCGGATTGGCGTAGTACTGCGCGCAGGCAAGCGACATTTCGCCGGGAAGGCTGCCCAGCATGAGCACGCAAGTTCTCTCATCAGCGACAGGAGGGAAACACAGTTTTGTCATACAACAGTCGTAGCCAACCTGGGCGCGGCGAGCCAGAACCTCTCACATATTACCGTCCGAATGATGGTTGCGGTTCCGTCGCGCTGCGCTCGAATGCTGGCGGCAGGGGATGGCCGAGAAAGCCGTATGAGTGCTCCAGTCAAAGCTCATCAAGGGTGCGACCCTGAATGTCTGCAAGGGCGCGCCGCACGGCCTTTGCACGACGCTCAAGGACCAGGTCAGCCAGGACTTGCTAGAGTTTTGCAAAGCCTGAAAGTGGCTGCGCAGCTTGTCTTTGCTCCCGCGCGCAAGGGGGGAAGTTCGTCGAAACACCAACCCTTCGCGCAATCAACGCAGTTTTTGGGGGCATGATGGTGATGACCGCGAGGGTCACGAAATCTCTGACGGATATGGAACGCGCGTGCTCGAGGAGGGCGTTCCAGAAGCGTGCCTGCGGAAGCGGGAGAAGCACGGCGATCGACAGTTCGACAAGGCGGATCACGCGATCGATGCCCGGCGTAAACGTCCATCCTTCGCCGAAATGTTGCAGAACGCCCGGTCCGGCGTGACGAACGGCCACGCTCAGGCCAAAGACCACCGGCAACCAGAGAGCGAATGCTGAGCTGAAGAAGGTTGGGAACATTGTGGTCTCCTTGGCGGCCGCCCGCGGCCAGTCAGTGCGCGGCGATGTAGACGTCGCGCAGGACGTTCGATTCGGCTTCCAGGTCGTCCAGCCGCTGCTTGACCACGTCGCCGACGCTGACGATGCCGGCGAGCCTTCCCTCCGCGATCACCGGCAGTTGCCGCACGCGGTGACGCGTCATGAGACTCATCGCGCGTTTGATGCTGTCGCCGGGCGTGACGGTGACGATGGCAAGAGTCAGGATTTCCTTCACGCTCATGGAGAGCGCGTGTTCTCCGAAACGGGACATGGCGTTCACGATGTCGCGTTCCGACACGATCCCCATGATCGCGCCGCCGCTCTCCATCACCAGTGCTGCGACACCGCGTTCGCGCATCTGGTCGGCGGCGTTCCTCACCGTCGCGGTGGGGCGGATGGTGAAAACCTTGGTGCCCTTGCGGTCCAGGATGTTCTGAATCGTCATGGTGTGTCGCCCTTCGGAGAATTGTCAGGTCACAACCATCGCCCAGGTTGCCCAAACCACACTGGTAAACGCGATGCCGATCAGGGCTCCGACCGCCCGATCATTGGCCCGTATCCAATCCTGTTCCGATCTTCCGCTCAGATTTTGGTCGCGCGCGAAATCTGCGAGGGGCAGCGGGAATTCGTCGTTGCCCGCAGCGCTGTTGCGCCTGAATTCGCGGAGGTCGGCTCTGAACTGGAGCTGCGTTGCGCTTGCCCGGATTGCAGTTGTTTGCAGGGTCATGACGTCCTCCATTGCTGTTTTGGATGTGGGAATCCGCCGCTCTTTCGATAACCCCCAATATCTGGAATGCCTTGTTTGGCCATTGCAAAGAGTGGCGTCCGCTCACATTTCCATGGCGCCGGCGTGATCGGCGGCCGGTCCGCGTGGCGGCCTGGTGAAGACGATCAGCAGTGGGATCGCCACGAGCGTCGCGATCATCAGGAGCTTGTAATCGTCGATATAGGCGATGATCTGCGCCTGCTGCGTAATCATGGCGTCCAGCGCGGCGCGGCCGGCGGCGGTCGCGGGATTCCAGAACTGCGTAATGATGGGGTCGGCGAAATCCCGGTTCACGGCGGTGACGTGCCGCGCAATGTCGGCGTGATTGATCTGCGTGTTTTGCGTCAGCAGACTGTTCACCACCGAAATTCCGATGCTGGAGCCGATGTTGCGCGACAGGTTGAAGAAACCGGCGCCTTCTGCGCGCAGCTCCGGCGACAGCGTCGACAACGTGACGGCGCTGAGCGGCACGAAGAGGAACCCCAGACCGAAGCCCTGAATCAGTCCGTTGCCGATGATGGTCGTCTGCGAAACATCCGGCGTCCAGCTTGTGATCACATGGAAAGCCCAAGCGGTGAGCCCGAGACCGATGGAAAGCAGGATGCGTGTATCGACGCGTCCGATCAGCCGGCCCACAATCAGCATGGCAGCCATCGTGCCGACGCCCTGGGGTCCCATCACCAGGCCGGCGGTGACGACCGGATAGTTCAAAAGGTCTTGAAGGTAGGTCGGCTGCAACGCCAGCGACGCGTAGTAGGTGAGACCGACAATGGCGATGAAGATCACGCCGGCGGCGAAGTTCCGGTCGCGGAAAAGGGCCGGCCGCAGGAACGGCTTCTCTGCGGTAATGGTGTGGGCGAGAAACAGATAGAAGGCGGACGCGGCGATGACCGCTTCGGTGAGAATCTCGCGAGAGCCGAACCAGTCGAGCTGCTCGCCGCGGTCGAGAAGAACCTGCAGCGCGCCGATGGCGAGGCTCAGCGTGCCGAAGCCGAACCAGTCCAGCTTCTCCCCCGCATTCCGTGGCGAGTCCGGCAGGAAGGCGATCATGCCGAGGAAGGCGAGAATCCCGATCGGCAGATTGATGTAGAAGACATAGCGCCAGGTGTAGTTGTCGGTCAGCCAGCCGCCGAGAACCGGGCCGAGGATCGGACCGACCATCACCGCGACGCCCCACAGCGCCATCGCGGATCCCTGCCGCTCCTTCGGATTGATGTTGAGCAGCACGGTTTGCGAAAGCGGGACGAGGGCTGCGCCGAACATGCCCTGCATGACTCGGAACAACACGATCTCTACGAGGGATTGCGCTGCGCCACAGAGCATCGAGGCGACGGTGAATCCCGCGACGGAGACAAGAAAGAGACGCTTCAGCCCGAACCGGCTGGCCAGAAACCCTGTTGGCGGCGTCATGATCGCCGCAGCGACGATGTAGGACGTGAGCACCCAGGCGATCTGGTCCTGGGTCGCCGAAACGCTTCCCTGGATATGCGGCAGTGCGACGTTGGCGATGGTGGTGTCGAGCGACTGCATGAGAGTCGCGAGCATCACGCATGCCGTGGCCGCGATGCGATTGACGCCTGTTGCGGCGCCGGCCGCCGCCATCACGCGCCCCGCTTGGCGCCGCCGAACAGAGCACCCAGGAAGTGCGGCAAGCCGCGTGCGTGACCGGTGTCGACATTGACCTCGACGCTCATCCCCGCGCGCAACGGCGGCAGGCTCCTGTCGCTCGTATCGATGCGCACGCGCATCGTGATCCGTTGCACGACCTTCACCCAATTGCCGCTGGTGTTCTCCGCGGGCAGCAGCGAGAATTGCTGCGCCGCCGCCGGGCTGACGCTCGCGATGACGCCGCGCCATTCAAGGTCCGGATACGTGTCGACCGTCAACGTGACGGGTTGCCCCGGCCGCACATAGGTGAGCTCTGTCTCTTTCGGCGTCGCGTCAACCCAGACGTCGTCGGAATTGACGAGATAGAAGGCCGTCGGCGAAGCGGCGAGATATTTTCCCGGCGCGATCGACGGCACGTTCGTCACCTGGCCGGCGAACGGCGCCCTGATGATGGTGTGATCGAGCTGGCGCTGCGCCTCGTCGACCACCGCCTTCGCCTGCAGATATTCCGGATGCAGCGTCACTGGAATGTCGGGATTGCCGGCGAGCTTCGCGAGCTGCACGTCGGCCTGCTGGCGCAAGGATTCGAGTTTGGCCTCGTCGGTTTCAAGCGTGAATCGCGCCTGGTCGTAGGTCGTCTGGGCTATGGCGTTGGCACGCACCAGCGCCGCGTAGCGGTCATAGTTTGCCCGATCGAGTGCGACCTGCGCCTGCTGCGCGGCGGCGTCTTTCAGCATGCGCGTGTAATCCTGCTTCATCGAAGCGATCGTCAGGGCCGTCTGGGCAAGATTGGCTCTGGCATTGTCGAGGGCGATCTGAAATTGGCGGGGATCCAGGCGGTACAGAATCTGGCCAGGCACGACGTGCTGATTCTCCCGCACGTCGACCTCCTTAACGATGCCCGAGATGTCGGTCGAGATGCCGACCGTCTCGGCCTGCACATAGGCGTCGTCCGCCGACACCACCTGGCCCCCGGTGACATACCAGTAGGCGGCGGCGATCAGAACGAGTGGCAGCAGCGCGAAGAGAGCCATGCGCAGCACGCGACGGCGCGGAGACTTCCCGGGCGCAGAGAGCGTCTCGGCCGGACGCTCCGGCTGTTTTTGCGATATGTCGCTTCTCGCGACCGGCGCCTCAGCCCTGACTGTGTCCTGGTTTGTTTCGGCAACAGGCGCTTGCGGGCTATGGCCCCGTGGCCTGCCGCGCGCGTCGAACGTGATGGAGTCTGCGGAAGCGGTCGTTCGGAACGGCTTGACGAATTTCGGATGATCGTCTGCCGGCGCCGAAGCGCCCAGATTGCCGGCGCCATTCGCCGAACTTCTGATGGCCTGATTTCCCGTATCGATCATGCCTTCCCTCACATGTGAACCTGAGCGTTGGTCGGCACTTTGATAACTGCGAATATTCGGAAGGGGCTGTTTGATCTTCACGAACAATGACGTGGAGGACGCCTCCGGTCCGTTGCTGAAGCGCGTTTCGATCCGATTCAGTCACCACCCCAAAATGTCATTCCCGCGAAAGCGGGAACCCAGGGGCAACCGGTAAAGCGTTCATTCAGCGCGCGTACACGCGCTGGCTGGGTCCCCGCCTGCGCGGGGATGACAAGCTTTAGTTCTAACTGAGCGGATCGCGCTCTGAAGGCGGCGGCCCGTCTCATTGCGTTTGCGTTTTTGTCGACATGCGCGCCGCGGGAGCGCGGCTGCGCAGCCTCTCGGTCAGCACGTTCAGATGCACGATCAGGCTGCCGAAATCGCCGTTGTGGTCCCCGAGCCAGGCGGTGAACTGGTCGCGCTCTTCGAAGCCGAGCCATACGCCCGCAATGGCCAAATCCGTCACCGCATATCGGCCGTTGTCGTTGGTGACGCGGAGGTCCACTTCGATCGGATCGCCGCGACGTTCGGTACGTCCGGGCGGATCCACAAGCACCGTCTTCACGATGTAATTGTCCGGAGCGGTCTGAATGCTGCCGGTAACGCTCAGGCTTTGGCCTGAATAGCCGGACAGCTGCGACTCGTAGGCGGCGATGGCGTAATTCCGAAACGCATCGACGAACTGGTCGATCTGCGCCGGAGTTGCGTATTGGCGCATTGGTCCGAGCGTGAACAGCGCAATGCGCCGGATGTCTGTGAGCGAGGTAAGGAATTCGCGGATCTGTGCGCGCCGGTCTGCGTCGGAGAGGCTGTGATTTTTGAGGATGTCTATTCCTCGCTGCAGGTCCGAGCGCACGAACTTCTCGGCCGCCGTTTCGCTGGAAACAGACTGCGCCTGGGCGGTCTGCACAACCGGAAGCAGAGTTGCCGGCGCAACAATCGATGACGTGGCGAGAATAAGTGCTGCAAGGCGAGATTTTCTGCGTGTGTTGGAGATCCGATTCATGACAGGCGTCTCCTCCAGGACTGCGACATGTCGTTCAGCGCTCCGCCCTCGCGTCAACGATGCGAGGGCGGCGCGTCAAGCTCAGTAGTCGCAATAGCCGTAGTAGTAGTCGTAGGAGCTACAGCCATAGGGATTGTCGTAGGGATCGACGTCTACCCCGGCCCATCCGGGGCCGATCCAGCGGCCGCGTACCCAGCCGCCCCTGTGAAAGTCGCCGCGAAACGCGCCACGGTCCGCGCGCATGTCGCCACGGAAACCGCCTACGCCGCTGCGAAAACCACCGGAGCTGCCGTGGAAGCCGCCACCGTGAAATCCCCCACCGCCGAACCCGCCGCCGTGGAACCCGCCGCCGCCGCCGCCGTGCATCTGCGCGACGGCCGGGGTCGTCGCGAGCCCGGCACCTGCTGTTCCGATCAGGCCGGCGACAGCAACGCTTCTCGCCAGCGTCTTCAATGTGTCTGAGAATTTTCGCATCTTCGATCTCCTTTCAATCGGAGGGACGGATTTCTGCCGCCTGACGGGCGACTTGTGAGCTTGCAAGCTCTTTGATAACCCCCAATATTCGGAAGGGGCTATATGGATATGACGAACAATGGCCCGTCCCCATCTCACCGAACTCACCGCCTTCGTGGCGGTCGCCGAACATCGCAGCTTTACCAAAGCCGCGGCGCAGGCCGGGATCGCCCTTCCGACCATGAGCCAGACGATCCGCTCGCTCGAAGAGCGAGTCGGTGTGCGGTTGTTCAATCGCACCACGCGCAGTGTCGCGCTGACGGAGGCCGGCGACCGGCTTCTGGCTGAAATACAGCCGATCGTTGCAGGGATCGATCATGCGCTTGAGAGCGTCAATCCGTTTCGCGACAAGCCGATCGGCACGCTGCGACTCGCAGTCGAGCGTTCCGCCACCAGAATAGTCCTCGCGCGCCCGCACGCGCCGCTCGTCCAGCCGTTTCTTGCGGAATATCCGGACGTTCGCCTCGAAGTCTCCATCGCCGACACGCACAACGATATTGTCAGCGGTCGCTTCGACGCCGTGATTCGTCTCGGTCACAGAATCGAACGCGACATGACGATTCTGCGCCTGGTGGACGGGTACAGCATGATTGCGGTCGCGGCTCCGCAATATTTGGCGCCCCGGACGCCGCCGCTCCTTCCAAAGGATCTGCATGCCCATAACTGCATCCGATGCCGATGCCCCTGGGACGGTACGCTATTGCATTGGGTTTTTGCCCAGAACGGCCATCAAACCGAGGTCGCCGTCGACGGCTCGTTCATCACCAACGATATTGATTCGATGCTGAACGCGACGCTGGAAGGAGTGGGCGTGTCCTATCTGCCGGAGCCGATCGTTGCCTCGCATCTCGCGCAGGGCCGGCTGGTACCCTTGCTGGCGGATTGGAGTCTCACGCACCCTGGCGTTTTTCTCTATCACCCCAGCCGCCGCCAGACACCCATGCCGCTCCAGGTCTTTCTCAGATTCGTCGAAAAATGGCGAAAGCATAGCCAGCAGGCCGATCGCATCGCTCCGGCAGACGGCAATGCGATCAGGCGCAAGACACCCGATACAGCCGGGGTTTCGGCGTAGGGGGAAAAAGACTCGGGGACAGTGTACGAATGTCCCACCCTCCTTTCCTTCCTCTGTTTTCCTCCCCCCGACGCGAAGCGTTGGGGGAGGTGCTGAGCGCAGCGAGGCGGAGGGGGCGACTCCGCCCTCGCAATTATCCGGGGACAGGTTGTGCGGCTGCGCGCCGGCGCATGGCGAGCGCATAGAATGCGAGCCCCACCACGAGCATCGCGAGCGTCGACAGCACGATCTTGAGCAACCCCGTCAGGGGATGCGCATCGCCTGAATTGGGAGCGAGCGAGCAGGCGATGGCGATCAGCGTCGAGATCTGGCCCAGCCATGCGAGCCCAACGCTCGTGCGCCGTCCTCCTGGCGGCGCCCACGCGCCGGGTACGGAGGGCAAGCGCGCGCATTTCAGATACACCGCGAACATGAAGACGCAGGGAATCGCGACGGTGAGGATGCTCATCGCCACCAGAAGGTCATAAGCCGCGGCCACGGACGTGCCGGCCTGGCTCAAGACCACCAGCGCCAGCATCAATCCGCCCTGTAGAAGAATCGCGGCGACGGGCGCGCCGGTTTTCGGATGGCGGCGCGCGAAGAGGGGCGGGAGGAAATGATCGATGCCGGCGGCGAAGGGCAGCCTGGCGCCCACGCCGAACCAGGCGGTGAAGCCGCCGAGCATGGAAAGTGCGAAGAGTCCGAGCGCCAGCGGAGCCAGCCCGGCAAGTCCTACATGCTGCAATCCCAGGCGCAGCGCATCGGGAAATCCCGCCAGCCGCGTCAGCTCCGTCTGCGGCAACACGACGAGAAACGCCGCCGTGCCTCCGATATAGATGACGAGCGAACCGATCCCCAGAATTCCAAGCACGCGCCGAACCGTGCGCATTCCGCCTTCCAGCTCGTTGCGCAGGAACGCGAGCGCCTCTACGCCGGAATAGGCGAACATGATCGTTCCCCAGAGAATGGCGGTATCGAAGTTGAGTGGTGCGACATAGGATGAATGCAGGAAGTTGGTGGCGCCATGTCCGCGCACGCCCAGCGCAAAAGCGATCGCGACGATGATGAACAGCACTGCCCAGCCGCCCGCGGTGCCAAAATTGGGAAGCCATTTTCCGTATTTGAGCCCGGCGAGCTGAACGCCGGTGACCAGAAAGGACATTGCGATCGAGATGGTGAAGCTCAGTCCCGCATCTTTCGGATCGCCGCCGAACGCCGAAAGGATCAGTCCACTTGTGAAGACGAGGATGGTGGCGAAATAGGGCATGAGACTGATCCAGTAAAACCAGCCGCAGATGAAACCCCGAAGCGGACCCAGCGCGTCGCGCGCCCAGGCATAGATTCCGCCCTCGCTTTCGAAGCGCGTGGTGAGTTCCATCGTCGCCGCCGCAAGCGGAATGAAGAAGGTGAACAGCGCAAGTATCCACAAAGGCAGCGACGCCGGTCCCACCGCCGCGGCGACCGCGATCCAGCGCATGCCCGTGCCGATCGCCAGCGTGTAAAGGGCCGTATCGAGAAACCGCAGCTTCTGCGGCGCGGCCGGTTCAGTCACGCGAATTACCGGCAAGCCGCGACACCAGCGCAATGTTTTCCTCCCCCATCGTGGGAGAGGTGGCGAGCGAAGCGAGGCGGAGGGGGAATTGGCGTGGTGCGCCTCGACTCCCGCCTCCGTCTCGTTCCGCTTCGCTACACTCGACACCTCCCCCACGATGGGGGAGGAAAAGTAACGTGGGGGTCATCGGAATTTTTTCTCCAGTGTGCGCAGTTTCGCTTGATCGGCTGCCGACAGATCGAGTTGCGCGGCGAGGGCAATCTGCTTCTTCGCATCGTCCTTTCGATCCGCATACATCAGCGCCTCGCCCCATTTGAGATGCAACCAGCCCCAGCTGGGCGCGTATTTGTTGGCTTCCTCGAATTTCGCCTGCGCGAGATCGGAGCGGTTCTTTTGCATCAGCGCCTCGCCCCACATCTCCAGCGGATCGGCGAAATGCGCGCCCTTCGCGTTGGCCTCTGTGAATTTGGCGATGGCGTCTTCGAGATCACCTTTGTGCATCAGCATCTCGCCCCAGTTTGCATAGGCAAACGGGAGCGAAGGCGCCTCCCTGACAGCCGTCTCGAATCGAGCGGCGGCAGCGCTCCACTTCCTCTCCAGTCCGGCGATCATGCCGCGCGTGCGCATGCACGCATAGCAGTCCTGGGGCGTGGCATTGATCGCAGATTCTGCGGCTGCGAAGTCGCCGGTTCGGGCGAGCGCATAGGCGCGCAAAAGTGTTGCGAAGGTGCTATTTTTCAGCTTGGCGTAGAGAACGGGATAGAGACCGTGATGTGGGCCAACCGCGGTGGCCAGGATTGCATCGCCATAGGCTTTCGCGTCAGCGGCGGCTGCGCCCCAATTCGCGACGGCTTCATCTTCGAACACGCGCGCTCTGGTAAGCGCAGTGGCGGAAGCGTTTCCCAACGCAAGCGCACGCGCGATATCCGCATTGCTTTCCACCGGGTCGTGATTGCGGGCGTCAAATTCTGCCCGTTGCAGAAGCTCATCCGCGGACGTGCAGTAGAAGCAGCGGTCGTTCCTGGCTCGCTGGAAATCGCCGGCGGCGGCATCGGCCTCCAGGGTGACCGAGCCCATCAGTGAGGCAAAACCCTGCCCCTGAAAGGAAGGAGGATAGTCCCGTTCGTTGGTCCCCAGCAGCGTTTGCGCTTCCGCCAGTGCTTCTTCATCATGTCCAAGGAGTTGTGCGTCCGCCATGATCTCGCGATGCGAGACTTGCATCCTCGGAAAGAGCACAAGCGAGTAGCGTGCGCGAGCAAGCGACAGGGGTATGTCGCCCAGCACACCGCGGGTCATTGCCGCCCAGAGCGACGTAAAGCCGGAACGCGCGATCGGATCGGTCGCCGATTGCGCCAGCTGCGATATCGTATTGTACGCCTCCTGTTCGCGCCCCATGGCATCGAGATAAAGGACATAGTTGCTGGGATCGACGCCGGCGAATACGTGTTCCGCCGCCTGTTGCTCGAGCCTGTCGAGGTCGGAAGCCGAGCCGGCAAATGCAACCGCGCTGTCGCTAGCCAGCGCGACAGTCAGGGCGATCCTGCCATCGGCGGTCTTGCGGAGATTGCCGCGCAAGGGGCGTTCGTGGCCGAGCCACGCTTTCAGATAGCGCCAGGCCTGCGCGAACGAGATGCCGGTTTCCGGAATCTCGACCTTGATGTCTTCATCGCGCGCATTGCGGACGTCCTTCGAGCGGGCGAAGGAGTTGCCGCTGGCGGCGTCGCGGATATCGGCAATCTTGTTGGTGAGGTCATCGGCGACGACGTCGCCGGATAAACCATCGGCGGCAAATCCGGGCGGCACCGAGAACGCCTCGACCACGATTCCGTCCGCCTGGCTCGCGTTCCACACGGTTGCTGCCAGGGCGGCCAGGATCAGGAGACCTACCAGCACGAGCATGATCTGTATCGCGCCTTTCATCTGATCGTTGAAGCGGCGCCAGCGCAGATGCGAGAGCTCGAACGCGTTCTGCTCCAGAAGATTCTGCTTTTGCAGTTTCGCGAGCTCCGTCTGCTCATGGAGGTAAGCGCGTGCAGGTTCAGCCATGGCGGCATCGGCACTCATCGCGATGCCCACCGCCGCCGCGTCACCAGTCGCGCGCGACGAGACGATTTCGTCATCCTCAGCCATGCGACATCCGCGCCAGCTCAGCCTTCTCGGCGACTGAGAGATCGAGACCGGCGGCCGCGGCGAATTGCTTTCGTGCCTCGTCCTTTCTGCCGGAGTAGAACAACGCCTCGCTCCATTTGACATGCAGGCGCCCCCAATTGGGCGCGTATTTGTTCGCTTCCTCGAACTTCGCCAGCGCGAGATCGGAGCGGTTCTTCGCTATCAGCGCCTCGCCCCACATCTCCAACGGATCGGCGAAGTGCGGGCCGCGCTCGTGTGCGACCTTCAGCATGACGATCGCAGCATCCGCATCGCCTTTGCGCAGGAACATCGCCGCCCAATCCGCATAGGCGAAGGGAGGGGAGGGTCCCACTGCGACTGCGCGTGCGAACCAGTACGCCGCGCCGTTCCAGTTTTTCTGAAGCGAATCGATCTGTCCGCGCACGCGCAGGCAGAGATAGCAATCGAGCGGCGTCGTGCTGATTTCGCGCCACGCGGCGCTCACGTCGCCAGTTTTCGCCTCTGCGAGCGCCAGCCAAGGCCACGCCTCCGCGCGCAGGAACGCTCGTCCGGCAGGTGTCGCGGCCGCCCGCGTCTCCAGGGCCGCTTCGATGTCCATGCGCGCTGATTCCCAGTCGTCAATTGCCACGAACTGCTCGAACTGCGCGAAACGGAAATTCGGGAGCTGCCAGCCATAACCGGTGATGGCACTGGCGACCTGATTCGCGTCGCGGGCCGTCCCGAGGAGCTTCTGCGAGTGAGCGACGTCGTGGCCGATTGCCGAATCCGCTGCTCCCATGCTGAGCGCAACCGACCGTGAACCCTCGAAATCTGCAACGCTGGCAAGCTTTTCGTATTGCGCAACGACTTCCCCGAAATCTCCAACCTCTTCGACAATGTTGGCATCGCACTGGATTCCGATCACGGCGGCGGCGCGCGGGATGATGAGATGCGCGCCGCTACCGTCCAATGCACGGCGCGTTGCGCGCGAGACCCGAAGCTCCTGTTCGTCGTGTCCCGCCCAGGCCTCCAGACCTGCAAGATCGATCAGGGCGAGCGGAAGATCGGGCGCGAGCGCGACAGCTTCGCGCGCCCGGCGCAAGGCCTCCGCGCCATCGCCAACATTCGTCGCGGAAAAGGCCCATAATGTGTAAGCCCATGGTCTTTCGCTTTTGGGACCATCGACTGCGAGATTGCGCAGGATTCTCTCTTCCTCCGCGCCGCGCCCATGAACCGTAAGATAGACCGCGTAGCGGTATGGCTGAGTCTGGCCGTAGACGCTCTCGGCCGCACGCTCGAGAAGCGCGCCGAGATCGCGCTCGCGCCCCTCGAACCCCAGGCTGGCGTTGCTGCTTGTGCGAACCGTGAGCGCGATGCCCTTTTCCGTGCGCCAGACCTCGCCCGAAATATGCGTCTGATGGCCGAGCCAGCCCGCGAGATAGCGATAGGCTTCGCCGATGGAGACGCCGGTATTGGGAATCTCGACTTTGATCTCGCTGCCCCAGTCGCTGCCATAAGTGCCGGGCGCACGGCTGGAATCGGTCTGCGCCTGCAGCTGTGCCAGCCGGTCGAGAAGCTGGCTTGCAACGACGTCGCCGCTCATTCCGCGTTGCGCCATGTCCGTGGGCACCCGGAACGCATCGATCACGACGCTGTCGTCATGGGCCGCAGACCAGATCGCCGAAGCGAGCGCGACGATGACGACCACTGCAAAGGCCGCAAGTGTCAGCTCGAAAATGAGTTTCATCACATCGCTGATATGGCGCACGCGCAGGGACCAGTGCCGCACCCTGTCCTCGCGGCGGAGATCGTCCGCCTGCAATCGCGCCAGCACCGTTTGTTCGGCGAGGAACGCATCAGCTCTTTCGCGGCTCGCGGCCCCCAGCGCCGTCCAGGCAGCCGGTCCGCTATCAGTAGAATTCTCTCGCTGCTCGGTCATGTCCGGCGCATGTTTTTCAATAGTTCGGATTTATCCGGCGCCGAGAGATCGAGCGCAGATGCCAGCGCGAATTGCGTCTTCGCTTCGTCGCGCTTGCCCGCGTACACCAATGCCTCGCCCCATTTGAGATGCAGGCGCCCCCAGTTGGGCGCGTATTTGTTCGCTTCCTCGAATTTCGCCAGTGCGAGATTGGAGCGGTTCTTCTGCATCAGCGCTTCGCCCCACATCTCCAGTGGATCGGCGAAGTGCGGGCCTTTCAGGTTCGCTTCGTGAAATTCCGCGATTGCGCCGTCGAGATCGCCTTTTCGCATCAGCATCTCGCCCCACCACGTTTCGGCAAACGGTTCGTGCGGTGAGCGGGTCGCGACGGTGGTGAAGTCGCTCGCGGCGGCGGACCAGTCGTGATTGAGCGCGGCGATCCGTCCGCGTGCGCGCGTGCAATTGTCGCAATCGATCGGTGCGCTCGCGATCAGCGCATCTGCTCCCTTGCGGTCTCCGACTTTCGCCATGGCGTAAGCCAGATCAGGCAGGAATTGCAGGCTGGTCCATTTCTGGTCGGGCTCGCTTTGCAGAATTGCCTCTGCCTCACGTCCCCGCTTCACGGCGTCTACGAAGTCACCCTTTGCCAGAGCGATGTAGAACCAGGCAAGCGGTCTCTGGGATTCGGGGCGACCGATCCGATCTTTCGCCGTGATCATCGAAGCAAAGCGGCGCGCAAGCCCGGCGTCGTGCACGGATGCGGCGTCCTGCGCGGCGCTCCCGTTAGAATTGTTGCTCATCAGTCCGGTCTCGGCGTACTGCAGCCAAGCGGCCATCGCTTCCGCGAAATCACCGGTCATTTCGTCGCGATAAGCGGTAAACTGCAACGGTCCGACAGCCGCGAATTCGGCGCCGCTATCACGCGCCGCTCCCCGCCAGAGACGAATTGCGGCATCTGCGTCGTTGCGCGCCGCTTCGTCATGGCCGAGATTTCCCTCCGCCACGCTGAGCCACGCTCGAGTTATCGGATTGTCGGGATCCAAACGCGCCGCCTCGCGCCCCTTCTCCAGCGCACGCGGCATATCTCCCTGGAAGAAAAAGAAATTCGCCCAGGCCGAGTTGGCGAGCGCCTTCTCCTGTGAGCTGCCTTGGGACGCCAGGCCGGGCAGCATGCTCCTGGCCTCCGCGAAACGCCGCAGGCGGACGAGATATTCGACATAGCGATAAGGGAGCGCCGCGGCAAAAATCTGCTCGGTGGATTTGTCGATCAGCGCGTCGAGCTCGGTCGTCTTGCCCTGCACCGTTATGCCAGGCTGCGAACCGTAGCGCGTGGTGAGCGCGAAGCCAGCTGCACTTTGAACAAGATCTCCGGTGACATGCTTCTCGCGTCCGAGCCACGCGCGAAGGTATCGGTTCAATTCGCCCAGCGAGATTCCGGTGTCCGGAATTTCCACACGTACCGTGTCGGCGCCGTCGGCGCGATAGGAACCGGCAGACTGTGTGGTGGCGAAGAAGCCGGCCTGAATCTTCCCGAACTGGTCGAGCACTCGCCCCGCCAGGACGCTGCCGGTCAGGCCCGATTGCGCGATGTCGGGCGGCACGGAGAAGGAATCGACGACGAGATCATGATCCAGGCTCGCATTCCATACCATCGTGCCGAGGCCGCAGACAATGAGCAGGACGACGAGGAATCCCGCGATCTCCAGCGCAAAACGCGCATAGTCGCTGAATCGGCGGAAGCGCAGATGCGACAGCTCGAATTCGTCTTTCTTCCGCAGTGTGTCGATTTGCAGATCGGCGATGCGGCTCTGCTTGCGCAAATAATCGCGCGCTTCCTCGCCGTGTTGCCCTTGCTCCCTCAAGGCGATCTGTGCCGCCAACGCATTGGCGTCATCGGCGAGAGCGCCGAACCGGTCTTCGAAATCGTCAGCCATGCAGGCCCCTCACGCGCGCGAGTTCGGCTTTTTCGAGCGGACCCAGATCGAGATGCGCCGTGATTGCGAATTGTGCGCGCCCTTCGTCGCGTTTGCCCGACCACAGGAGCGCCTCGCCCCATTTGAGGTGCAGGCGCCCCCGGTTGGGCGCGTATTTGTTTGCTTCCTCGAATTTCGCCAGCGCGAGGTCGGAGCGGTTCTTCGCCATCAGCGCGTCGCCCCACATCTCGAGCGGATCGGCGAAGTGCGGGCCTTTCAGGTTTGCTTCGCGGAGTTTCGCGATTGCAGCATCGACATCGCCTTTCGCCAGCAGCATGGCGCCCCAGTCGGCATACGCAAATGGAATGGACGGCGCCTCGCGCACTGCCATATCGAACCAGAAGGCCGCCGCGTCCGGGCGCTTCAGCGCGGCGTCGATGTCGCCGCGGAAGCGCACGCAGGTGTAGCAGTCGAGCGGGGCGGACCCGATCAGCTTCAGCGCGCCCGCGCCGTCGCCGAGCTTCGCGTTCGCCAGCGCCATCCACGGGCGGTAATAGCGGCTGAAAACCACGTCCAGATCGAATCCCGGGCGCTCCTTCCGCAGCAGCGCTTCGGTCTGCGGTTCGAGCGCAAGGACGGCGCGCCAGTCCCGAAGGCCTGCAGCGACAGCGAAGGGCTGGCTATAAGCATCAAACCGGATGCCGGGTTGCCAGCGTCTCTGCGCGCGTGCGTCACGGTCATGCAGGAATGCAAGATCGACTTGTGCGCTATCGCTGAAACGACGTCCGTACAAAGTCGCGGCATCCAGATTGATCCGGAAGGCAGAAGCAAAATCGCCGAGATACTCTGCCAGCTCGACCTGGTCGCCCGCCTTGAGTTCCCGAGCCGTCTCAGGGCGCATGTAGCGGCCTTCGTACAGAATGCTCTTGCGCGTCGCGGCGAGGGCAGCCTCATCGTGGCCCAGCGCAGGCTCCGAGTAACTCTCGATATCGCCCCAGCCGAAGCTGAATTCCGGTATCTCGCGGGTCGAGCGCCAGAAGTCGGCATTGGCGGCATGCATGTCGCGTTCATCGAGCATCGCGATGAAGCCGAGCCCCACCCACGCAAAAGCCCGCTCGAGCGGGTCGGCGCTGAGCGTGTCGGTGGTGTGGATGCGTTTTGCCTCGCGCCAGTTGGCGCCCCCCTGCAACTCGTATATTGCGTAGCGATAGGGTTGCGTGCGCGCGTAGATAGCTTCCGCCACCTTCTGGAGCAGGGGGTCGAGATCGTTTTCGGAGCCGGAGACCCGCGCACTGTCGCTGTCGCTGACTCGGGCTACGAGTGTGATGCCCTTCGCATCGCGGAACACCTCTCCGGAGATATGGGTTTCGTGCCCCAGCCACTGGCGCAGATAGCGATAGAACTCGCCGATGGAGACGCCCGTGTCGGGAATCTGCACCTTGAGATCGTTGCCCCAGTTGTTCGCATAGGACTGGGCGGGTCGGCCAGATCGGGTGGCGTTCTGCATCGCCTGCAGCCTGTCGAGAATTTGGCCGGCCACGACCTCGCCTGAAAGCCCGCGCGCCGCCAGATCGGGCGGCACCTGGAAGGATTCCACCACGAGGCCGCGGTCGTGGGCGGCGTTCCACATGGCCACGCCGATGAAGCCGGCAACGGCGGTGACGACCAGCGCGGCCGCCAGCTCAAAGGCGAGCTTGAGCACGTCCGAGATGTGATGCACGCGCAGCGACCAGTGGCGCAGCGAAAGCTCGTGCTGGAGCTCATGCGCCTGCAGGTCGACGAGATGTTGCTGCTTCTGCGCGAGCAATGTCTGTTCGTCGAGATAGCGGTTCGCCTTCTCGCGGTCGGCCGAACCCAGTGCCAGTGCCGCCGCAGCCGGATCAACGGCGGCACCAACCGGCGCCGCACCGCGCTCCTGACCCTCGGTTTCCTCAGCCATGCACCTTCCTCCACTTGGCGAGCGCCCCTCTGTCGGCCGCCGAGAGATCGAGGCTTGCGGCCTGCGCGAATTGCCTCCGCGCCTCGTCGTTCTTGCCGGCATAGAACAGCGCCTCGCCCCATTTGAGGTGCAGGCGCCCCCAGTTGGGCGCGTATTTGTTTGCTTCCTCGAATTTCGCGAGCGCTAGGTCGGAGCGGTTCTTCGCCACCAGCGCTTCGCCCCACATCTCGAGCGGATCGGCGAAATGCGGGCTCGTCAGGTTTGCTTGCCGGAATCGTTCAATCGCCACGTCGTAATTTCCCTCGCCCGAGAGCGCGGCGCCCCAATCGGTGTACGCAAAGGGAAGAGAGGGCGCCAGCTTCACGGCATCGGCGAACCAGAATGCCGCGCCGCTCCAGTTCTTCTGCACAGCGTCGATATTGCCGCGCATCCGGGCGCACAGGTAACAATCGGACGGCGTCTTATCGATCAGAGTGTGCGCTGCACGAAAATCACCAAGCCGTGCATCCGCATGAGCGAGCCACGGCCACATCATGACCGGCAGCAGTACATGCACGAGCCGATTTTTTGCGACGGGAAGGCCACCCAGCACAATCAGATCGGCACGGGCCGCCCGCCAATCGTCGAGCGCGGCACTGCGCATCAGCCGGGAAAGGGGCGGCAGTTCCCAGCTGTACTCTTCGCTCGCCATCATGCGAAGCGCTATTGCTTCCTGGTTCGACGCGTCCGGAGATGCCTTCAAGGATGCTGCAACGTCATGATCCTGTGCGAGATCGGCGCTCATCATCATCGGCAGTGAGCGATGCGAAGCGTCGAAATCGGCCAGGGCCTGCACCTCCGGCGCCCGCGTGATCGCCTGAAGGAAATCGCCTTTCTTCTCCGCCACGACCACCGCCGTCACGACCTGTTGTGCCACGGCGCGTGCGGGCGCGTACTGTCGCGAGCCGCCGTTCTGGTACAGATCGAATTCGCGCAGACTGTCGTGAAATGCGGCCTCGTCGTGACCCAGCTCCACTTCCTCTTCCGCCAGATTCTGAAAAATGTGGGGAAGCGTGGGGTCGAGCTGGGCGGCGATTCGCTCTTTTTCCTGTGACCCTTTGATATCGCCCGCCAGTTCGAGCAACAGGCCCCAACGGGAATACGCCCACGCTTTGTCTTCGGGCGGACCGCTGAGCGCCAGCGCCTGAGTCGCGGCCAGGCCTTCGGCCGTGCGGCCCTGCTGTTGCAGGAAGACCGTGTACCGGTAGGGCTGAGTCTGCCAATAGACGTATTCAGCGGCCTTCGAAACAAGCGCATCGAGATCGCCATCGGCGCCGCGGAACATGCGTGCCGGTTCGCTTCCTGCGCGCGCGCTCAGTGCGAGTCTGTCTTTGTCGTGCCAGAGTTCGCCCGTGATGCGTGTTTCATGGCCCAGCCACTTTGCAAGAAACCGATAGGCTTCGCCGATGGAAACGCCGGTATCCGGGATTTGAACCTTGATATCGTTGCCCCAGTCGTTGCGAAACGTGTTGGCCGCGCGGAGCGTATCGGTGTGCGACTGGATGAAGGCGATGCGATCCTGCACCTGCGTGGCGATCACCTCGCCGCTCAGTCCCTTTGCCGCCATGTCGGAGGGAACGTTGAAGGCTTCGATGACGAGCGCGTCGTCATGCGCGGCGTTCCAGATGGCGAGTGCGATAACGCCGGCAATGGAAAGCACGATGAACGCAAGTGCGACTTCGAACGCCACCTTCATCACGGCGCTGAGATTTCCGAAGCGCAGCGACCAGTGGCGCAGCCTGTTCTCGCGCTCCATGTCAGCGATCTGGAGCCGGACAAGGCGCGTTTGCTCGCGCAGGAACTCGCGCGCTTCTTCTGATGACTCTCCGCTTGTTTTCATAGCAAGATGGGCGGCAAGCGGGTCGGACGCGCGTCCGGTCGGGCGAATTCCCGCTCCCTCGCTCTCGAAATCCTCAGCCATGCGATGCCTTCACGCGAGCGAGTTCGCCTGAGCCCGCTGCGGAA
>Ga0182024_10005014_pt1 | contig 29986 bp, 20 predicted proteins | sample P32metaG_FD_120480 | JGI IMG/M metagenome (GOLD analysis project Ga0182024, IMG submission 120480) | Permafrost microbial communities from Stordalen Mire, Sweden - P3-2 metaG (Illumina Assembly) | ecosystem: Environmental > Terrestrial > Soil > Wetlands > Permafrost | place: Sweden: Stordalen...
ACATTGACTGGCTCGCCAACGGCGAGCTGTAACGAGACTGGCTCGCCAACGGCGAGCTGTAACGAGACTGGCTCGCCAACGGCGAGCTGTAACGAGACTGGCTCGCCAACGGCGAGCTGTAACGAGACTGGCTCGCCAACGGCGAGCTGTAACGAGATCGGCTCGGTTACGTTGACGCCGCCTTTGGTCACGGTGGCGCCGCCCTTGGCGGCGTTGGGCCTGCCAGAGGCGGGCTGTAACGGCTCGTCAGAGGCGAACACGTTGGCGCCGCCTCCTGCGACGTCTAATGTCAGTATCGAAAACCGCGCGGACTGGGTTGATAAAAGAGCCGTAAAGGGTGTAGCGCTCGGCGATGCAGTGGAACTGGGCATGACCACCTGTATTTACGACCTGTACTACTTGCCGCTCGGAGCGAACGGATAGTATCCGTTCCGCGCCCTGACCTTCACGAACGGCAGCGCGACCCTCACCGTGAGCTGCCGGAATACCTTGTTCGACTCCTGCGCGGCGCCGTCGGGTATGTAACGCAGGATGTACTGCGTGCTTACCTCGCCCACCACGTTGGTCACCGACCCGAAGATGGAGCTGGCGATGGCGGCGGCGTACCCGCCGGTGCCTGGCTGGATCGCGTAGTTGCCCTCATCGCGCGGCTGCGAAAGAAATCCCGCCACGTCCTTGTAGGGGTTTTCCAGCGGATACTCGACTTTCCCGCCGGTCTCGGTCGCCAGACGCACCAGGTTCTCGTCGCCTTCTCTGGCAAATCCGGCTGACTTGGTCGAGATTCCGTAGATGGTCACCAGGTTGCGCTGCGCCAGTTCCAGCACCTCTTCGAGCGTATGCTTGCTGGTATTGTCGTTGCCGTCGCCCACCACGATGATGACGCGCCGCGGCTCCACCGGCTCGCCTTTAATCAGCTTGCGGTTGGTGCAGGCCTCGTAGATCGCGTCGTAGAGAGCCGATGCGCCGCCGGGCTTCAGTTTGCGGATCTTCTCGACAATCGGCTGGGGGTCCGAAGTGGTATCCACCATCAACTCGGCTTGGTTTCCGTACCCGATCAGATAGCCCGAGAAGCGCTTCTGCACATCCGGTTTATCGGGCAGCATCTCCACTACCATCTCTTCGGCCGCCTGCTCCCAGTTCTTCCACTGCGTGCGGCTGTTGTTGCTCAGATCCAGCAGGAAACCCACCACCACCGGCTGATTGCGCTCGCGCGTGAAGAACTCGATCTTCTGCTCTTTCCCCTGATCGAAAATCTGGAAATCCTTCTGATCCAGGTCGCTGACGAAGCGGCCCTTCTCATCCGTGACGGTGACCGGCACGATGACCTCATTGACCCGCACCACGATGGGCGCTGGTTCCTGCGCCTGCTGGGCAGTTGATTGAGGCGGCTGCGCGACAGGTGGCTGCGGGGAGTTCTGAGACTGCGCGAAGCCGAAGTTCGCCAAAAATGCAGCGGTGCACAACACGATCGCGGTCAGCGCGACCGCGCACCGCATGATGGCCCACCATTGGATCGCACACATCTGTCTTGCGAGCGCAAGCCACCGGACTACCCGTAAAGCCATAAAATTGCCTTGACCTGATTATAGCCCTCAAAGGGGTCCTGCGATGCCCTGGTGTAGTGCGTCCCACGGATTGAGCAATATGTGGGGCGGACGCCGGTCGTATGTAATGTCCGCGCCGGACCCCCTCATTAAGAATCCGTCCGGCTCTTCGCCTTGCAACTAAACACAGCGTCATAAGTATTTGCGAATGGCCGCTTGCTGACGCGCGCGGTTCCGTAACAGAACCGCGACCATCAGGGAGCGGATGCGCAAATACTTCTGACGCTGTGTTTAAAGGCAGACGAGGTCGGCGGCCGCAAATCTCGTTACAGAGAACACCCAGAGGGTCCGCCCCACCTCTCGGTTAAACAGTTCGAGATTTCCGACGCACTACACTCGTAACGCCCTGGTAACGGATGATGCGCTTGGTCGCGTCGCCGAGGACCCGCCAGGAGGTGGATCCGACCGAGCCGTGACCAAAGGGAGCGGCCTAAATGTTCCGGCTCCGTTGAAACCCGGGAGAGGGTGGCCTTAAGCCGGGCCCGCCGAAGCGCTACCTGGTTTGATCAATGGGTTTGATCCATGGGTTTGACCCATGGGCCTGCCAAGTCGATCGAAGCCAGCAATTCCTCGAGCGCCGTGATACCGGCCGAACTCCCGTCACTCGGGTGTTTACCAGTGGGCACACCCGGGGACGCGATGCGCAGCAGATTGAGAGAAAACTCGATCTGGCTGCGGGCGGTCCCGGAGAGGTCGGATGTCGTTAGGCCTTGTTTCGGGCTGTGTGTCGCAACGGTCGTCGCACGTCTCATACTTGTGAATCGGCACGGCCGACGGATTCCGCTAGAGGACTAAGTAACTGTTTGGCTTGGGGGACCCCTGGGGGCCCAAGGAACCGGGGTCGGGGGGGCTGAAGAGGATTAAAGGTGGGAAAGGGGTTGTGATATTACTTGGCGGAAAGTGATACGAGGGACGACCAAGGTTCCTTGAGCTCTCATGTTCTCCATACGCCGTGCGTTCAAGCAATCCCGCTGCCAATGCGAACCGGATCATCTAAGTGATTGGAATCTATAGAAACACTTCCCGAAGCGGCCCTGCCGGTTCCATTCCGGCGTGCCGAAAGTGCAAGAAATACCGGCATCGCGGCGATGGGCGGCCAGCGCTTACCGGTGGTTTTTGGACACATACTGTCGAACATCCGGTGGATTTCAGCCGAAGAAGACCAAGGCGCTGCTGGCCCCACATACACGTCCGATACACGCAGACACATACCGATTGAAAATAATTGGACTTATCCGCGTTCATCGGCGTGAATCGGCGCCCAAGTTGATCTTGCCTGGCCCTGTTTAGTGGGTCGGAATCGGACTAGGACCGATGCGTCATACTCCCGCCGTCCTGCTATATTGATCTCGTGTCCGACGCGATCATGCAGGTTTTCCGCGAGACCGGCGCGTATCTCACCGGCCATTTCCGGCTCACCAGCGGTCTGCATTCGAACCAATATCTCCAGTGCGCGCTGGTGCTTGCGCGACCCGCCATCGCGGAACGCCTGGGCCGCGAATTGGCCGCTTCGTTTAAAGCGGAGCCGCCGCCGGACCTGGTGGTTTCGCCCGCGATCGGCGGATTGATCATCGGCCACGAAGTGGCTCGTGCGCTCGCAAAATCGGACAATGGTCCGCGATTCATTTTCACCGAGCGGGATTCCGCCGGAAAGATGACACTGCGACGTGGGTTTTCGGTGTCCGAGGGCGAAACCGCGATCGTCATCGAAGACGTGGTGACCACCGGCGGCAGCACCCGCGAAGTGATCGAACTGCTCGAAGCCGCGGGAGTGCGGGTTCTGGGCGCCGGGTCGATTATCGACCGCAGCGGCGGTCGTGCGGATCTGGGCGTGCCGCGCGTCGCGCTGGCCACGCTCGACGCGACCTCCTGGGCGGCGGAAGAGTGCAAGTTGTGCCGACAGGGCCTGGCGATCGAGAAGCCTGGATCGCGGCCGGGCTAGTCGGGAAACACTGGAAAGGGCTAAGGCATGGCTGGCCGCAGATAAACGCACATCAACGCCGATGGAAAAAGTTGGGCTATCCGCGTTCATCGGCGTGAATCTGCGGCTAGGATGGGGCGGCGTTTGTCAGCATGAGGACCATCAAGATCACCGTCAGCTATGACGGCACCGAATATCACGGTTGGCAGGTGCAGCCCGGTCTCGCGACCATTCAATCGGCACTCGAAGAAGTGGTCTCCGGGATCGAAGGCGCTCCCGTGCATGTCGCGGGTTCCGGACGGACCGACGCGGGCGTGCATGCGCTGGCTCAGGTGGCGGCGTTTTCGATTTCGAACCCAATTCCGCTCTTGAATCTTCGCAAGGCCATGAACCGCGAATTGCCGCGCGATATCCGCGTGCTCGACGCGGTGGAAGCCGCGTCCGATTTCCATCCGCGCCACCAGGCGGTCGCCAAGACGTATGAGTATCGCATTCTGCGCGCCGAAATCTGTTCACCGTTCGAACGGTTCCACGTCCATCATCATCCTTATCCGCTGGATGAAGCTCGCATGATGGAATGCGCGCCGCTGCTCGAAGGCGAGCACGATTTTTCCACATTCGCGGCGTCCGACGATCGCGACGAGCTGGGGCATTCGAAAGTGCGAACGGTGTTTTCGTCGCGCATCGAGAGATGCGGCGATCGTCTGATTTATCGCGTGCGCGGCAGCGGTTTTCTGAAACACATGGTGCGCAATATCGTGGGAGTGCTGCTCGAGGCGGGCAAGCAGAATCTTACGGATGACGACGTTCGCGCGCGGTTACAGCCCGGCTGCGGGATTCCGGCGGGTCCCACGGCGCCCGCGCGCGGGCTGTTTCTCAAGAGCGTCGAGTATTGACTCGTATCAAGCCCCGCTCGTCAGAGCGGGGATTTGCGCTGGTGTGAACTGGGAATCCCCGCTCTGACGAGCGGGGTTTGAATTGGTCAACCCACCCAAGGCGCGGGAGGGAACAGTCCGGCGGCGTGATAGAAGCCGTCGTAATCGGACTTCCCATTAGATTTTTTCGGCACGCCCACGCAGCCGATCGGCTGGCCTTTCGTGATCGGCGGCGTCGCGACGATGTACAGCACCTTCCCCGCGACCGGCGATTTCACCTCCGCGATCTTCTTGCCGAAAAAGTCGGTAATGGTCGCTAATACAGCGCCTTTTTTCACGGTTTCATCGCGCTTCACGCGCGGGTAGAGAAGACCGGTTTCCGGGCTCGAGATAACCGGAGCGGGGTCCAGAAACACCGGCTTTTTGACGCGTTTCGCTGTTCCGGATGCGATTTTCAGATAGCGCATCACGTTCTCGACACCCTCCGCGATCAGCTTTGCGGACTTCTCATCGGGCACTCCCAGAAACCCGGCTTCCACAGTCACAGCGGGTTTCCCGCGTGTAACTGCCGTGTTTGAGCAATATAGCGATGCGGTGGGATCGGTAGGGCGGCCGCGGTCGATGACAATGTGATCGAAACCGCAATGCGCAACCAATTCTGCAATCCGGGCGTTCAAGGCCGCGTCGGCCGTCACGGTCTGATACACGTATGGGCGCAGCGACTCATTTCCATCGCCGCAGTGCAGATCGAGAAGATAATCGCACTGCTCAATAACCTGCGTGGTGATCGCGTGCGCGATTTTTTCAGACGGCGTGCCGTCCGGATTGCCGGGATAGACACGATTGAGATTCTTTTGATCGAGCGGGCTGAAATACACCGTACGGCCGAGGAACGACGGCATGTTGGCGACGTGCACCATGATCACGGCGCCCGAGAGTTTGCGGGCCGTCATCCCCGCGATGCGCGGGCGCAGCATCTGGAGCGCGAGGATGGGCGGATACTCATACCCGTGGTTACCAGCAACGAGACCCAGCACGGGGCCGGGCCGTTTGCCGTTGAAAACGGTGATGGGGATGGTGGACGTGCCCAGGTCGAGAATGCCGGACGAAACTTCACCCGGGCGGGCCGTAATCGAGCCAACTTTGAGATCGGTTTGCATGCGGATTTATCGTATCAACTCACGAAGCTCCGCATCGAGCCGGTCGAGGTCGGACTCGTTGTTGTAAAAATGCGGCGAGACCCGCAGAAATCCATGGCGCGCGGCGACAATGACACGCCGCGCTTTCAGCTCGCGCGCGAGATGCGACGGGTCGCGCTCGGGAGAATCGCCCGGAAACTTCGCGGCGACAATCTGCGAATCGCCGTGATCCAAAACCTCCGCGCCAAGATTGCGCAACCGATCGCGCGCGGAAGCCGCGAGCGCCAGCACGCGCTGCTCGATCGCCTGCGGACCGATCTCCAGCATCCATTCAACCGACGCCGCCATCGCGTCGAGCAAGCCGAAAGCGAGCCCACCGCCTTCGTAGCGCTCGGCCGAATCCGTGAGAACGGGCGAGCCGTGATGCAGATTGTCGACGTTGCGCCAGTCGCGATGGCTGCGCCAGCCGATGGTCGAGGGCGGAAGAATCGCGCGCAGAGCGGGCGCGATGTACAGAAATCCGGCGCCGGTGGGTCCGCACATCCATTTGTAGGCGTGGACAGCGAGCGCATCGGGCCGCGACTGTTGCACGTCGAATCGAAGCGCGCCGGCGCTTTGGGTGCCGTCGACGAAAACCAGCGCGCCGCGGGTGTGGGCGATCCTCGAGATTTCTTCGATGGGCGCGCGGAAGCCGGTCGAGTAATTCACCTCGCTGATCGCGACCAGGCGCGTGCGGGAGTCGATGGAGTCATAGAAGGATTCCCACGCGGCTTCCCGAAATTCTACTCCGCGACCATGCACGAGCGCAGGAAGATACAGTTGATTCGGAAATTCACCGCCGAGCGTGACCAGGTTGTCGCCGGGGTTCCAGTGGATCCCTCCGGCGACCAAGCCGAGCGCGGTGGCCGCGTTGGGGATGAAGGCGATGTCAGAGGGCGTCGCGTTGATCAACCGCGCGATGGGCGCGCGCACGCGCTCCGCCTGGTCATACCACGTCAGGAAATCCGAACAGGCAAGCTCATCGCGATGCGCGAAGTGTCGCGCGATGGCCTCGACGGAGCGGCGCGGGATCTGGCCGTAGGTCGCGCTGTTGAGGTAGGTCCAATGGGCGAGGGCGGGGAACTCCGCACGAATTGCGTTCCAATCGATGGTCATCACACCTTCCACATTCCAGCCACGAATGCACACGAATAAACATGAATGAGAGCGGGGCAAATTTTGCTGATGTTGCTCTTCATCCTCAAACCCACACGTTGTCCAAAAGGGCTCTAGCGAGTCGCTTATTAAGCTGATGCAGCAGGATCCAGAAAAGGTTCGAGGATTTATTCGGGTTCATTCGCGGCCAAAACTTCTTGCGCTGCCCGCACATCGCGCAGAATCGCCTGCCAGGGCGCGTAGCCGCGGGCGGCGGAATACGCGTCGTCTTCCAGAGTAAACACGACGTCGACGGGCGAGCCGGGCGTGAATTCGCTCGCGCGTTCCGCGAAACTCCATGCCTTCATTCTTACAAAGCTGCCTTCGGCAGCGGGACGGCCGCTAGTAATCGGATGGACGATCCCCGCCGTGACGGGAGGGGTTCTGAATTTCAGGAACACGTGCTTCTCATTCTTGATTTCAGGCGGCGCGGCGACCTCGACTCCGCGCGCGACAAACATCGGCACCGGATTACCTATGCCGAACGGCGCGAGGCTCAACGCATCCGCGACGGATTCATTGTCGAGTTCACTCAAGTTCACTTCAGCGTCGATCTCGAGCGACGCTTCGAAATCCGCGGGCGTGAGCAGAGTCGCCGCGTGGGCGCGGAAGCGCTCGCGAAACTCCTCCAGGCGGCCGGCGTCGAGCGAGACACCCGCAGCCTGGCGATGTCCCCCGAACTTCGTGAACAGCCCCGGCATGGATTCGAGCGCCTCCAACAGATGGAACACGCGAATGCTGCGCCCCGATCCCTGTGCGACTCCATCTTCGATTCCGAGCACGAAGGCGGGGCGATGGAACCGCTCCACCACACGGCTGGCGACGATCCCCACCACGCCGCGATGCCAGCCTTCGGCCGCGAACACCAGCGCGCAATCGAGATCCGTAACAGGTTGTGTGACGCACTGCTCAAAGATGGCATCGACGATGGTTCGTTCCGTCTGCTGGCGATCGAAGTTCAGATCGTGAAGCTGCGCGGCAAGCGCCCGAGCGCGTTCGGCATCCTCCGTCAGAAACATTTCGATCACATCTCCTGCGCTGGCCATGCGGCCCGCGGCATTGATCCGCGGGGCCACTTGAAAGGCGACCTGCCGGGCGGTGGGAACCTCGCCTTCGGTGAGGCCCGAAACATCGAGAATGGCGCGCAGGCCTGGATTGCGAACGCTGCGCAACCCTTCGAGGCCGAGCTTGACGATCACGCGATTCTCGCCGGTGAGCGGAACCACATCGGCCACGGTAGCGATGGCGACCAGCTTCATCAACGATTCCACGAGCCGCGCGCGCTTCACCGCATCCCAGCCGGAAGCGGTGACCAGCGCGTCCATAAGCTTCAAGGCTACGCCCGCGCCACAAAGATTCTTTTCGGGATACGAACAGTCCGGACGATTTGGATTGAGGACGGCGACGGCGGGCGGCAATTCGGATTCGGGCAGGTGATGATCGGTCACGATCACGTCGATTCCGAACTGCGAGGCGTGGCGGACTACATCGTTCGCGCGAATGCCGGTGTCGACGCTGACGATCAGTTTCACGCCCGCGGCAGCGGCCGCGTCCACCACCTCGCTTTTCATACCATAGCCGTCACGCAGACGATGCGGGACGTGAAACGACGAGATCGCGCCGAGAACGTCGAGGCCCTTTTTGAGAATCACGACGGCGCTGGTGCCGTCGACGTCGTAATCGCCATATAGGAGGATAGGTTCCTTCCCCTCGATTGCCCGGCGCAGACGGGCGACGGCTTCGGGCATGGATTTGAGCAAATAGGGATCGTGCAGATCGCCGATGGAAGGATGGAGGAAGCTGCGGGCAGCTTCGGCGTCCCGGAATCCGCGTGCATACAATACGCGCGCGGCGAGAGGGGCGATGTTCAGCGCGGCGGCGAGCTCGCTTGCTCCCGATGCGTCGTAGCTAGCGAGGTTCCACTTCAATTTTGAGAAAAATAGCCGCTGGGCGGCTCCTCGGCGGACTTGTTTTCCTCGAGAGCATCGTCGATCGAATCCAGCAGATCACTCAGCTCTTCGAACCATTCGGTGCGCAGGTCGAACACGTAGACACGCGGCGCGAGATCGAAGGAGAGCTCGATCTGGCAGGTGAATCCGGCATAGGCGCGCAGCTCACGGAGACGCTTTTCCAGAGCTCGGCGATCTTCGCGCGGCATGGCTGGATCGTCCAGCCGGTCGAGCGCGTCGTCAATCAAGGCCTCATTAAATTCGTTGGCGTAGAGAGTGACCAGTTTCACGCCCGCGGCTTCAGCGGCGGCGAGGAACTCGCGGTAATCGGCGTGATCGGCGGTGTTCCAGTAGACCGCGGCCACATCGTCGAAGGTGCGCGGAAATCCATGGAACACGGCGAGGCCGCGCGACTCGAGATACGCCTGGATCTCCGTGCGCATGGCGTTGAGGTTAGCTTTCACTTTTTTACCAGCACCAGGATGTCATGCGGACCGGCCAGATCGCGCGCCGAGGGTGTGACGATTGCTTTGGGTCCGATAAAGATTTTGCGCGAATCGCGAATGGCCTGGCGCACGTCGTCTTCGCACACGAAATCGACCAGGGTGGGTTCGGGGGTTGCAAGTGTCGGCGCGGAAGGAGCGGAGGGAGCCGGTAACGATGTGCTCGTGACAGACGGGCTCGTGACAGTACGACGCGCCAGATAACGCTCGACGGCGGCGGCGATTTCGGATCGATCGGCCACGGAACCCCCACCCTGACGGGTGGGGTTGGAAGATAACACGGAATCCCCACCCTGACGGGTGGGGTTGGGCGACTCGGAATCCCCGCCCTGACGGGCGGGGTTGGATGACTCGGAATCCCCACCCTGACGGGTGGGGTTGGCACGATCATAAGCCAGACGCTTGATGTTGATCAGGTGCAGCGGGCCGATGTTGTCGCTGGTGCTGTTGCCGGCGATGGCGCCGCACCCCAGCGTCATCGCGGGAAACACGTTGGTGGTGAGGCCTGTCGAGCCGTGCGGCGTGGACGTGTTGGCCACCACGCGATAGGCCGGCATGCGCAGCGCATATTCGCGGATGCGCGCGTCATCGGTTGCATAAATGCCGCAGGTGTGGCCCAGGCCGCCGAAGCGCAGCACGGCTTCACAGGCATCCAGCGCGGCCGCGAAATTATCCACGAAATAAAGTGACAGCACGGGCGATAATTTCTCCGCCGAAAGGGGATGGCCGCGGCCGATGCCGCCGATCTCGACGATGATGATGGGCGCGTCGGCGGGGATTTCGAAGCCAGCCATGTGGGCGATTTTTTGTGCCGGCTGCCCGACGCACTCCGGATTGATCGCGAAGTTTCTCATGATCAGAAGACGCTCCAACGCGGCAGTTTGAGCGGCGTCGGCGAAGAACGCCTTGCGGCTCTTGAACGCGGCGATGATCTTCTCGCGCAGGGATCGCTCGGCGACCACGGTCTGTTCGGAGGAACACAGCGTGCCGTAATCGAAAGACTTGCCTTGTATTATCCCGGCGACCGCCCGATGGATGTCGGCTGACGTATCGAGCAGCACGGGAACGTTCCCCGGTCCCACGCCGAACGCGGGTTTGCCGCTCGAATAGGCGGCGTGGACGATGCCGCTTCCGCCGGTGGATAGAATCACCGCTGTGCGGCGATGGCGCATCAACTCATTGGTCGCCGCAATGCTCGATGAGGCGGTAGACGTGCCGATGCAGCCGACCAGCCCTTCCGGTGCGCCGGCGTGTTGCGCGGCGGTTGCAAGGATCGCGGCCGTTTCACAGGAACAAGCGCGGGCGCGGGGATGCGGGCTGAGTACGATCGCGTTGCCGGCTTTGAGTGCGATCAGGGTTTTGTAAATCGCGGTGGAGGTGGGATTGGTGGTGGGCAGGACCGCCGCGACCACGCCGACGGGCTCCCCGATTTCAACGATGCCTTCGACGTTTTCGCGAAGGACGCCCACGGTTCGCATACCGCGCATGCGGCGCGGCAAGACATCCGCCGCGAGCATGTTCTTCGCGAACTTATCGGCGGCGTTGCCGTAGCCGGTTTCCTGAACGGCGAGCTCGGCCAGGCGCTGAGCCTGATCGCGCGCGGCGGAGGCGACGGCTTCGACGATCGCATCAATCTTCGCTTGAGTGAAGAGACGATAGCGGGTCCAGGCGGACCAGGCTTGCTCGACCTTGCCGCGGACCTCTTGAATCGATACGAGGTCGGGATCGGTGATCATTTGCGGGCGACTGTTACGTGGCGGCGGTTACTTTAAGATGAGTGACGGGCCGCGCATCACTCTTCACTCTCTTTACTCGAATCTTTACTTTTTTGCTCCCGGCAGAATTTTTTCGACGTCACTATGCGGGGCGGGGATCACGTGGACTGAAACCAGCTCCCCCACGCGGCGGGCGGCGGCGGCTCCGGCGTCGGTGGCGGCTTTCACCGCGCCGACATCGCCGCGCACGGTCACCGTCACGAATCCGGCGCCGATGTACTCTTTGCCGGTGAGGACCACTTTGGCGGTCTTCACCATCGCGTCCGCGGCTTCAATCGCGCCCACCAGACCCTTAGTCTCAACCATTCCCAGCGCTTCCATCTAGGGGACCTCCTTCGGAGAACTTCTAAAGCTACCACACGCGGTCCGTCACTGTCGCGCTCTGTAATCTTGAAACCGCTCCTTTTAGTCGCGGCTCGTAAAGCACGCGATGCGACAATAGAGCTAGAAGATGAGCGCGCTAGTCATCGACAACAGGAAGTACGCGCGGGTATTGGCGAAAGTACTGCCGCGAGTGATTGCAACGGACCAGGAACATGAACGCATGCTGGCCGAGGTCGAAAGGCTCATGGACAAAAGTGAGCATCGTACCCCGGAAGAGGACACCGCCCTTGATCTGATGGTTCGTCTGATCCAGGATGACGAGCGGGAGCACCATCCTCTGCGCGACCCGAGTCCTCACGAGATGTTGGTGTATCTCATGGAACAACGGGGCTTGAAACAAGCCGACCTGCTTCCGATCTTCAAGTCGAGAGGCTACGTCTCCGATGTCATCCACGCGAAACGCGGCATCAGTAAAGCACACCCGAAACGGCTTGCAGAGTTTTTCAAGGTCGAGGCGAGCCTGTTCCTCTAGCTTGCGGGCCGCTATTTCTGTGTCGAGCGCTAGCCCCAAGCTGACGCATGGGGCTCGCCGGCGCAGATGTTGATTTCAGGCGGATCGCAGGCGGATTGCTATCCCCGCTCTGACGAGCGGGGCTTGAGACCATTGCCGTCCGCGCAGGCTGGTGGCCTGGCCCGTTCAGGAAACGTAGAGAAAGCGAAGAAAAAGTTGGTGGAACGCGTCATCCTCTGGCCCGGATCGCCGTCTTAAGCTCCAATCGGCCCAAATGTGAGAGAGTTACGCTTGATTTGGGTTCGCAGGTCGTGTAACCTCGGACCTGCCGCTGGACATCATTACATCCAGCGAGTTCAATCGCTAAAAGTCCAAGGGAGGACCATATAAGATGACGAAACGTTTAGTTACACTGTGCGCACTGCTGGCGCTTGTCAGCCTGGTTGCGTTCGCTGCCGCCGATATCTCGGGGAAGTGGATGAGCGAGGCGCCGGCCGGTGGTAAGGGCGGGCCGCAGACTTTCACTTTCAAGCAAGCCGGTTCCGATCTGAGCGGGACAGTTGACGCCGGACGCGGCGGCCCCATTGAGATCAACAACGGGAAAGTGGAAGGAGACAAAGTGTCGTTTGAAACCACGCGCGACATGGGTGACAAAGGCAAGCAGACGACGAAGTATTCGGGCACGGTTTCTGGCACCACCATCAAACTGAACGCGGAAGGCGCCCGCGGGTCCCGGGAAGTCGTTCTCACAAAGCAGTAAAAATCCACCAGAAAATCACGCCGGCCGAGGGAGCTTTACCATTCATATGTCGAAAAAACTTCTTACGGCTGGCGTGTGTTTCACCGTGTTGCTCTTGCCCGCGATCTGCCGGGCACAGAGCGGCGTAGTGAAATCCGAGAATGTGCCTATTCCTGGCGTCACCGTCAAGGCCACCCAGGGTGAGCGAATTTTGCTCACGGTGACCGACGACACGGGCGCTTTTCATATAGATAAGATGAGCGAAGGCACGTGGATCGTGGAAGCCGATATGTTCGGGTTCGATCGCGTGCGCAAGGAAGTGCAGGTCGGCCCGACCCCGGTGAAGATCGACCTGACGATGCAACTGCGGTCCATGCAGCAGTTGCGCGATCGCACAGGCCAGGCGGGCGGGCGTGGGAACGCGGGCGGCGCAGCAGCCACTGAAGATGCATTTGCAGCGGTCGCCGGTAGCGCCGCAAGCGCGGAACCTCCCATCCCCCAAGTGGATGCGGGAGCTTCCAATGAATCCCTGCTGGTCAGCGGAAGCATCGCGCAGGGCGCGGGGAACAATCCCGGCGATTTTCGCGGCGGCGATTTTGGACCCGGCGGTTTCCCGGGCGGTCCCGGCGGACTTGGCGGTCCTGGTGGACTGGGCGGACCGGGTGGTCCTGGCGGGCCCGGTGGACCGGGTGGTCGCGCCGCGGGTGGTGGAGGACCGGGCGGCGGAGGTGGTGGTCGCGGAGGCGGTGGAGGCGGCGGAGGTGGTGGTCGCGGCGGCGGTGGGCCCGGGGGGCGAGGCGGCCGCGGCGGTCGCGGCAGCGGGAATCCGGCGTTTATCGGCAATCGCCAACGAACTCAACAGAACCGCATCAACGGCTCGTTATTTTACACGCTTGGAAATTCGGCCTTGAACGCACGGCCGTTTTCGGTGAACGGACTGGACGCGCCCAAGGCGGCGTATTCGCAGAATCGCTTCGGTTTTTCGGCCGGAGGTCCGCTTTTCGTTCCCAAGCTGTTCAGTTTTCCGAAAGTATTCTGGTTCGTCAATTGGACCGGGAACCTGTTACGCAACGGCGTGGACAATTCGTCCAACGAACCGTCGCTCGCGGAACGGTCGGGCAATTTTTCGCAATTGCTCACGGGCAGCAACCCTATCCAGCTTTACTACCCGCAAGGTAGTCTGTGCGGCGCGGCGGGGACGCCGATCTCCGGTAACATTATCCCGTCTAGCTGCCTCGACCCGAACTCCCCGAATTCCACGATCGCCGGGAATGCCAAAATCGTGCAGGGCCTGCTCGGTTATATTCCCAAGCCCAACCAGGCGGTCCCCGGCACCAATCAGGACTACCGGCTGATCGCCGCGAACCCGAACGATTCGCAAAGCCTGAACACACGCTTCAATACCACGCTGACGCCGCGCGACACGCTCGCCGTCACCTACAACTTCCAGGAACGCAATTCGTCCACCTATCAGAGTTTTGGCTGCTGCGATTCCACCCAGGGCTACGGCAACAACGGAGTGGTGAACTGGCGCCATCGCTTCGGAACGCGAAACTTCAATAGCGTGAACCTCACGTTCAATCGCAACACCACTTCCATCATTCCGTTCTTCGCCGATGGCGCCAACGTCGCGAGCGAGCTTGGCATCTCCGGTACCTCGGGCAATCCGATCAATTTCGGTCCTCCCGCGTTGCAGTTCACCAACTACTCCACTCTCAACGACACTACCCCGACCACTAGCGCGGTGTGGAGCTACGGCGCCAACGATACGTTCCAATATCGCAAGGGCAAGCACAACTGGCAATTTGGCGGCGGCTATACACACTTTCTCAACAACACCACCACGGATCCCAACGCCAGGGGCGCGTTCGAATTTTCGGGCCTTTCGACGGCCCTATTTACCACGCCGGCGACGTGCGCGTCTCCTCCGTGCTCGCCGCTCTCGACCCCCGGAACCGGGTACGATTTCGCGGATTTTCTGCTGGGGCTGCCGGAGACCAGCACCATTCGCTACGGCAATTCGGCTACGTCTTACCGCAGCAACGGGTATAACGTATTCGCGGTGGACGATTACCGGCTGGCGACCGGCTTGAGCTTGAACCTGGGAGTGCGCTGGGAGTATTTTACGCCGTGGAGCGAGCAATACGGCCGCGCCGCGAATCTCTACATCGCCCCCAATTTCGCCAGCGTGACGCCGGTGTGTCCCGTGGAGACCACGCTCAATGGCGTGACTTGCGGCCCTACTGTAGGCGGCACGACGTACCCGGCGGCGCTGATTCGGGACGATAAGAAGAACATTGCGCCGCGCATTGCATTCGCCTGGAAGCCCTGGGTCAAGGGCAAGACCATGGTTCGCGGGGGCTATGGCTGGTATTTCAATCCCAGCCAGTACAACCGGTTCGAAACGCAACTCTCCGCCGAGCCGCCGTTCGCCGTCAATCACAATGTCACCACCAGCTCGGCCGATGTGCTTTCGCTTGCGTCCGGGCTCAGTAACCTTCCGGCGGATCAATCCATCACCAACACCTACGCGGTAGCGCTGAACTATCAGACCAGCTATGCGCAGACGTGGAATCTATCCGTCCAGCAGGATCTGCCGGGCAGGTTGATCATGGAGGTCCTCTACCAGGGCACCAAGGGCACTCACCTGGATATGCCGGAGGGGCCGAATCAAGCGGCGTTGGGATCGTCCCTTACTTCCCAGTCCCGGCTGCCGATCGCCAATGCCGGCGTTTTCACATTCGACACGCCCTCGGCGAATTCGGAGTATGAGTCCGGGCAAATCCGGCTGACCCGGCGTTTGCAGAAGGGCGTTTCCGCGAACCTGTTTTATACGCTCTCCAAGGCCATCGACGATGCCGTGCTGGCGCAGAATTTCTACGATCAGGCGGCCGAGCGCGGCTTATCCACCACGGACCATCGCCATGTGGTGACGGCGAACTGGGTGGTGGTGTCGCCGGTGGATGCGACGCGAGGCGTTCTTTCGCGTCCAGCCTGGATGGCGAAGGCGCTCAAGGATTGGACCCTGTCCGGCAGCCTCACTGCGCAGACCGGCGCTCCTCAGTCGGCCACCATCGCCGGCAATGGGGATGGCACCGGGTCCCAGTCGACCACCCGGGCCAATGCCACCGGCCTTCCCATCGATTCGGGCTCGGGATACTTTAACCTGGCGGCATTCTCGGTTCCCCCTCCCGCCACTTTCGGGAACGCGGGGCGCGATACCATCGAGGGGCTGGGAATGTTCGTAATGAATTTCTCTCTGTCGCGCAGCGTCAATCTGAAGAGCGAACAGCGGCGGTTGGAGTTCCGCGTCGACTCGACCAACACCCTGAACCACGTGAATCCCACCGGGCTGATCACGGTGGTCAATTCGGCCGAATACGGCTTGATCACCAACGCAAGTACTATGCGGCAGATGACCGCTACGCTTCGCTTGAGGTTTTAGAAACAACCGAGCCGCGACCAAAGGGAGCGGTTAAGAGAAAACAACCGAGCCGCGACCAAAGGGAGCGGTTAAGAGAAAACAGCCGAGCCGCGACCAAAGGGAGCGGTTAAGAGAAAACAGCCGAGCCGCGACCAAAGGGAGCGGTTAAGAAATCTTGAGGTCTAAATCATGAAACGCTTGCTGGCGCTGTGTGCGGTGTCGCTCCTGGGACAGGAAGTCATCTTCAAGAGTGAAACCCGCCTGGTCATCGTCGACCTGACCATCAAAGACAAGTCCGGTAAACCGATCACGACGCTGAAGCAGGGCGATATCGAAATCCTGGAAGACGGCGTGCGGCAGGAAGTCCGCGTGTTCCAGCTTCAGAACCTCAGCGTCGATCCTCTGGCTCCCGTTTCTTTCGCCGCGAACGAGACAAGCACGGTCGAAGAGAAAGGCGCGCCGGCGCCCGCCGCCCCCGCGCCTGTCGCCAAGACCACCGTTGCCCCCGCCGCCAATAGCGTGATTCGCCATCAGGACAAGCGCCTGCTGTGTCTGTTCTTCGACATGACCACCATGCAGCCGCCGGAACAGTTGCGCGCGCAGGAAGCCGCCATCAAGTTTCTGGAAGGCCAGATGACCTCTTCGGACCTAGTGGAGATCATGACCTACACTACCGGCGTCAAGGTGGTGCAGGAGTGGACCGACAATCGCGATACGCTGATCACCGCGCTCAAGAAACTGACCCTGGGCGAAGGCGCCGATCTGGCGGACCTGGCGGCCACCGCAGCCGACGAAAACGACGACAGCGGCAGCTTTGTTGCGGATGAGACCGAGTTCAACATCTTCAACACCGATCGAAAGTTGAGCGCGCTTCAGGACGCGGCCACCAAGCTCTCCGTATTTCCGGAAAAGAAGGCGCTGGTGTATTTCTCGAGCGGCATTCAGAAGACCGGCGTCGAGAATGAATCGCAGATCAAGGCCACCGTCAACGCGGCTGTGCGCTCCAACGTCGCCATCTATTCGGTGGACGCGCGTGGCCTGGTGGCCACGCCTCCCGGGGGCGACGCATCGCAGGCATCCTCGCGCGGAACCGGAATTATCAGCGGGACCAAGCAGCAGGGTCTGCGCAACAGTTTCAATGATTCCCAGGAAACGCTGGCCACCATCTCCGCCGACACCGGCGGCAAGGTGATGCTCGACACCAACGATCTCACCATGGGAATCCGGCAGGCGCAGGAAGATATCAAGAGTTACTACATTCTGGGTTACTACAGCAAGAACGCGGCCGAGGACGGTAAGTACCGCCGCATCGACGTGAGGCTGGTGAACAAGGACCTCAGCGCGAAGCTGGATTTCCGCAAAGGATACTACGCGTCCAAGGTCTGGCAGAAATTCAACGCGGCCGATAAAGAACGCCAGCTTGAAGAGGCGCTGACGCTGGGCGATCCCGTGAACGATCTCCCGCTGGCGTTGGAAGTCGATTATTTCCGCGTGGCGCGCGATCGCTATTCCACCGTAATCTCGGTCAAGATTCCAGGCTCGGCCGTGCAGTTCGTGAAGCGGGGCGCCCGGCAGACCGCCGAAATGGATTACATCGGGCAGATTCGCGACTCGAGCAACAAACTGATCACCGGCGTGGGCGACAACATCAAGCTCAATTTGAACGAAGACGAAGCCGGCAAGATCCTCCAGCGGCATCTGCAATACGATTCCGTGCTGGTGCTCGCTCCCGGCAATTACTCGCTGCGCTTCCTGGCTCGCGAAAATCAATCCGGCAAGATGGGGACCTTCGAGACCAAGTTCACCGTCCCGGATCTGAGTTCGTCGAAATCCATGCGGCTGAGCTCGGTAATTCTGAGCAATCAGAAGGAAAAGCTATCGTCGGCCGTCGGCGCCGCGGACGCCAACAAAAAACTACAGGAGAAGCACCCGCTGGTCGCCGACAACCAGAAGATCGTGCCCAGCATCACGCGCGTGTTCCGCAAAGACCAGACCATGTACGTGTATTTCGAGGTGTACGACCCCTCGATCGACCCGGAGCGGAAAGCTCCCAACCTGCTGGCGGAATTCGAACTCTACTCGGGGGCGCGCAAAGTTTATAGCTCGCCCGAGTTGCACGTGGATAAGCTGGGAACGCCGCGCCCCGGCGTCGCGCCGTTCTCGTTCCAGGTGGCGCTTTCGAAGTTGCCGCCGGGACAGTATGTTTCCCAGGTCAGCGTGATCGACGAGAACGGCCGCAAGTTCGCGTTCCCGCGCAATGAGGTCGTCCTGCTGCCGTCCGCCCCGGCGCCGGAGAATCCGCCCGCGGCGCCGCCGAAGCAATAAGCTTTTCCGAGCCGCGACTTTTCCGAGCCACGACTTTTCCGAGCCGCGACCAAAGGGAGCGGCCTAAATGATCTGGATCTCATCATCCTTCCGGCGTTCCAGGGGGAGCTCTCGCCGCCGGTCGGGGGGAACTCCCGCCCCCGAGCGAGGGAACTCTCGCCCCCGGGCGGGGAAGTTTCGAACCGTCCACCCGGTCGCCCGGCTAGTTCATCATGTGAACGCCGATAATCAACCCGCCCATCACGACAGCGGCGGCCAGCACATACAGCGCATAGCGCATCATCCGCTGCCCGCTGGTGGTGACTCGGTTTTCGTCTTTTTGGATCTGGTCATCGAGGCTATCGAACATGGAAACCTCCACAAGCGATCGTGAACTCCAACGTCCCGCAAACGGGGCCTGCATCGCGAAGAAGGACGGAACTGCTTGTCGTCATGAATCCAGGGCCGCGACCGGCACTTGCGGGTTAACTCGACTGTCACGGCGAGTATAGTCCCGCTGCCTCCCAAAAGAAAGGGGGCTTGTCCTTTGTGAGGCGGACGCAATCTGACGTGCCGGGGCGGGAATCCCCCGCGGAGGCCCCGCACCCTATTCGAGCGAGAACGACTGCTCTTGGATGAGCGCTTCGCGCACGGCGAGAAAATCCGGATCGTTGATCGCGAGCACTTGAATCGTCAGCGTTGCTCCCATCCATTCGAAGTGGTCATTCCACCGATCCAGCGGGGGTGGAAGAGCCGGACGATCTCGCCCGTGCTGGGATCTGTTCCGGCGATGTTCGGACCTTTGTGCCGATTGCAATGAAGACAGGCCAGGGCGAGATTCTCAAGAACGGTCGGGCCTCCGTGCTGGCGTGCAACGATGTGGTCCACCGAAAAGGTAAAGGGTAAACCGAGACGGGGAGGCGACAATACTGGCATCGGTCCTGTGCGCGCTGCCGGACCTTCCGGGCAACGTCCCGGTTCACGCGTGAGGCCGGCCAGCGCGCTTCCCCTTGAGAGTGAGCCGAGCTTTGGATTGCATCACCGCAAGCAGGTTCCCAACATGCAGGTAGCCGTCGAACTCTGCCTGCTCATCCCGCGTCAAAGTTCCCGCCTCTGAGCGTTCCGCCAAGTACAGCATTCTCTCACGGTCGGCTTCTCCAAAATCGATCGACAGCAGAAATTCAGCAGCCTCGGAAGACAATTCATCCTTTCGGGCCTGCATCAATCGGGCCCAAATTGCCGCTTCGGAGTTTGATGTGAGAACTTGCGAACCCATACGGAAAGCTTCTCTCAATTGTACCGCCGCCTGACCGTGAGTCCGATTCCCGCGGGGCCGAGGGCGAGCAGCATCCACGTCGCCCGCTTCTTTCGACGCGCGACCCGGGCGGCGCGCAAAAACCCAACCTACTGTTTGTCGAAAACAAGCGTTGACGTGAACGCCTTGCCGTCGGCGTCGGTGCCTTTCGAAGTCACCGTCATCGTCTTGCCGTCCGCTGAAATGACGCCTCGGGCCGTGGCTTTGTACTTCCCGCCCATCTTCGAGCGCTCTTCGGTAAACGTGTTGGCGTTGACCTGCTTGACCCCGGTCATGTCCCAGGCGATCCCCGTGCCCGAGAGCATAACCTCTTCGCCGCCGTACTTCGCAGTGTAGCTATTTTCTATCTTCGTGCCGTCCGCTCTTTCGCCTTTGGCCGTTTGCTTCACGCCGCCGCCGGCGGCCTCACGCACTAACGTGAGATTCTTGAGCGGCGACACTCCGGGAGCCGGTTTCGATTTCGCCGCGTTGTACTTCCACGTGCCGAGCGTGTTGTCCGCCCCCAATGCGATAGCGGCGATAGCCAACACCGCGAACGTCATGCGCAGAACTCTCTTCATTTTGTTCCCTCCCTGGGAGCGCGAATCGGTTTCCCGCTCCGGATTGCCAGAAGTCTACTCCACTCAAGCCCCGCCCGTCAGGGCGGGGATGCGGGGATGCGGCGCTTCCGCACCGCAGCGATTCCCGATTGAGCCATGCCAAGCCACCACATCACTCGCTCCTCGACGCGAGCGACTCAAGCAGGATCTCAACCCTATCCGTGGTCCAGGTCGCGATCCCGGCTCCGAAAACGTCGGAGTCCTCGGTCCAGACATCACAGCCAAAGCTCAGCGCCGCGGCGGCGGTGGGCCAGTCCTCAATATCGCGACCCGCAAGCCGCCTTTTTGCGTCGGCTTCGCGGGTAGCATATGTGTCGGCCTCCACCACCTCCAGTCACTTGACCAGTTCCTCCAAGACGGCCGACGCGAGTTGCGGATCGAGGCCGCGCGCTCCCAGGATACGTGGCACGTGTCGCCGAGCTTCGTCCATTGCGATGTCCGCGACCAGGAATCGAATTCGTCCGAAATACGCTTCGAGAATACCTCTGACGCGCTTTCCAAGAACCGCACGCACCAAAATGTTCGCGTCAAGGATAAGCATCAAGGATAAGCATCAATGACAAGCATTAACGCCGGGATCGGCGGGCTTTCTTGAACTCCTCCACCAGCCCGTCTTCGCTTTCCCCTGATGCTTGCAGCATGGCGTCGAGTTGCGCGGCGGCGGTTCTCAGCGCCTCCAGGTTTTCATCCTTGGGCCGCTGCCGGGTGGGAAGGAAGAGTCCCAGCGTTTCGCCATGGCGGGTGATCGCAACGGGTGTGCTGCCCTCTAGAAAGGAAGCCAGCCTTTCGCGAAACTCCCGAATGCCTACTTTCACCGGTTGCATTGTGTACACATGATAACACAACGCGCGCGATCCGGCTTACGAGCCGCGACCAAAGGGAGCGGTTATAAAAAATGCGCACAGGCCGCTTCTGCCGTTGTGCGCATTTAGTCCTTGAGGCGCGACAGAATGGAGCGCTCGTCAAAATGGACGCCGTCAATCCCACTTCCTTTCAAGTGAGGCACGCCCGCGCACTCCCACCGGCCCGCCCCAACCCGATCGAGTATCATGAGTGGTTCACACCATGGGCCCCGCTCGCTCAGATTCCCTCCGCGAAGACATTCCCGCATGGCTCGCGGGCGCAGCCGCGGTTTGCTCCCTCGTCTCCATCGCCGCGATGGAGATCCTCATGGGCGCGGCCGTGGTCGCTCTCATCGTCACGCGCACGCGCTGGCGGATCCCGCGCGTGTGGCTGCCGCTCGCCGTGTTCGCCGTCCTGACGCTCATCTCGCTCGCCGCCTCCGGCCAGATTCGTGAGGGATTGCCGCAGGTGAAAAAGTTCTTTCTCTACCTGATGCTGTTCCTTGTGCCCTCGGCATTTCGCAGCGTACGTCAGGTTCGAATGCTAGCCATGGGCTGGGCGCTGGCCGCCGCGGCTTCCTCCGCCTGGGCGCTCAACCAGTTCTATAACAAGTACGAAGACGCCCTGGACGCGCATCGCAATTTCTATCGCTTCTACGTGAACGATCGCATCACCGGGTTCATGGATCACTGGATGACCTTCAGCAACCAGATGATGATGGCGTTGCTGATCGTCGCCTCCATCGTATTTTTTTCGATCGACGCCCGCTCAAGCCCCACCCGTCAGGGTGGGGCTCCTTCGACAAAAAAGGGGACTGACCACTCTGTCCCTGCCGCAACCCTTGGCTCCAACCCCACCCGTCAGCGTGGGGATCCTCCTGGAACAGGTTCCCATAGCGGAAAGAGCGGTCTGTCCCCTTTTTCCTCCGGGGGGCTAGTCATGGCCTGGCTGATGGGCGCCGGCGCTGTGATCCTGATCGCCCTGATCCTGAACGAGACCCGCAGCGTGTGGCTCGCTACCGCTATCGGCGGTTCCTACCTGATCTGGTTTTGGCGCCGCTGGCTGCTAATTCTCATACCCGTGGTGATCGCGATCCTCGCGCTGGTCAATCCATTCGAGATCCGCGATCGCATCCTGTCGCCGTTTCGCCCTCACGGGAATCTGGATTCGAGCGCGCATCGCGCTGAGCTTCGCCGGATTGGATGGCAGATGATCAAGGCCCATCCCTGGGTTGGCGTCGGCCCCGAACAGGTCTGGCGTCAGGCCAGGAGCTACATGCCGCCCGGTGTGCAGACGCTGGAGCCGCCCGAATATTATGGGCACCTGGAGAATGATTATGTTCAATACGCCGCGGAACGCGGCGTGCCCGCCATGCTGGCGCTGATGTGGATGATCGGATGGGCGCTGCTCGATTTCGCGCGCGGGCTCCTTCGACTGCGCGATGCTGACCTACGCAACGCCGGCCAACGCGATGCCGAGCGATGCGATGCCGGGCGGCAGGATATTGATAAACGCTGGGTGCTGCACGGCGCCGTCGCCGTGATCGTCGCCGTGCTGGTGGCCGGCTGGTTCTCATGGAATCTCAACGCCAGCACCGTGCTCGGAATGTTTCTGGCAATCATCGGTTGCGGATATGTAGCGCTGATGGAATTGTGGGGCGGGTCCCCTGACCCGCGCGCGACCCCCTGGTCGCGCAACTAATTTAGGAGAAATTATGCAAGGCCTCATGATGAATTCGCCGCTGACGCTCGCGCCTCTGCTCGAACGCGCGGCCCGGCTGTTTCCCTCAAAAGAAATCGTGTCGAAAACCGAAACCGGAATGCATCGCTACACCTACGCCGATTTCCACGCGCGCGTGCATCGTCTCGCGTGGCTGCTCGAGCGCATGGGCGTCAAGCGCGGCGATCGCGTCGGCTCCCTATGCTGGAACGGCTATCGCCATCTGGAGTTGTACTTTGCCGTCACCTGCTATGGCGCCGTTCTGCACACGCTGAATCTGCGGCTCCCCTCCGATCATCTTGCCTATATCATCAGCCACGCGGACAATCGCGTGATCTTCGCCGACGCTTCACTCACGTCTCTGCTCGATCCAATCCGAAGCGAGATTCCCGGCGTTCGCGAGATCGTGTCGATGGACGACGATAGCGAGTACGAAAAATCTTTGGCGGCGTCGCCGGCCGAGCCCTATCGCTGGCCCGATCTCGAAGAGACCGCGGCCGCGGCCACCTGCTATACCTCCGGAACCACCGGCCATCCCAAGGGCGTTCTCTATACTCACCGTTCGCTGGTGCTGCACAGTTATTCGCTGTGCATGGCGGACGTATTCGCGTTGACTGAGCGCGACACCATCCTGCAACTGGTACCGATGTTTCATGCCAACGGATGGGGCATCCCGTATGCGGCCGTGATGGTCGGCGCGAAAATCGTGCTCAGCGGCCGGTTTCTTCAACCCGCCGACATCGCCCAGATGATCGAATCGGAGCGCGCCACCTTCACCGCCGGCGTCCCCACTTTGTTTATGGGGCTGTACAGTTACCTGGAGCATGCCAAGGGCGATATTTCGAGCCTTCGCACCATCGTTTGCGCTGGCTCCGCTCTCCCGCGGCAATTTGTCGAATGGTACGAACAGAAGTATGCGATCAAATTCATGCTCGCCTGGGGGATGACGGAGACCACGCCCATTGCCACCGTGATGGCGTGGAAGACGCATCTCGATGCGCTTCCTCAGAAGGAGCGCTACGATGTTCTCGCCCGCCATGGATTGCCGGTGGCCGGCATCGACGTGCGCATCATCGGTGAAGTCGTCAAAGAAGGCGAGATGGGCAAGCAGCTCCCCTGGGATGGCTCCACCATGGGCGAGCTTCAGGTGCGCGGCCCGTGGGTGACCTGCGCCTACTACAACGATCCGCGCGGCGAGGAGCGCGGCCAGCAGGAATCTTTCATGGACGGATGGTTCCGTACCGGCGATGTCGCCACCATCGACTCGGAAGGCTACATCCAGATCATGGATCGCACCAAGGACCTTGTGAAGAGCGGGGGCGAATGGATTTCGAGCGTCGATCTTGAGAACGCCATTATGGCGCATCCGAAAGTGATGGAAGCCGCCGTGATCGCCGTGCCGCATCCCAAGTGGGACGAGCGGCCGGTGGCGGCCGTGGCTCCGCTTGCGCAGTATCGCGGTCAGATCACCAAGGAGGAGATTCTCGATTTCTTGAAAGATCGCGTGGCCAAATGGTGGCTCCCCGACGACGTCGTGTTCATCGACGCCGTGCCCAAGACCAGCGTCGGAAAGTTTAACAAACGCGCTCTGCGGGAGCAGTTCAAGGACTACAAACTGCCGGGCCAATAGGTGGCACAGACTAGATAACGTGGCGCGGGCCGCCAAGCCTGTCCCCATGGTACTGCGTCCCACGAAAGTGGATGAAAACCCCAACGGGGAAGATCGCGCGAATAAAGGACGAACAAATGGTGGGGTTTTCGACCCTGCTGTGTCGAGATTCATCTCGACATTTTTTCGTTCGTGCCGTTGCGCGCGATTCTTTGTCGCCTGCCGTCTTCAGCCACCGGGGAAGCGCGCGGCTTCCTGCGGTGATTTCACGGTGATTTCACGGTCAAAGCACGGTGTTTTTACCGGTACCGCTAATTTAGCGTCAAAAACACCCCAACCTGGCTGGAAGCCCCGCCAACATTGACGATTACGGCCATCGTGCCGGGCGCCACATACCCGGCGGGCATCTGCACATTGAGCTGCCACAACCCCGGATAACCCGCCACCGGACCCGAATACAGCAGGTTGGCCGCGTATCCCCCGACCGTGGCCGACACCGGTAAATCGCTGATTCCTTGGCCAGTTCCATACAGCACCACGATCGATCCGCGAGCCGCGGGACTGGTCGCCGAGTTCAACGTGCCGTCTTCATTCACGGCCATCGCCTGACCCGCCGAATTAGTGAAAAGACCGGGCGCGGCCGCGGCCACAACCGCCGTGATTTGAGCGATTTGAGCGTTATTGTTCAGAACCTGAATCGCGATGTTGCCGGTTGCGATTTGCGGCGGGACCACGACGACGACGGTTCCCGAATTGACTGATAGAATCTGGGCCGGAATCTGGGCCGCAGTTTGGGTGGCGATCTGCGCCGGCGGCGTCGCCGAACTCGTTTGAAACAATACCTGAACGTTGGGCGCATCGGCCGCGGTGAGCCCGGTGCGTAACAGGTCGAGCAGCATCCCCGGCGCGACCGGACCGGCCTCGAAACTCGCCGCGTTTACCGCGCCGACCAGAACCAGCGGAGCGGCGACCGCGCTCGGCGCGGGGGTGAGGCGGCGCACGCGATTGTTGTTCAGGTCAGCCGCGTAAATGTCGCCCTGCGAATCGATGGCGAGATCCCACGGGGAGTTGAGCTGGGCGGCCGCGGCGCCTGCGCCGTCGCCCGAAAATCCCGGCGTGCCGATGCCCGCGATGGCGGTGACGACGCCTGAAGAATCGATGCACAGAATTCGTTCCAGGCCGCTGTCGGCAACAAAAACGTTGGGGGGCGAGCCGCTAATCGCGACGCCGTGCGGAGCCCTCCAGATGCCGGCGGCGACAGTGGTCAGATTGCCGGCGGTGTCCCGGCGGCGAACGCGTGCGGCTCCGGTTTCGGTGAAGTACAGATTGCCGCTGGGATCGAACGCGAAGCCGCCGGGTGAATTGAGCTGATCGGCGAGAGAAGAAATCGCGCCCAGCGGCGTGATGCTGACAATCGCGCCGAGGCCGGTGTCAGAAACGTACAGGTTGCCGGCGCTGTCGGCCAGCGCATACACCGGCGAGATCAAGCCGGGGAAGGAAACCGCCTGGATGATTCCCGCGGGCGTCACCTGCCTGACGCGGCCGTGGCCCGTGTCGGCGATGTACAGATTTCCTTTGGCGTCCACGGTCACGGAGGAAGGCGAATCGAGCTGGGCCTGAGTGGCCGGGCCGCCGTCGCCATCGGCATTTAAACCGCCGCCGGCGGTTCCCGTATTACCCGTGCCGGCCACGGTGGAGATGATTCCCTCCAGGGCGACTTTACGGATGCGATGATTGTCGCGATCCGCTATATATATGTTGCCGAGCGTATCCGCTGCAACGCCGCTGGGATGTTGCAGCAACGCGTTGTTGGCCGGGCCCTGATCGCCGGAAGCAAAACCGCCCCCGCCCGCGACGACGGTGCTGGGGCCGGTGAACGACACCCGAATCGCCGTCGAACCTTGGGACGCATACAAGTATCCATCCGAGCCGAAGGTGAGATCGAGCGCGGAAATGGCGAAGGCGGTCGCGGTTCCGTAGGCTGGAAACGCGAGCAGCAGGCCCGCGCCGGGATCGGCGGCGTACAGCGTCCCGAACGCGTCGATGACGATTCCGGTGGGCGTGATCGCGCGCGCGACCGAGGAAATAATTCCACCGGCGACTTTGCGGATGAGATGGTTCTGGCTATCGGCGATGTAGAGCGCGCCGGTGCGATCGAAAGCGAGACCGGCGGGATAAGACAGTTGCGCGCGATTGGCCGGGCCGTTGTCGCCGGAAAGCCCTTGCGCGCCGGTTCCCGCGATGGTGGTGAGCGCGCCACTAACCCCCAGGGCAACGCCACTAACCCCCAGGGCAACGCCACTAGCCCCCAGGGCAACGCCACTAGCCCCCAGGGCAACGCCACTAGCCCCAAGTGCTACGCGATAAACACGTTGCGCGGTGAAATCCGAAAAATACAGCGCGCCCGATCCGTCCAGGGTGACATTGCGCGGCGTGGCCAGCGCGACCATGGTGGCGGCGCTGCCCTCGTTCGATCCACCGGGGCTGAGCGACCCGCCGCCCGCGACGGTGGAGACGGTTCCATTGGCGGCGATCATGCGCACGCGCGCGTTACCCAGATCGGCGACATACAAATTCCCCGTTCCGTCGACGGCCAGGCCATAAGGCGAGTTGAATTGGGCGGACGCGGCGGGCCCTCCGTCACCTGAAAATCCGGCGATTCCGGTTCCGGCGAGGGTTGTAATCATGCCCGCGGGCGTAATCTTGCGGATGCGATTTTGCGCGGCATCAGCGAGGTACAGATTCCCGGCGGAATCGGCTGCGATTCCTTCGGCCTGCGTGAGGATGGCGAGCGCGGCCGGGCCGTAGTCGCCGATCCAGTCGCTGCCGGCGAAGGTCGAGATCTGGTAGCCGACAGCCTGCGCGCGCAAGCTCACGGCGCAAACACAGGCGAAGGCTAAGAATCGGCGCATATGACGAAGGAGGTGTCGGGGGTAGGGTTTCATAGCGGCTCCATCATGGTTAGGGCTGGAGGGTAATGCTCGGCGCTCCCTGACAGTCGCGGTTCCGGGTGCGTAGCGCTCCCTGACGGTCGCGGTTCTGAAGGATGGAGGTGGCTCCCCCACCCTGACGGGTGGGGCTGCACGGTGGAAGGATGATGGGAGGCTCCCCCACCCTGACGGGTGGGGCTGGATGGTGGAAGGATGGTGGGAGGCTCCCCCACCCTGACCTCCCCCACCCTGACGGGTGGGGCTGGAAGCACGGAGCGGAACAACATACTAAGTAACAAGACCTTACTAACTCAGTGCAGTTTCGGCGGAAAACCTCTCATCGGAGGCGATGAGAATTGAGTGATTACTATCCGCCGATGCTTACTCGGTATGATTTTGTCCTCCGCGTTTGCGTGGGGACAGCCCGCACTGCATTTCAAGACTCGCGATATCGCTACGGGGGGTTCCGGACCGGTCACTGAAATGAACAGCCCGCGAGCGCCGGGCCGCGGCCACCTGCTGGTCCAGTTCGTCAACCAGCCAACGGCCGGCCAGATCGCGGAACTGAAACGCCGCGGAGTGGACGTGCTTCAGGATGTGCCGGAGAACGGAATGCTAGTCTCACTCGACCGCCGGGTGAACGTCGACGGACTGGCGATTCAATTTGCGGCGGCCATCGACCCGACAGATAAGATCAGTCCCCTGATAAATTCCGGGGGTGTTTCAGGGGGTGGCAACGCTGGGGCGAACAGCGGGACGAACGAATATTTTCTGGTCGAATTTCACCCGGATGCCGATCTGGCGAGCGCCAGCCCGGTGCTGGTTGAGCTGGGCGCCCAACTGCTGCAGAATCCGAATCTGAATCCGCATCATGTGTTGATTCGCGCGACGGATTCGGACACGCTTGCCGCGATCGCGGCGCAGGATGCGGTCGCCTACATTTTTCCGGCGTCGGAGGCCGTGGTGAACGGCACGGAGGCCGGCGCGTGCGTGGGCGCGTTGACAGTGAACGGCACCGTGGCGCAATCGATTCCGGTGTACGGGACATGGGCGGGGCCGGGGAAGGCTGCCACGGTCGGTTACGTATTCAGCCAGATGACCAGCCAGTTGACGCCCGCCGCCGCGGAAGCCGCTATCGAGCGCGCGATGGGCGAGTGGGCGAAAGTCGTCCAGGTGACCTGGCAGCAGGGCAGCAATCCGACGGCTCCGCAGACCGTCAACATTTTATTCGCGACCTATGCGCACGGCGACGGCTATCCCTTTGACGGGCCGGGCGGCGTGCTGGCCCACACCTTCCTTCCTGCGCCCCCGAATCCGGAGCCGATTGCCGGCGATATGCATTTCAACGATTCCGAAACGTGGAAGATCGGCGCGAACACGGATCTGTTCAGCGTCGCGCTGCACGAGCTGGGACACGCGCTGGGGCTGGGCCACACGGACGATCCCAGCGCGGTGATGTATCCGTATTACCAGATGGTGACGGGATTGTCGCCGCTGGATGTGAGCACGGTGCAGACGTTGTACGCGGTGCAAACGGGGACGCCGTCATCCGGCTCGGGAACGACCGGCTCGGGAACGACCGGCTCGGGAACAACCGGCTCAGGGACGCTGCCCGTGCCGACGCCGACACCGGCGCCCGCGCCGGCAACACCATCCGTACCGTTGACGATGACGATGACCGCGTTCGCAAACAGCACCACGGCCGTGAGTCTGAATCTGGGAGGGTTGGTTTCAGGCGGGAAAGGGACGATTGCGGTGACGTGGGCGACCGGTCAGGGGACGCTGGGGACATCGGGGACGACGGGCGTCACGTCGGGTACAGCGCAAAGTGGCGGCGGGGGGTGGTCCATCACAAACTGGCCGCTGGCCATGGGCTCGAACAGCATCGCGGTGACGGCGACCGACGGCGTCACTCTGGTTTCGCAATCCGGCGCGATTACGCGCACGCAGCCGGGCACGTCGACCGCGACGACAACTACTCCGACTCCGACACCGGCTCCGACGCCCACGACGCCCACATCCACATCGAATACGACGCCGCCCTCGCTGACCATCACGACGCCTTCGTCCACGTCCGTCTCCACTTCGGCGGCGTCGTTGGTTTTCAGCGGCGTTGCGAGCGACAACGTCGGCGTCACCTCGGTGACTTGGTCGACCAACACAGGCGGATCGGGTGCGGCGGTATCCGGAACGGGAACGACAACGACTCAATGGACCGCGACGGTGCCGTTACTGGTGGGGTCGAACACGGTGACGATCCGCGCGAGCGATGCGGCGGGCAACGTCGGATGGCGGACGGCGGTGGTGACGCGGAATTAAGGTTTGGCCGCAGATGAACGCCGATGGACGCGGATAAGGCACTGGGAAAATGGAAGGTGGAAGTACCGCTCCCTGACGGTCGCGGTTCAGAAGCAGAGTGCCCCGTGCCGCGTCGCATCGCATCCGCATTGAGTATGTAGCTGGGCACTGCTAAACTGAAGGAGTTCGGGGCGTGGCTCAGCCTGGTAGAGCGCCTGGTTCGGGACCAGGAGGCCGGTGGTTCGAATCCACTCGCCCCGACCAATTTTTTCAATAATTTACAGGCACTGGGCGCAAAAACAGCCCACCCATTTGCCCACCCACATCGCGTTGCTTGGCGAATCGAAGGTACGTATACTGCGGTCATGGCAGAGAACGCTACCACGCCTTTCGGTTCCGGCCAACCGCTTC
>Ga0182024_10005015_pt1 | contig 29981 bp, 24 predicted proteins | sample P32metaG_FD_120480 | JGI IMG/M metagenome (GOLD analysis project Ga0182024, IMG submission 120480) | Permafrost microbial communities from Stordalen Mire, Sweden - P3-2 metaG (Illumina Assembly) | ecosystem: Environmental > Terrestrial > Soil > Wetlands > Permafrost | place: Sweden: Stordalen...
GAGGCCCTCACGATAGGGGAAGAGCATCGATTCCGAAAGCAGAAGCGGAGCGCGCGCCATGACCGGCGAGTCCTCGTTGGAGTTCATGCTTGCGCGGACGACATCGAGCACCTCGGGATCCTTGACGAGGCTCTTGCCCAACGGCTTCAGGATGTAGTCCATCATTACGGCTGTCGCCTGGCCCTCTGCCACGGCGTCGCGTGCGGTGTCCATTTCGTCGCGGGAGAGATGATCCTGATCGCCGGCTGCGTCGTGCGAGACATCGTCGGGGGTCTGGTCGTCCCATTTCTCCAGGTTGGCATGCTGATCTTGCAATGCGTGAGTCAGCTCATGGGCCATCACCGGCTTTTGCTCGTCGGGATCTATCCAATCGAGAATGTTGACGGTTTTGGTTTTGGAGTCGTAGTAGGCTTCGATTTGTTCTTTGAGCAGCGCCAGTAGAAATGGCTTGAGCTCAAAGTCGCGGTCGAGCAGGCCGAATTTTTTGAGCACCACCTCATCGCGCTCGAGACGCTTGGCGCCCTCATCCTCGCTGAACTTTTCGTCGAGGTAGCTTTCGACGGCGGTGCGGGTGGTGAGGGTGCGCTTGACGGTGCTCTTGATGGGCAGGCCGGTTTCATCGGAGGAGAATTTGATGAGCTCGTCGACGAGGGCGAAAAGCTGCTTGGCCTGCTCGGGGGTAATGCGTGTGAAGGTTTTGCCGGTGGATTTGGCGGTTTGATCGCTGGGGGCCGGGAAGGGATTTGCCGAGGCGGACGGCGGAGCAGGCGAAGGCTGTTGGGGCGCGGGAGCAGATTGCTGGGACTGGACCGTCGTTGCGGCCGCCACCAGGGAGATAATGAGGGCGAAGAATCCCCGGCGCCCTGATCGCGATGCTTTGGTGTGCCGAACTCTCATCGATACTCCATGCAAGATTGGACTCCCTGCGAAATTGATCCCCTGCAAGATTGGGTGCAACTCCGGGTTCAAGCGCCTGGATTCCAGCTTCTCACTTCAAGGCTATAATCAGGATGCGGTTTGACGCCAAGTTTAGAAATAAAATCCGGCGCTGGACTGCGGAAGATTCCCCATGCCTGAAACCGATCTTGCCCAAAACCTGCAGGCCACAGCGCTGGCCGCAATGCTTGAATCCGGACGTACACCGCACAAACTTACCGTTTACCGCGGGGCATTGACCCCCCAAGAGTTGGACGCGCCGGAAGTGGAAACAGCGGCGCTGGCTTTTGGAGCCGGCCTGCACGACCTGGGCTGGATGCGGCGGGTTGCCGTGCGCGGGGCCGACCGCTTCCGCTGGCTGAGCGGGATGGTGACCAATACCGTCAACGATCTATTTCCCAACACCGGCGCCTGGAATCTGGTGCTGAACGCGCAGGGCCACATCCAGGGCGACCTGACTGTGTGGCGCGGCGGCGAGGAGCCGTCGCCGCAACGGCGAAGTGCTTCAGGCGCGGGGGCGAGCGCGAAGGCGGGGAGCGGAGATCCATTATTGGGAACGCCGTTTGCCGGCGAGTCTGAGCTGGAGCTGGAAATTGCGGCAGACCAGTTTGAAAAACTGTTGGCGCACCTGAACAAATTCATCATCATGGACGATGTAGAGCTGGTTCCGCTTGGCGAAGAACAGGTGGGGGAGACGGGGTCGGAAACGGCAATTGGCCTGACCGGGTCAGAGGCTGGCGAAGTGCTGGAACGCGTAGGCCTGCCAGTAATCACGAGCGCGATGGCCGGGACGACTGTGGAGTGGAACGGCTGGAACCTGACGATTCGACGCGGCTACGGTTCGCTGGCGCAGCACTATGAATTCTGGCTGCCATCTGCGGGGTTGGCGAAGCTATGGTCGTGCCTGCGCACGGGTGGAGCGACGCCGGTTGGCTGCGCATCGCTTGATGCATTCCGAATTGCCGAGGGGATTCCGTCGTATGGGATCGACATGGTGGAGCGCGACCTGCCGCAGGAGACGTCACAGCTGCGGGCGCTGCACTTCGCCAAGGGCTGCTACCTTGGCCAGGAGATTGTGGAGCGCATTCGCTCGCGCGGGAACGTGCACAGGCATCTGCGGCCGTTGGAGCTTACTGGGCCGTTGCCCGAAGGCGGCTCGGAGTTGACTCTGGAAGACGGGACAGTTGCCGGCCAAGTCCGTAGCGCGGCGGAGTTGGCGCTCGCGACCGGAAACCGCTCGTTCGCCGTGGGGATGGTGCGATCGGAAGCAGAGGCCGGCGAACAGGTCTTCGCATACAAGTCGGGAGCGGTTGCGGGCACAGCGCGAATTCTGGATTCACCGCCGAAGCTGAGCAAGAAACGCCAGAATTGACCAGGGCCAGAACTGAGAACCGGTAGAACTGAGAAGCCGTCTGAGCCGAGAAGCCGCAGGGCGGGAATGAGAGACTGAAAGCATGAGCGATACGCCAAAATTTGAAGTGATCGACCGCCGCAAGATGAAAGCGGATGAGGAGAAAGAGGGCGCGCATGCGGCGACACAGGAGCTGGCGAAAGCGGCTCCGGCTGAGCCTGCGGCGGCAACAGGAGAAGCTTCGCCTGGGCCACGCCTGGTTGTGAATGAAGTTTCTCGCGAAGAAGCAAAGGGTCGCGAAGAAACAAAGGGGCGCGAAGAGGCCAAAGATGCGGGCGCGGAAGCTGAGGCAGAATTGCTGGATGGATTGCCTCCAGCGCCGACGGCCGCAGAGAGCCACGAGCAGAAGACCGCCTATGATGCTTCGGCGCAACGGCTGGAGGAATTGGTTCGCGCGCAGAATCCTGCGGCGGGCCCGCAGCCGCCCATGGGATTTGACCAGCTTGTGCAGCAGTTCTACGTGTCGGCAATGCTGCAGATGGGTGCAGGCACGCAGGAGGGACAGCGTCCGCGCGTGGACATTATGGGAGCGCGCGCGACCATTGACCTGCTGGGGGTTCTGGCGGAGAAGACGCGCGGAAATCTGACGCCCGCGGAAGATCGCATCCTGCAGACGGTGCTGTTTGAGGCGCGGATGGCTTTCATGGAACTGACCAGCATGATGAGCGTGGCCGCAGCGCCGCCCGTGCCGCCGGTGAAGAAGTGAGGATAGCTCCAGGCAGCTAAAAAGCGACTGGCAGCCGGAAGTAACTGGCAGCCAAGAGCAGCTGGCGCCAAAAGGAATTGACGGCCTGGAGCAACAATTTTGCAAGGCACACTCACATTTCTCGGAACGGGAACCTCGATGGGGGTTCCGACGCTGGCCTGCGAATGCTCGGTTTGCACATCGCTTGATCCGCATGATCGCAGGCTGCGGCCTTCGGTGATGCTGCGCTGGACCGAATCAGTTTCGACGGGTTCGGCTTCCGGCGACAAACGCGGTGACGAGGGCGGCGACGAGATCGGAAACGAGCGCGGCAGTGAACGCATTGTGGTGATCGATACCGGTCCGGACTTTCGCGAGCAGGCGCTGCGCGAGCGCATCACCCATGTGGACGCGGTGTTTTATACGCACGCTCACGCCGATCATATTCTGGGGATGGACGACCTGCGCCCGCTGAGCTTTATTGCAGCGAAGAAGGGCGGGTCGATCCCGCTGTATGCCGATCGAGAAGCGGCAGCAGCGTTGGAGCGGACATTTGCTTATACGTTTTCGGCGCAGGCGACTTATCCGAATCGGGCGCGCGTGGAGCTGATTCCGCTTGCCGAGCGCCAAAAATTGTTTGGGGTGGAGTTCGTGCGCATTCCGCTGCTACATGGCAAGCAGCCGATTGCCGGGTACCGCTTTGGCAACGCAGCGTACCTGACCGACGTGAGTGCGATTCCGGAGGAGAGCTTTTCGTTTCTGGCGGGCATTGACGTGCTGGTGATTTCCGCACTGCGCCACACGCCTCACCCCAGCCACGCCACCGTGGAGCAGTCGCTCGCGTGGTCACAGCGGATTGGCGCTAAACAAACGTGGTTCACGCATATTTCTCACGACCTGGGCCACGAAGAAACCAATCGCGCGCTGCCCGAAGGCGTGAGGCTCGCGTACGACGGGCTGAGCGTGCCGGTGACGCTATGACGAAGGAGCCGATCAAGAAAATAGAATCTGGCGGCGGCAAAGTTTCGCCGGACAAGGCTGGGGTTGCAGTTTTTCGTTCGCTGGATGAGATTCCTGCCGGATTCGGGCCCACGGTGGCCGCAGTTGGCAACTTCGACGGTGTGCATCTCGGGCATCGCGCGATTCTTGCCGCAGCGGCGGTGGAGGCGCGGAATACGGGCGCGCGCTCGGTGGCCATCACATTCGATCCGCACCCCGAGCAGTTTTTGCGCCCGGCGCGGGCACCACGCCTGATTACGCCGCTGCCAGAGCGGCTGCGGCTGCTGGGTGAAACAGGGATCGATGCGGCGCTGGTGCTGACCTTCGATGCGGCTCTCGCGCGACTTTCACCGCGCGAATTTGTGCAGCGGACACTGATTGCAGCGCTGGGCGTGCGCGCAATGCATGAAGGACAGAACTTCCGTTTTGGGCACGGCGCGGTTGCCGGTGTGCGCGAGCTGGCTGCATTCGGCGAGGAGTTTGGTTTTGCCGTTCACGTTCAAGATGCGGTGCGCGTGCATGGACTGGATGTTTCAAGTTCGGCCGTGCGCACGCTAGTCAGCGCGGGAGACATTCGGCGGGCGCGATGGATGCTGGGACGGCCGTTCGCGGTGCTATCAACGCCGGCTTCGGGCCGGGGAATCGGCACGCGACAACTTGTGCCTACGGTGAATCTTGCTCAATACGATGGTTTGCTGCCGGCTTTTGGCGTTTACGCGACGCGGCTCAAGGTAGCCGGACGCGCGTTTCAGGCGGTGACGAATGTGGGCAACCGGCCGACGTTCGGCGAGCCGTCCTTTGCGGTCGAGTCGCACATTCTGGACTTTGAGCCGGTAGAGCTTGGCGAAAATACGTCCGTCAAGCTGGAGTTCCTGTTGCGCCTGCGCGGCGAGCAAAAGTGGCCGTCGCCTGAGGCGCTCAAGGCGCAGATCTTCAAGGACGTGGCTCGCGCGAAGCGGTACTTCCGGCTTTCGGGAGCGATACGCGCTTAGAGGCGTTGAGGAAAACACGTTTCGCCCCATAAAAACGCAGTCGAACTTACCCACTGCCACCGGCATTCATTGATTGACTTGCGACGATTCCGAGGTTAAACTCTGCTTAGGTTTCTCCCCCGCCCGTAAATTCTCAAGTATTTAAATTTTTCTTCGTGTCGAGCACTTGCAGTTATTTCGACCAGTGGTCACGCGGACGTGTAAGCGAAAGCGGTCAGCCGTCGAGGGTGAGGATTATTCATCCAACGTGGCCAGATTGCGCTGACAGGCGAAACAGGATCATAGAAGCCGGGATCAGATAAGCCGGGACCAGTGAAATCAGGAAAGGTTGTGCTCATGGATTATCAAGATTCAGTCGAAATGAGCAACGACATGCGCTCGCAAGGCGCCAACGGTGACGCGCGCGGGGAAGCCATGGGCGGTCGCGCCAAGTTACTGCCGATTGCGATCCTCGATCCTAATTTTGAGCGCCGCAACGCAGTGACCGGCATTCTCTGTGGGCTGGGGTCGAGTGACATCAGGCCGAGAGTGACGTCGCTGATGAACCTCGAGGATTTCCAATCGCTCTCAAAACAGGAATTCAAGATCGTATTCGTGGCCGTTGATGGAGATGCGGAAAATGCCATGAAAACGGTTGAAGCCGTGTGCAGCAACAGCTCGGTGATTGCGGTGGCCTACTCGCCAACCACGAATGACGACTTGTTGATTAATTGCATCAGGGGTGGCGTGCGAGAGTTTCTGGTGTACCCATTTGCACCTGCCGTGGTTGAGGCTGCTCTGAAACGGGTAAATAGCCGCGGCCTGCCGGCACAGGAAACAAAGAAGGTGGTGGGCAAGAGCTTCGTATTTATTGGAGCGAAAGGCGGCTCGGGCGGCACAACCGCTGCGTGTAATTTTGCAGTCTCGATGGCCAAGGATTCGAAGAAGGAAACGCTGCTGATCGACCTTGACCTGCCGCTAGGCGATGCGAGCCTGGTGCTCGGAGCCGCAGGCGAATTCTCAGCGGTCGACGCATTGGCCGATCCCGAGCGGCTCGATTCCACTTTTTTGAGGAAACTTTTGGCTCAACACAGTTCCGGCTTGTACGTACTTGGGGCGCCGGGTCAATTTGTGAAGTCCACCGTCACTCGCGAGGGAATTGAAAAGCTGATCGAGGTTGCCTCGGCGACATTCGAATATGTGGTCGTGGATGCCGGCTCCCGGTGGGATCTGGCGCAGACTCGTGTGTTCGATATGGTTTCGACGATTTATCTTGTCACGCAAGTTGGCATCGCCGACTTGCGAAACGCCAATCGCCTGATCACAGGGTGCCTGCAACCGTATTCACAAAAGCTTGAGATTGTGTTGAACCGGTATAAGGACATGAAGTTCGGCATCGAGTCCGATGCGATTGAGAAGGCCCTTACCCGGCAGGCGGATTGGCGGATTCCCAACGACTACGAGGCAGTTATGGAAATGCAAACCACGGCAACTCCATTAGCCCTGAAGGAGTCGAGGATTCAGCGGGCGATCCAGAAGATGGCCCGAATCGCGTCGGGACTCCCCGACGAACAGCAACCCAAGAAAAAGAGATTTGGCCTGTTCGGCTTCGCATCAGGGGTTTGAAGGCAAAGCGGGCTTGACGATACGGCGCTGCGGCGGCCACTGGGTGGATCGGGTCGTCTTTGGAGCGCTGCTGAGTTTTGTGCGATGCACCTCGGGCGAGAGCTCGGACTTCGGCTTCGTCAAAACTTGATCGAGCGTGTCGGACTCGTCGTCGCCGGGAAATTTTTCGTCGTCTTTGCCAGCGATGGCGGCGCGCATGAAGTTGATCCATGTGGGCAGCGCGGCCACAGCGCCAGTTTCCTTATTTCCGAGCGACTCCCGACTGTCATAGCCCACCCACACGCCACAAGTGACTGAAGGCGAGAAACCCAGAAACCAGGCATCGGTGAAGTCGCTGGTGGTTCCTGTCTTGCCGCCGAGCGGATGATTCAACTGCGCTGCGGCCTGACCGGTGCCGTGCTCGGTGACGCCACGCAGTAATGTCATCATGGTGCGTGCGGTTTGCGGGTCGAGCACTTCGTCGACGGCAGGCGTCTCCTGCCAGAGAACGATTCCGTCGGCGTTGGAGACCTTGCGGATGAGGTGCGGGGCAACGCGGATGCCGTCATTGGGGAAGACGGCGTAGGAGGCGACCTGCTCCTGAAGCGTGATCTCCACCGCGCCCAGCGCCACGGGGAGATACGGCGGAATATTCGAAGTGACCCCGAAGCGATGAGCCACGTCGATGACTTTATGAATGCCGACGCGCGCTGCGAGCTTGAGCGCGGGAATGTTGCGCGACTCGGCGAAGGCGTTGGCGACGGTCATTGCGCCTTTGTAGTCATTCTCGTAGTTGTGAGGCACGTAGTCGCCGAAGCGCACCGGGCCGTCGACGATGATGTCGGTGGGCTTGACGCCGTCCTCAATCGCCGCGGTGTAGACGTAGGGCTTGAAGCTGGAGCCGGTTTGCCTTTCTGCTTGAGTCGCGCGGTTGAAGACACTCAGCGCGTAGTCGCGGCCGCCTACCATGGCGAGCACGTCGCCGCTGGTGTTGTCGATGGCCAGCAGCGCGCCCTCGGCGCCGGAGTCCTGCTCGAGCGATGCGCGTCGCGAACCACTCTCAGTACCCGCAGTCATGCGCACATAGATGATGTCGCCCGGTCTGGCCACTGCATCGCCGTACCGGACGCCGGTCCACTGCCAATCAGAAGGCAAAAGCAGAATCTCAGAGCCGGGTTGATTCGGCGGGCCAATTCGCGCGTGAATCTCAAGCGGAAGAGCGCGGGTGACGAGCGCGTGAACGTAATCGCCGGGGGCTGCCTGCACCGCCCAATCGGGGTGGCGATAGCTTTCAAGCGTAGCGCCGGCAAGAACATCTTCCAGTTTGCCGCGCCAGCCGTGACGGCGCTCATACGCAGCCACTCCGTCTACAACGGAGCGATTGGCGACTGTCTGCAAATCCAGATCGAGGGTGGTATCGACTCGCAGGCCGTCTTCATGCACCTCTTCGGCGCCGAAGCGGTTATCGAGTTCTTCGCGGACGGCATCCTGAAACCAGGGCGCGACAAGGCCGACAGGCCGCGCCATTTGCAAGCCGAGCGGAGCGTTGCGCGCAGCTTCAGCCTGAGTGTGAGTGATGGCGCCGTCGGACTCCATCTCACTGAGCACCAGGTTGCGGCGGCGCAGCGCGCGCTCGGGGTAGAGCAACGGCGAAAATGCCACTGGCCCTTTGGGCAGCCCCGCGAGCAGCGCGGCCTCAGTCAGCGTGAGGTCGCGAGCGTGTTTCGAAAAGAAATACTCCGACGCGGCTTCAAAGCCGTAGTTTCCGCTGCCCAGGTAAATCTGATTGCCGTAGAGCGTGAAGATCTGTTCTTTAGTGAAGGCGCGCTCGATCTGAATGGCGAGGTACGCCTCCTGCAATTTGCGCATGGCAGTGCGGTCAGAGGAGAGAAAAAGATTGCGCGCCAACTGCATGGTGAGCGTAGATGCGCCCTGCGCGCGGCCGTGCGAGCGAATGTCATGCCAGGCAGCGCCGGCGACACGAAAAACGTTGATGCCCCAGTGCGACTCGAAGTTCTTGTCTTCGATGGAGATCACGGCCTGGCGCAGGACAGGCGCGAAGCCGTCGTAGCCGACTACTTCGCGACGCTCCAGCGCGAAGGAGCCGACGATGCGGCCCTTGCGATCGTAGAGGTCGGTGATGGTGGAGGGCCGAAAGTGCTCGAGGTCCTGAATCTGAGGAAGGTCAGCGGAGTAGACCAGCGTGAGGCCGGCCAGAGATCCGGTGATCGCGGCGAGCAACACCAGCGCAGCGATCGCCGAGCGCCCGGCTATCTTGTGGCGACGATGCGTGGGAAACTGCGGCGCGGAGGAGCGGCGCGCACGCGTGGACAGGCGCGCGTCAAGTTGCGCGGCCGGGAGTTGCTCGCCAGCGAGTCGGTCGCTCGGGGGCAAATCTCTGGCAGCCCGCTCTTTTGGCGGCGGATTGGACGTAGTTGCCAAGGCAGGGGTGGCCTCACGGGCAGACCTCCGCCGTGCGAGGCGGAGGAGTGCCTCATTTCAAGGCTAGCACTGGTTTGCTAAAGGAGGATCGAATGCCGCGTGTGACGGTGTTACCTCGGTCAAGAGTGGGAATCGCGCGCGCAGGCGGAAGGAATTCAGTACGAGAGGGCTACGGATCAACTCAACGATCAGCCGATCAGGTCCGGTTGCTAAGGGCCTGGTCCCTATTAGCTCTTGGCCTTCAGTAGTGACAGCGCAGAATTCAGCGGCGCGTCGCCATTGGATGGAGGCAGGGGCTCGCCATCATCCTGAGGCGAAGCGACGACGACGTTGGGCGTGACCGCAACATCCTCAATTTTCTTGCCGTCGGGGTCTTCGTATTTTGCCACGGTCAACATGAGGCCGGCGCCGTCGGGCAGGTCGATAGTCTTCTGGACTGTGCCCTCGCCGAAGGTGTGCTCGCCGACTACATCGCCGCGCTTGAGGTCTTCAATGGCGGCGGCGGTAAGCTCAGGTGCTCCATACGTACCGCGATTCACCAGCACTGCAACCGGCGCATCGGTCAGGACGAGGGAGGGATCGGCGTTGAAGGATTGCAGCGGATACTTCTGGCCTTCGAGCGACGCCAGGGTTCCCTGCTTGATGAAGAAGTTGGCCAGGCGCAGTCCCTGACGGGGATCGTCACCGGTGGTGTCGCGGAGGTCGAGAAGAATCTTGTGCCCTCTTCCTGCGGCTTTGATTCGGGCAGCGATGTCGTCTACGCGAGCCGAGGTCAAAACGCCGGGCTTGAGATAGAGGATGGTTGAGTTCTCGTAGAACTGTTCACCCAGCGGCGGGGTAGCGAGCACGCCGCGCGTGAGTGTGATGGAGTCGGGATCCGGCTTGAAGGGCCTGACCACCGAAATTGTGACTGTGGTGCCGGGCTTGCCGGTGAGCATGAAGCGAACGATTGCGAGCGGCAGGTCATGCGTCGACTGGCCGTCAATCAGATCGATGACGTCGCCGTCGCGCAAATGATCCTGGTCGGCGGGCGACCCGGGCAGCACATTGACCACCGTGGCGTAGCCGAAGCGCTTGGAGATGGTGAGTCCAACCTGCGCATTGTCGGTGACAGGGCGGTCCTTATAGAGCTTGTACTCGGCGGGAGTGAGATAGCTGGAATCGGGATCGAGCGAGTCGAGAAGGCCGTGGAGAGCGCCGGTAGTCACAGCGGGAATGTCGGGCGGGGTGACGTAGTAGTTCTGAATCTTGCGCAGAACCTCGGCGTAGACGCGCATCTGCTTGTAGGCGGCATCCTGTTCGTCGCCTGCATGGACGCCGATCCAGCCAAGCTCGCCCAGAACATAACTGATGCCGAGGCCGGCAAAGATCACAAGGGAGATTGCAAAGACAAAACGCTGGAAAAATCTGGACACTCACACCACCAAAGCAGCATTAAACGGACGCCAGCTGCGCACACTCTATAGACGCAATGATACCCCAAGTAGCTCTCAGAAAACGGGCCGTGCCCTCGGAAGTAACTGAAACAAGGGGGTTGGAACGGGGTGGAGGCATGAGAACAGCGCAGGGAAGCGTCACTGAGGCAAAACGAAGCCGATGGTGAGGCGATTGCCACTCCCATTGCCGTTTTTGAGGCGCTGGTAGGCGATCGTGCTGGCGAACTTGCGCATGAGAAGGATTCCGCGGCCCCCGGGGCGAAGAAAGTCTTCAGGCGTTGGGGCAGGCAGCTCTTCGACTAACGAAGGATGGAGGGGATCGAATGGCGGAGCCTGATCCTCGACGGTGAAGACGAGTTCGTGCGCGTTTGGCGAGGCGTAGTCGACGGTAAGTGCGTGGTTGGGTTGCCCGCTGTAGCCGTGGCGGATGACGTTGGAGATTGCCTCTTCAAGGCAAAGATGGATGGCGAAGGCGGTGTCAGGCGAAATTGAGTATTCGGCGACAATGGCCTCGACCCATGCCCAGAGCGCAGCCATATCCTCGAGCTGACTTTTCAGGGTCAGTCGGGACACGGGCTTGACTGTGCCTTCTACTGCCATGGTCTCCGCTGGAAAAGCAATTGCGTTCATTGCAGTGCTGCCGTCGCGGCGGCCAGATCGTTGTGAATCGGGAGAAGCGAATCGATATTGCTCGCCTTGAGAACCGATGCCACCATTTCTGTTGGCGCGAAGATGACGACTTTTCCGCCCTTGCTGAGCACCGCGCGCGCGGGAAGCACAATGGACCGTAAACCCATGGAACCGAGGAAAGAGACCTTTTGCAAGTCGATCAGTAGCTTCTTTGCGCTGCCCGCGACCAGATTCATTTTAAGGTCGACGGCTGCGGCGCCGGCGATGTCCATGCGCCCATCCAGTTCCACCCTGGTGATGCCGCCGTCCATTTCCTGCGTGGAGAGTTGCATGTGCATTGCCCTTTTCTTTCGGTCGATATTCGGGATTCTACGAATCGATCGTACCGGCGGATTGTGACAGTGCTGTTACAAACCAAAAAGATCAAAAGAGATCGCTGAGGGTGACGGAGAAGGAGATCGAGAGCACCGCGTCCTTGCTGACGGGCTGGGTGATTTTCGACTCCGGCGAGCCGTTTTCCAGCAATTGAACCTTCATGGTTCTGGCCTTTTTTGCTTTGAAATCACTGCTGACGGGCTTGGAGTCCCACTCCTGGCCGCCGCTCTTGAAGGAGACCTGGAACTGCTGCATTCCGGGAGGAGCATACAAATTGTCCAGGTTGCTTCCGTCGCCGGTGATGAAGTGTATGTACGGCCTGTTGTTCATCGATACCGTGAAAGGAAGGCCCTTGGGGAATTTGCTGACATCGATCTTCAGCCTGCCGTTTTTGTTCGGATCGGCCTTGCGGGGGTCAAACGCCGCTGGAGCCGAGGGTGCGGGCGTTTGGGGTTTTGCTGGTGCCGGGTTGGCGGGCGCAGCGGGTTTGGCCGCGGGTGGTGGCGTGACAGCGGCAACAGGCGGCGGCGGGGTAGGAGTATTTGCAGATGCGGGCTTGCCCGCGGAAGGTTTCGCAGACTTGGGCGAATTGGCTGGAGATGCGCCTGGCGTTGAGCCGGGAATGGGCTTGGTTGGGGTGGTTTCTGGACCAGCTCCGGGTTTTATTGGCGTGGTGCCGGAAGAGGGTGCGGGTACAGGCGTAGTTGGGCCGCCAGTTTGCGGCATAGTTTGCGGAGGATTCTGCTGCTGCGGCTCTGGAGGAGGAACCGTGACCACCTGATGCGGTGGTGGCGTGGGCGGCTTACGATGTTCGAACCAGAACCAGCCGCCGGCAATCAAAGCCGCAAGACCCGCGATGGAAAGTAGTCCGATTCCGAAGAGCGTCTCAAATGATTTGGGGGGCTTTTTTGCCGCCGGCGCTTGACCCGGCTTGGCGTTCTTATCAGCCGTGACGGCCTGAGCCGGGGGAAAGAATCCGCCTGCGGAGCCAGGACCGAGAGTCACGTCAGAGTTCGCCGGAGGAGGCGCAAAATTTGCGGATGGCGATATCGTGGTTCCGGAGCCCATCCGCATTGCGGCCAGTTCCTGGGCCATCTCTTCGCCGGTCTGGAAGCGATCCGCGGGACTTTTGGCTAGGGCTTTGAGAATGACGGCTTCATAGCGAGCGGGAATTGCGGGATTGAGCTTTGCCGGCGGAATCGGTTCCGTGTAGACGACTTTGTAGGAGACGGCGGTCATGGTCTCGCCGGGGAATGGCTGCTCGCCGGTGGCCAGAGAGTAAAGAATCACACCCAGAGAAAAGAGGTCGGCACGGCCGTCAATGGGCGATCCGGTGAACTGCTCGGGCGGCATGAAAGAAGGCGTGCCGAGCAACTGCCCGGTGGTGGTGATGTCGCTGGACGCCAGCTTGGCAATGCCAAAGTCGGTGATGCGCGGCCGCTCGCTGCCGTAAACAGCCTTTGAAGTCATGAGAATGTTGGCGGGCTTGATGTCGCGGTGAATCACGCCTTGCCGGTGCGCATAGCCGAGGGCTTCGGCGACCTGCTGAACGATTTCAGACACGCGATCGAGCGTGTACCGCTCGCCCTTCTTGATGACGTCGGCAAGGTTTCTGCCGTCAACAAACTCCATCACCAGGAAAGGCACACCTGCATCGTCGCCCACGTCAAAGACAGGCACGATTCCGGGATGCGCCAGCACTCCGGACGCGCGCGCCTCGCGGTAAAAACGCGTCCTGTACTCCTCGCTTTGAGCGCCTTCAAGCGCGGTGGTATGGATGGTTTTGAGGGCGACAATACGACCGACGGCAGGGTCGCGGGCCTTGAAAACACTTCCCATGGCCCCGCGGCCCAATTCCTCGACAATCTCATACCTTCCAATGACTTTGGGGTCGCCCATGGTGAGGATTGTACCAATCCCGCGCGGCAGTCTTCAGCAGATTCGGCGATGAAGTCGACAACCGCCGAAGCGGGTCAATACACCGTGTCTGGCCGGCGCGAACGGGCAGTGGGGCTACGCCGCTTTGCGGTAGCGAACAACCAGCAGCGTGAGATCGTCCGACTGATGCTCTCCCTTGGTAAACTCGCGCACGCCTTCGAGGATCGCCCCTTGCAGATCTTCGATTGTCTCGGGATTGCGGCCGGTCATGACTTTGGTTAATCCGGCGACCTCGAACAGTTCATGGTCGGGATCCTCGGCTTCTGAAACGCCATCGCTGAAGAGGACGAGCGTGTCATCCGGCTCGAGCTGGAGCCGCTCCGACGTGAACTCCGCCTCGGGAATGAGGCCAACGGGGAATGATCCCTCGGTGTAGAGTTCGCTAACTTGGCCCTTTCGAAGCAGCAGCGGCGACGGATGGCCTGCCTTGATGTATTCGAGCGTGCCGTCGGCGCCGACCATTCCGATAAACATGGTTGCGTAGCGGCCGACTTCGGCGTGTTTGCAAAGGAAGCGATTGACGTGATTGAAGACTTTCACGGGATCGGCGCCCATGGTGAGTCCCGACAACGCGCCTTGCAGCATAGTGGTGAGCAGCGCCGCGCCGAGGCCTTTGCCGCTGACGTCGGCAATCAGAATTGCGGTGCGATCCTCACTCATTGGGACCACGTCGTAATAGTCGCCGCCCACTTCATGGCACGGATAGTTGACGCCGGTGACGGCCAAATGCGGACAGTCGTTAAGATTCTGCGGCAAAAGCGCCTGCTGAATGGTGCGCGCAATCGACAACTCCTGCTCAAGCCGCTGGCGCTCGCGTTCGCGCTCCACCAGGCGCGCGTTGTCCATAATGCTGGCGGCCTGCACGGCGAGCGCATCGAGAATCTGGCGGTCGAGCGCGGAAAACGCGGCGATGCGGCGCGAGTCAAGATAGAGCACACCCAGCAATTGGCCACGCTCATTTTCTGCGCCCGTGTCGGCGGTGGAGCGCGACGAGGCATAGAGCGGAATGGCGACCACCGCGCGCAGCCCCTGAACCACAATGCTCTCCGCGGCCTTCAAATCCAGTCCGGCGAGGTTCAGATCTTCCGTAATCACCGCCGCCTGCTTGGTGATGGCCTGGTTGATCGCGGTCTGGCTGGGATTGAGCGTTTCCGGCGGCAGATCCTCAGCCTTGTTGCTGCGGGCCTGGTGGACACGCAACGCGCCGGTCGAATCAGGCTCGATGAGCAATCCGCGGTCGGCGTGCGTGACGGAGATGGCATGATCGAGCATCGTGCCCAGCACGGCATCGAGAGGAAGCTGCGAGTGAAGAAGCGACGTTGCTTCCAGCAGCAGATTGAGCTTGTTCAATCCACCGGAGCCGGTGGTGCCCGCGAAGTCGGAGATGGAACCGATGCGCGTGAGCAGGTTTGCGACTTGCGAGTCGTGTCGAGAGGACGGGGCCGGAGCCGATGCCGTGTGAAAGACGATTCGATAACTGTCTTCAATGCCGAAGGTGATGGTGTCGCCGTTGCGCAACAGGTGGCGATCGATCCTGGCCCCATTCACAAACACGCCATAGCGGTTGCCGCGGTCCTGCAGACGAAAGCCTGCGCCCTCTGGCGTGATCGTCGCGCAATTGCGAGAGATGCGGCCATCGGAGAGCTGCAACGTGTTGTCGCCCACGCCGCCGCGCCCAATGTTGAAAGGCCCATGAGTCAGGTCGACATTCTCTCGCGAACCGTCAGGGGCGATGACTTCAAGTGTGGCTTCGGCCTTCGAGGAAAGGTCAACCATGGGATTCGATGTGGGCAAATTGTAACATGCAGCATCGATGAGACTTGGGCAGGAGCAAACTGTGTTGTATCGTGCCACTATGCAGCAAATTACGGTAACAAACTTGCGTGTTGAGTCCATCACTGGGCCTACCTGCTATCGCGGGGAGAACGGATTCTCTGCGCTGACTGCCTATGTGAAAGTTGATGATGTCGAAATCTCAAAGCAGCTACGTCATGCTGCAGACGCAGGCACGGGTATAGTCGTCAAATGCGCTCAGCTTGAAGTTGAGGGGCACGTTGGAAATCTTCAATTTTCCGCCAACGAAGCGAAGAAAGAAATCGCAATCAGCGTTGACAATCTGCGACTCGTAAAGGCAGCCCCATCGCAATAGCTTGCCGAGCCGAAGCTCGCCCCGGCGAGCGAAGGCTGGTGGCGGAGGGCAGGATCGAACTGCCGACCTTGGGGTTATGAATCCCACGCTCTAACCATCTGAGCTACTCCGCCGGGTGGGAGCGTTGGCTGAAGGAGGACGCGCAGCAACGCCAGATTCGATGATAAGGGGGCGAGAATGGCAGGTCAAACGGGGTGTGGGGTGGACACTCAATGGCTGCGCGGACGGGGCATTGTCGTGGCTTTGATCTCGCCGCTTTGAGCCCATGTACACTCGTCTGCATGAGTTCGCTCCGCATCGCTGCAGTGATTCCCGCGCGGCTTGGATCAACCCGCATGGCGCGCAAGGTGCTGCGCCCGATCGCTGGGCGGCCGATGGTGGAGTGGGTTTGGCGTGCGGCCAGCGCCAGCGGCCTGATGGATACAGTTGTAGTGGCTACCGACGCGGATGAAGTGGCGGAGGCCTGCCGCGCGCGGGCGATTCCCGTGGTGATGACGTCGCCCGATTGCCCCAGCGGGTCGGATCGCGTCCGCGAAGTGGCGACCCAGATCGACGCACACATTTACGTGAATATCCAGGGAGACGAGCCGACGCTCACGGCGGATTTCTTTCCGCCGCTGCTGGATTTGTTTAGGCGGCCTGAGGTTGAGGTTTCCACGCTCGCGGTGCGCTGTCCGCCGGAGGAGATTGCCAATCCCAATGCGGTGAAAGTGGTGACGGCGCTGGACGGGCGGGCGCTTTATTTCTCTCGCGCGACCATTCCATTCGATCGCGACGCAACTAGCTTCGCCGGCTATCGCAAGCATCTGGGAATCTATGCGTATCGCAAGGCCGCGCTAGAGCGGTTCGCGGCGCTGCCGCCTTCGCCGCTGGAGAAGCTGGAGCGCCTGGAGCAGTTGCGCCTGCTCGAAAATGGCATTGCGATTTATGTAGCGAACGCGCCGAGAGACACAATTGGCGTAGATACGGAAGAAGATTTGGTGAGGGCGGAAGCGATGCTGAGCATCGCTGCGAAAACGCCTTGATCGCTCGATCCGGAGGGACGCGTCCAACGCTGTCAAGCCCTTTTCTTTTAACCCGATGAATCCACACAGCCTAATTTTGCCGATAATTTCCGCTCTCTGGCGCAGACTCATAACATGATCGCTAATTCAAAACTCTGCTCTTCGGGGAGCATGCTCGCGTCTGCGCTCCGCACTTTCAGCGCTGCCGCTCCGCGGCACGAATTCTGCTCCCAAAGGGCCTCTTTAAGATCCGAAGAGAGGAGAAGGAGTGATTTTTCGCGCTTTCGGGCCAATTTATGCACTTAAGCCTTTTGAAATCAACAAAACACCTAAAAATCTTCATCGTTTTTTGTCGATTTTTTGCGATTTTTGTTGGCAATTCGGCCACTTTTCGGCCCCAGAATGGCCAATTGCGGCCCCGAAACAATCCCCTTTTCCGGCTCTTTTGCGGCCTCCGAATCGCCCGAATTCTGAATTGCTGGCAAGAATTGGATAGCGTAGAAAGCGCACAAGGGCGAACATGAAATTCATGACCGCAACAGCAACAGCACAATTCGCAACCGTCAGTTCCCCGAGAATCGAGCCGATGACCTTCGTGACAAAGACCACCATCGTCAGGCCGCAATCCTCAACCCCAAGCTCTTTCCCAATTTCGGCTCTCGATCCCGACCTTGCGTGGAAGCAACTCGTCGCGCGCGACCCGAAGGCGCGCTTTGTCTACGGCGTAACAACGACGGGCGTCTTTTGCCGTCCGGGTTGCGCGAGCCGCAGGCCGCTGCGCGAGAACGTGCGCTTCTTCGAGACGGTCGTGGAAGCACAGGCCGCCGGCTTTCGCGCGTGCAAACGGTGTGCCCCTGCCGCAACTGCGACGGGCGGGACTTTGGACAAGATTCGTGGCCACATTGAACGCAATCTCGACCGGCCAGTGCTCCTGAAAGAGCTAGGCCGCGTTGCGGGGCTGAGCCCTTTCACTGTGCAGCGGCTGTTCAAGCGCGAGATGGGCGTGAGCCCGTTGCAATACCAGCGCGCGATGCGCGCGGGCAGGCTGCGGGGAGCGTTGAAGCGCGGAGAAAGCGTGACAGATGCCATCTATACCGCGGGGTTTGGATCCTCGAGCCGCGCCTACGAAGGAAATCAGTTGGGCATGACGCCGGCGCGATTTGCTCAAGGCGGAAAAGGCGAGCGGATCGCATTTACGACAGCTCGCACGCCCTTTGGTTGGGTCATCGTTGGAGCCACGCAACGCGGGCTGTGCTGGTTATCGCTCGGTTCCACATCGAACGAGGCCGAGTCGAGTCTGCGTGCGGAGTTTCCGGCAGCCACGCTGCGCCGCGATCCGTCTCTTTCACGGCTGGTGGATGCGGCGCTGGAGAGCGTGTGCGAGGGGTCGGACCTAAGCAAAGGGCGCGACGGAAATCAGCTGGCCGGCCGCGTAGGCGGGCCAGACAATCCCGACGCCGAACAAATTCGCGTCGGCGATCTCGACTTGCGCGGGACGGTCTTTCAACTGCGCGTATGGCAGGCGCTCAGACAGATTCCTCGAGGCGAAACGCGGAGTTACTCGCAGTTGGCGCGGGAGATGGGCGATCCAAAATCCACGCGCGCGGTGGCTCGGGCGTGCGCGACGAATCGGGTTGCATTGCTGGTGCCGTGCCATCGTGTAGTTGGCGCCGACGGCTCACTCACCGGCTACCGCTGGGGCGTGGAGCGCAAGCGACAGTTGCTTAAAGCAGAATCGACCGCAAGCGGCAATTGCTGAAGGCTGAAGGTGGGCCAGCGCAGCCAGGCCTGAGTGATGGATTCTCAGGCCCGGAGCGGAGGTCATGGCACTCGCGGAGTCAGCGAGGATCGGGCGGTGCGGTTCAGCCGGTGTAGCCGCCGGATGCGTAGACGGTTTGGCCGCTGAGCCAGCCGGAATCTTCCGAGGCCAGAAAGGCTGCGACCTCGGCGATATCGCGCGGTTGCCCGATGCGGCCAAGCGGAGTTTGAGATGCGGAATGCTTTTCGAAGTCGCCGCCGATGAAGCCCGCGCCCTGCGTGCCTTCAGTTTCGACGAGGCCCGGATTCAAAGCATTGACGCGAATCTTTTTGGGGCCGAGTTCTTTGGCAAGCGAACCGGTGATGGTGTTGACCGCTCCCTTGGTTGCGCTATAGACCGCGGCGTTCGCGAAGCCGGACGCGACCACAGAGCCAATGTTGATGATGCTTCCGCCCGCGGGATTGAAGCGCTCGACGGCGGCCTGCGTGGTGAGGAGCAAGCCAAGGACGTTGAGGTTGAATTGCTTGTGGAAGTGCTCAGGGGTGATCTGCTCGAGCGCGCCGAATTCATAAATACCGGCGTTGTTGACCAGAATGTCGATGGGGCCGAGGTTATCGGCGACGGACTTGACGAAGGGACCGACGGAGTCAGGGTTTGACAGGTCAGCCTGGAATGCGACCGCTTTGCCGCCGGCGCCCTTGATCTCCGCAACCACTTTGTCTGCGCCTGATTTGCTGCCTGAGTAATTGACCGCGACGGATGCACCACGAGCCGCTAATTCGCGGGCAATTTCCGCGCCGATGCCTTTAGATGCGCCCGTAACCAGCGCCACTTTGCCTTGAAGATTTTTCATTTGCCTGCTCCCTTATGCGGAATGTCATCAATTCGACATTTCGATAACTGTCTAAATTATTCAGGGATCGAAAAAATGGATTCAGAAGGTTTGTGGAAATCTTTCTTGCCGCCGTCAGACTTGGCGTTGGCGCAGGCTAGGTGCCGGGACAGTAATCCGGCTCGAGCGCGGTTAAACCCGCGGCCAGTGAGCTGAGAACCCCCGGACGCAGCGAGAGATAGGCGAATTTGCCTTCGCGACGAACCTGGATAAGACCTGCCGTTTCCAGCTCCTTGATGTGGTGGGAAAGCGTGGCGGCGGAGATGGGTAATGCGGCCAGGGCCTGAGAGCAGCCAAGCGGGCAGCGAGCTTTGGCGATTTGCTGCAGAAGCTCAAAGCGCCGCGGATCGGCCAGCGCTTTCAAGACGAGCGCACGCCGAGATTGATTGAGGCGCACTGGTTTCGCAGTTTTGGCCGGCCGCACGGATTTTCGGGCAGATGACATCGGAATTTATCTCTTCCTCAGCGGGTTGTTCCCTATTTTAGATCGAAGAAAGATGGATTCGATTCAGCCGGAAAAATTCTGAAGAGATCGCGCAAAAAGAGAAGGGCGGGCTAGATGCCCGCCCACTTCATTTGATTCCGTTGAACCTAGTGGCAGCCGCCGACCAGTCTGCCCTGCGCGAATGGTTGCGTATTTGTGAGAAGACCTGGAATCTTGGCGGTCAGTGTTGGCGGCTCGTAGTTGAAGAAGACGCCGGAGCACGCGATATTCCCGTTCAGATGGAAGAGCGCGTAGGTTCCAACGGCGCCGCCGCTATAGCTGGTCTTGGTGCCCGTTATTCCGTTTCCTGACTTCATCAAAGTTCCACCGGATTCGAGCGCTTTGAGCGAGAGCACGTACCAGACGCCGTTTGCTCCGGAGCGTGCGTCGGGCGAAGCCGCGTCAAGTTCCTGCGCCAGGCCATCGGCCCGGAGTACAGCATTGAGATGCGAAATCACCGGGGCTTGTGCTGCAGGCGGCGCACCCGGCGCGGCCTTGGGCACGTCGAAGACATCAGGCTCGGTGAGCGATTTCAAAAAGCTATCGATCGCGTCCGTGATCGCATGCTTGTCAGCGATCGCATGCGCGTCTGCTTCTGCGGTTCCGGCTGCGGCTGGATCGGCGGCAGGCGATGCATCTGCATTTCCCTTTGGCGCAACGCAGTCGCGCGCTTTGATGAGCGCAACATACTTGGTGAGGAATGGCGAATGATTCGCGTCGATGGCAGCCAACGAAAAGGGCATGTAATTGTCGGGAATCACGACATCGATCCCCAGCGATCTCAGGTGTCCCGCAACGTCATCGACAAGCGTCTGATCGAGGATGTTGCCTTCGAGTGGCTTTGTTTCCGCGCTGGCACTGAGCAGCGAGGCCGCAAATTCTGCTGCCTGGCTCTCCGGAAACATCCCCATAATGGTGCCGGCCAACGTCGTGGCGGCTCTTGTTGACGCAGCGGGAGCGCAGTAATGATCGGCGCGGAGGGTGAGCATGTCCATAGTCGAAATGTCAGTGCGCCAGAGCTGGAACTCGGAGAGTGCGCTGGAATCTCCGGCGACAACCACTACGCCTACCGGCGGGCCGCTGATTGCCTGTGGGCTGCAAGCGGAGTCGGCCGCGCCGACGTTGCGGCCAATACCGCAACTGAGCGCAGTGGCTTCGGAGTCCATCGCGGTGTAGGTCAGCATCTCCGATTCGATGGCGAATCCTTCTGGATTCGCGGAGCTGGCGTTGCCTTCCGGTGGCGCGGATGAACTCGATCCCGATCCCTTAGAAGACTGAGCGGCACCCTTCTTGGATCCGCCGAAGGCCGCGACACTCAATGTGAGTAGCGCACAAACAACGATTGGGCTCCGCATGGGTCCCAGAAACCTGAGTACCTGACTCATTCCGTACCTCCAATTTTCTTTGGGGGGGACCCAGAATCTTTGGATGACGCCGAGACCTTAGATTTTAGGCTGTTGTCGCGGCTATTCCGCTGATTGACCCCGATGATACCACTTTCCGTCAGACAGAAAGAGAAGAATCTGACGCGCGGCACATCCCCGTTTGCAAGTGACGTTGACCGGATCGACGGAGTTTCAAATTGCCGATGATAAGTGACGATGGGGAGAATTGCGGAAGCCGTTCGTGCCGCGGATCGGACGCCGAGAAATGCTTCGGGAGCCTACTTCTTCTTGTCGCCGGTGGCGAGCAGGGTTTGAAACTGAGGCGTCTCCGGCTCCTTGTCGACGACGGTAGTTTCGACGTTGACGAAGCCTGCAGTTTGCAGCATTGATTCGAGATCCGCCTCGCTGAATCCGAGCCACTCGTCGGCGTATAGCTCGCGCGCCTGCTCAAAGCGGTGACGAACGAGATCGAGGATTACGATGCGGCCGCCGGGGACAAGAATTCGCGCGGCTTCAGCCAGCGCAAGCTCAGGGTGCAGCGCGTGGTGCAGCGATTGCGAGAAGAAAACCAGATCGACTTCGCCATCGCCGATGGGAATTTCCTCCATGTCGCCGAGACGGTAGTCGATGTTTTTCACGCCGTGACGTTGAGCCTGTTCGCGGCCAACTTCGATCATCCGGGCGGAGCTGTCAACAGCGATGACTTTTTTTGCGCGCTGCGCAAGCAGCAATGCAGAGGCGCCTTCGCCTGCGCCCAGATCGGCAACAACGAGCGGCGGCATCAGACGAAGGAGTGCTTCGGCCAGACTCTTCCACGATTTACCGGGAACGTAATCTTTGCCGAGGCGGCCGGCCACGCTGTCAAAGAATGCGCGCATCTTGTCCTTGCGCTTGCGCAGAACACGGCGCATGGCTGCCTGGTCGTGCGCGGCCTCAGGAATTTCTGTTTCGGCTTGCGAAAGGAGGCGAAGCAGCACGGAATCGGTGCTGGAATCATCGGCTATTGCGAGGCGATAGAAGTTGCTCTTACCTGTGCGCCGGTCTTCGACAAGCTCGGCCTGCTTGAGCTGCGAAAGGTGGGTGGAGATGGTGCTTTGGCCCATGGCAAGAATCTCTTGCAGTTCCGCAACGGAAAGTTCCTCACCCTTTAGAAGCAACAAGATGCGCAGCCGATTGGGATCGGCCACAACCTTTAACGATTTGATGATTGACGGCATGGGCGAATTCTGTTACATATCAACATATCACGATACGACGATAAAAGGAGATCTGAATGGCAACCGCAACCCTCGAAGGAACGAAAATCGGCAAGCTCGAGAACGAATACAAAGTGGCTGACCTTGGCCTGGCTGATTGGGGCCGCAAGGAAATCGAAATTGCTGAGCAGGAGATGCCGGGGTTGATGGCGATCCGCAACAAGTATGCGGCGGAAAAGCCGCTCAAGGGCGTGCGCGTGACCGGCTCGCTGCACATGACCATTCAGACGGCGGTGCTGATTGAGACGCTGGTGAGCCTGGGCGCCGAAGTGCGCTGGGCGAGCTGCAATATTTTCTCCACGCAGGATCACGCGGCGGCGGCGATTGCCGCGGCGGGCGTTCCGGTTTTTGCTTGGAAGGGCGAGAGCCTCGAAGATTATTGGGACTGCACGTATCGCGCGCTCACGCACAAGGGCGGCAAAGGACCGGAGCTGATCGTCGACGACGGCGGCGACGCGACGCTGCTGATTCACAAAGGCTATGAACTCGAGAACGGGGACAAGTGGGTGGATACGCCGTCAGGCAATCACGAGGAGCAGGTGATCAAGGACCTGCTGAAGAAGGTTTTCGCAGAAGACAAGCAGCACTGGCACAACCTGGTGAAGGATTGGCGCGGCGTTTCGGAAGAGACGACCACTGGCGTACACCGGCTCTACAAGATGATGGAGCAGGGCACGTTGCTGGTGCCGGCGATCAACGTCAACGATTCAGTTACAAAGAGCAAGTTCGACAATCTCTACGGCTGCCGCGAGTCGCTGGCTGACGGCATCAAGCGCGCGACGGACGTGATGGTTGCGGGCAAAGTTGCGGTCATCTGCGGCTATGGCGATGTGGGCAAGGGATCGAGCCATTCTCTGCGCGGCATGGGCGCGCGCGTTGTGGTCACGGAAATCGACCCGATCAATGCGCTGCAGGCGGCGATGGAAGGATTTGAGGTCGCGCCGGTTGAAGATACGCTGGGCCGCGGCGACATTTACGTTTCCTGCACGGGCAACACCGACATCATCACGCTCGAGCACATGGAAAAGATGAAGGACCAGGCAATCGTCTGCAACATTGGCCACTTCGACAACGAGATCCAGATTGACCGGCTGAACCAGGCGAAGGGCGTGGTGAAGACCAACATCAAACCGCAGGTGGACAAATACACGTTCCCCGACGGGCACTCGATCTTTGTGCTGGCCGAAGGGCGGCTGGTGAACCTGGGCTGCGCGACGGGCCATCCCAGCTTCGTGATGTCGAACAGCTTCGCCAACCAGACGCTGGCGCAGATCGATCTATGGAAGAACAAGGACAGCTACAAGGTGAATGTTTACACGCTACCCAAGAAGCTGGACGAGGAAGTGGCGCGGCTGCATCTCGAGAAGATCGGCGTGAAGCTGACTACGCTGACGAAGAAGCAGGCCGACTACATCGGCGTGCCGGTGGAAGGGCCGTACAAGACGGAGAGCTACAGGTACTAAGCAGCAGGGACCAGGGACTCGGGACTTAGGGACTAGGAAGTTCACGTCAATTGCCGGTCGCTCAGAAACATAGGGTGGCCGGCAATTTTCGTATCAAGTTAAAGAGAGAGCGTCGATGGCTTCGCCGCACACATTTTCGTTCGAGCTGTTTCCGCCACGGACGCCGGAGGCGCACGCCAAGCTGCCGGCGACGATTGCGCAACTGGCGGCGATGCGGCCCAATTACTTTTCCGTCACGCACGGCGCGGGCGGATCGGATCAGGGAGGGACGTACGAGACGATCCTGGCCGTGGTGAATCAGACCGGCGTGGAGGCAGCGCCGCACCTGACCTGTGTGGGTTCAACACGCGCAGCAGTGGCAGCCCATCTCGATCGCTATCGCAAGGCTGGGGTCAAGAGGATTGTGGCGCTGCGCGGCGATCTGCCCGCGACGGCAATGAGCGCTGCCGCGCCTGGCGAGTTTCACTATGCCAGCGAGCTGGTGAGTTTTATTCGCAAGGAACACGGCGATGCGTTCAGGATTGAAGTGGCTGCGTATCCTGAGATGCATCCGCAGGCCGCCAGCCCAAGCGAAGATTTTGAGCACTTCCGGCGCAAGGTTGAGGCGGGGGCGGATGCCGCGCTGACGCAGCTCTTCTACAACGCCCACGCGTATTTCGACTTCATGGAACGCTGCGAGAAGGCGGGAATCAAAATTCCTGTCGTGCCGGGCATTATGCCGATTACCGGCTATGCCAACACGATGCGATTCTGCTCGGGATGCGGCGCGGATATGCCGCGCTGGGTGCGGCTGCGCCTGGAAGAACTTCAGGACGACAAGCCCGCTTTGCACGAATTCGGGCAGAGCGTGGTGACGCGGCTCTGCGAGACCCTGCTCAAGGGCGGCGCGGCTGGGCTGCACTTCTACACGATCAATCAGGCTGGACCGACGCTGCGGCTGTGGGAGAGTTTGCGGCTTGGCGTAACCGCTTAAGCGGAGCTAAACTCTATCCGGTACGTGAATTGATCGCACGCGAATGCTGGAATTCTTCCAATTTCAGCGAACCAGATTCAGCGAGGTGGGTTCAGCGAGGGGGAAGTGCGGAGTCAATATTCTCGTGCCGCACACTCCTTCTGAACCTCGGGCAAGGCAACTCAAATGACAAAGGCCGAGAATCCGTCACCCGGTCCAGAGCGGGAAACATCCTTCTATCAAGTCGTGACGATCATCTTCGTGGCGCTTTTTTTCGTCATCGTTCTGATGCTTGGGATCAGCATGGTGCATCATCGCTTCTTTCAGGGTCAACGACTCCACCGCAACGGGTCTGTCGGACAATAGCGACAACTTGTTAACCTTGGCGTGGAGGCAATCGACCGCATGCCGCATCATTTGATCAACATCATGGCGCAGTACAGCAGCTTAGTCGGTTTCATGATCGGGCTGCCCACAGTGGCTGCCACCTATTACCAATCGTTCAAGGCGCGGCAGGAGGCGAAGCGAGCGATTGAAGGAACACTGCGCAGCGCGAACTGCCTTGAGTTCATCGCCGGGGATGGCACGTGCATTAACCTGGTGCCGCTGGAGACGCTGCACTCGCTGCCGCGCGAAGGCGATGTGCTGTTGCTGCCCAGCGACGGAGTGGGAACCGATTCGGTTTTTCTGCCGGGCGCCTACCTGGTAGAGGCCATCGAGCATATCTATACGAAGTCTGAGCGGAAGGGCGCACGGCCGCACGAGGCGCGGCTGACGAAAGCCGTGGCGCGGGTGACTTCGTTGAATCCGACGATATGAGGGAGTGGGCTAGCTGCGCTTCCAGCCGCGATCTGCCGCGGGCGCAGAGTCGACCTGCGCAGTTGCAATCGGCCTGGTGACTTTTGCGTCGGGACACGCGGCTGCGTATTGCGATTTCTCACTTTGCGTGATTTGCGGGAACGAGTTTTGCGGTTGCGGGGACTATTTTGATTTCGAACAGTTTGGGCCAGAGCTTGCCGGTGACGAAGAGCCGGTCATGCGCGGCGTCGTAAGCGATGCCGTTCAGCACGGCTTCCGGGTCGGTGACTTGGCCCGGCGCCAGCAGGCCGGTGAGATCGATCCAGCCGAGCACTTTGCCTGAAGCAGGCGAGATGCGGGCGATGCGATCGGTGTGCCAGACATTGGCATAGATCTCCCCGTGCACGTATTCCAGTTCGTTCAACTGGGTCACTTCTGTTCCGTGGTCTTCAACCACGATGCGCCGGACTTCGTGGAAAGTCGCCGGATCGTAGAAGCGCAGGTTTGCGGTGCCGTCGCTCAGGATCAGATTCTCGCCATCCTGCGTGAGCCCCCAGCCTTCTCCGTCATAGGTAAAGGTATGCAGCAGGCGGAAGCTGAAGCGGTCGTAGACAAGCGCGATGTGCGACTGCCATGTGAGTTGAAAGAGCGTGCTGCCCCAGGGAGCAAGCCCTTCAGCGAAGTAATTTGCCTGCACGGTTGCTCGCTGCAGGACGCGGCCGGTTTCGAGGTCAACCATGCGCAGAGAGGAGCGCCCATTGAGGCCGGTGCTCTCGTAAAGGTATCCATCTTCGTAGAGAAGCCCCTGCGTGTAGGCCTGAGGATCGTGCGGATAAGTGTGGACGATGCGGTAGCCATCGGCCGCGAAGGCGAGCGATGCGGCCGCGACAAGAATGGCGGCTGCGAAGGTGCGGAAGATGGCGTGGATGCGCATAGGGAGATGGAGCGGGTCAGCCGGGAAATCCGGCTTACAAGAGGCCGCCGTGAAATTGGCCGAAGTGGCGAGCATGCATGACAGAAATGAGTAGCGCGCCGATGAAGGCCGTGATTACCTGCCACCAGTAGTGGATATTGAAGTGGCCCAGCCAAACCAGCAAAAGGTAAGCAACTACCAGGTTGAGGAAGCCCCAAAGGACGTTCACGGTTGACGACGAAAGGCCTTTGCCGGGCGGTTTGGCAAACGGCGATTGGAATGGGCGGCCGGAGACTCCGTTGCCGATGTGGGGCACGGCGTTCGCCAGGAAGACGCCGCCGAAGAACCATTCGATGATGTGGACGATTAACATGGCGCTGCCTCATCAAACAACGATTTACATCCTAATAGATGCTAGCTCGCGTCGAGCAGCCGGTTCTAATTCGTGCCGAGCTAATTTGCCCCAAGGTAGATGAAGCGAGCGAGGAATAGAGCGGCAAGAAGGTAGAGCAGCCAATCCTGGCGGCGGCCTTTGCCTGCGAACAGGTGCAGGACTGCCCAGGCAATGATGCCGAAGCCGAGGCCGTTGGCGATGGAATAGGTGAAGGGAATGAGGACGAGCGTGAGAAACGCGGGGACGGCGACGAGCGGATCGTGCCAGTGAATCTCTGTGATGGCCGCGAGCATGAGCGAGCCCACCAGAATGAGAGCTGGCGCGGTGGCTGCCGGAGGAACGATGCCGATGAAAGGCGCGGCGACGATGGCCAACAGAAAAAGCAAACCGGTGACAATGGCGGTGACGCCGGAGCGGCCACCGGCAGCCACGCCCGCAGTGGATTCCACGTAGCTGGTCACCGTGGAGGTTCCGGTGAGCGAGCCAAAGACGGTCGCGGTTGCGTCGGCAAAGAGAATGCGGTTGAGCCGGGGAATGGAGTGGTCGGGCGCGATGAGGCTGGCGCGCTTGGTGACGGCAACGAGCGTGCCGAGGTTGTCAAAGAGGTCGACAAAGAAGAAGACGAAGATGATTTCAAGCAGGCCTTTGTTGAGCGCGCCTTTGATGTCGAGCTTGAATGCCGTTTGGGTGAGCGAGCCGATGCCGCCGGTTGACGGCGTCCAGTGGACCATGTGAAATGCCCACGCGATGCCCGTGATGGTGAGCACGCCGATGAGGATGGAACCTTTTACTTTGCGGATTTCAAGCGCGACCATGATGATGAGGCCGAGAAGCGTGAGGTACGCAGTGGGATTGCGGATATTGCCCATGCCAACGAGCGTGTTGGGGTCGCCCACTACCAGGCCCGCGTGCTGGAAGCCGATGAATGCGATGAAGAGACCGATTCCGCCGGCCACCGCGGCGTAAAGCTGATGGGGAATGGCACGGAGAATCATCTGGCGGATGCCGACGGTGGTGAGCGCCAGAAAAATGATGCCGGATAGAAACACTGCGCCCAACGCCGTTTGCCAGGGCACGTGCATCTTGATGCAGACCGTGTACGTGAAGTAGGCGTTGAGGCCCATGCCGGGCGCGAGCGCGATGGGATAGCGCGCGATGACGCCCATCAAAATGGAGCCGAATGCGGCCGACAGGCAGGTGGCAGCGGTGACCGCAGGCAACGGCACGCCCGCATCGGCCAGGATGGCTGGATTGACCAGCACGATGTAGGCCATGGTCAGGAACGTCGTGACGCCGGCGAGAATCTCCGTGCGCCAGTTGGTTCCCAGACGGGTGAATTCGAAGTAGGATTCGAGTTGCTTGCGCATGAATGGAATCTTGCTAAGGATTCCTGTTAGGAAAACATACTATGGCGCGGATACAAAGCGAATTGTGCGACGCAAGCCTGCAGCAGGCGCTCGCGCGAGCTGCGGCATCGAGCTGGGGCCCTCGGCTTTCTGCTCCGGTGTAATGCAGTGGCTATCGCGATCCAGTTGCGGGCGCGTGAGTTTGGAGATACTGCTCGCTCACGGCGGCGTAGCCATCGCGGGCCACCCGCGCGCCGCGGTCCCGATAGAACGCAGGATCGGCTGGCTGGATGGTGTCGAGGCCGTCGACATAGCGGTTGTACATGCAGAACGCGGCGGCGATGAGCACGGTGTCGTGGATCTCCAAATCCGTTGCGCCTTGTTTGCGCGCGGCGACCACGTCGGCGGAGGTCACGAGCTTGCCATCTTGTTGCACTTTGCCCGCGATGGCCAGCAGGGCCTTGAGCTTGGGGCTTATCTCAGCCAGCTCGTAGTCCACTTTGACCTGGCGGACGAGTTCTTCGTTGCCGCCCAGGTGAGCGGCAGCGATGGCGCCATGAATGTTGTGGCAGTACTCGGTTGAGTTGCGGCTGGAGACGTAGGTGGCAATCAGTTCGCGCTCACCGCGAGAGAGCGTATTGGGACCGCGAAGCAGAATCTCGACCAGTGCATTGAGAGGACGTGCGGTTTCGGGCCGGAATGCCATGGCACCGCGAATTCCGGGCAGATCAGGAGAAAGTGGGATGTGGGGCATGAGCGAAGACCTCCAAGATGGAGTGGGAGTGCGGATTCGTAATCTTACGTGCGAATTCTACGCTTGGCTCAGTGTAAGCTGCATCGGCCGTTTGGTTGAGTGCGTTCGGGGACGAGGAAATGAGAGGTCCGTTCGATGGATGGGGAAGAATTCCGCGGCGCGTTTTATGGTGAAGGCGAAGTTGGGGATGTCGCGGACGGTGTGAGGTAACCGCTGTCTTTCATCCAATCGGCCATCCGCTGCGGCCAGGTGTTGACGGTCACCAATTTTGAGCGGTCGCCCATATTGAACGCGTGTTTCCCCTGGGGCAGAAAGATCGCTTCGACGGGAACTCCGGCGGAATGGAGCTTCTCGTAGAGCTGGAGCGTGACCTTGTCGCAGCCGTACTGGTCGTCATTGGCGACAAGCAAAAAGGCCGGCGGAGCATCGGGCGGAACGGTGTCGGGCACGCCGCCGCCGGGATAGACGAGCATTTGGAAATCCGGCTTGCCATTTTGACGGTCGATGGGGTCCGGCGCGGAGGGATCGCCGGCTCCGGGCGCGTAGGCGATCATGGAGGCAACTTCGCCTCCGGCGGAAAAGCCGAGAATACCCACGCGGTGCGGGTCGATGTTCCATTCACTGGCGCGGCTGCGAACGAGCCGCATGGCGCGATACGCATCCTGACGGACATTTTCTTTGGTGTAGGGTGAGTTTGGCTCGCCGGGCAAACGATACTTGAGCGCGAATGCGGCCACGCCGATGCTGTTCAGGAACTGCGCAGCCTGCACGCCCTCTGCGTTAAAAACCAGTTCGCGAAAGCCGCCGCCCGGCGCGATGATGACTGCGGCGCCCGTGGCCTTTTCTTTGGGCGGCAAAAAGACGGTGATCGAGGGATCGTTTACGTTGCGCACCCAGTAGTCCTGAGCTTGCTCGGGAATGTCCTTGCGGCTTTCGAAGCCGGGCGCGCCGTTTTCCCAGAGATGAATCACCTGCGGAGCCGATTGGGCGCTCGCGGTCGCGCA
>Ga0182024_10005016_pt1 | contig 29980 bp, 27 predicted proteins | sample P32metaG_FD_120480 | JGI IMG/M metagenome (GOLD analysis project Ga0182024, IMG submission 120480) | Permafrost microbial communities from Stordalen Mire, Sweden - P3-2 metaG (Illumina Assembly) | ecosystem: Environmental > Terrestrial > Soil > Wetlands > Permafrost | place: Sweden: Stordalen...
CCAAGCACGCCGGCTGGATAAGATGCAGCCGCGTAAATGACATTGTGGAAAATGTAGAGACCAATGCCCATCCGACCTGCCGTAGCGGCGCCGTAGTGAGGGGTCAATAAGGTCACTGCTCTTAAAACGAGCAGCGTGTGAGCGAAATTGCCCAGCCCAAAAACTCCGACTGCCGCAACATAGTGCCAGAACTTTACTGGCAGGCTGCGCAGCGATCCGACCATGCGCAAGTGTGGTTGCGGTGGGCGTGGAATATCGCGCAGAACGAAAATTACTATGGCGACGGTTATCGCTCCCGGAATAAAAGCGATGAGGAAGATCTGGCGCAGCGGCAAGATGCCAATCAATGACAGAGCTATTGCCGGTCCCAGTGTTGCGCCTATCGTATCCATTGCTCCTTCGAATCCAAATGCCCGTCCGTGTGCCTCCTCCGGCACGCTTTCGGAGAGCAAGGCGTCGCGAACAGGTCCGCGAGCCCCACGGCCAATCCAGGCTATGGTTCGTATGAGAAGCATCTGCCACCAGGCTGTGACAAAGGCAAATAAACCCATCATGGCCGTGACAAAATAACCAACTGCAAGGATTGGCTTGCGCTTCCCGACCCGGTCTGAGTAATGCGACATCCATAATTTGACCAGGCTCGAGGCGGCATCCGAGACGCCCTCGATGGTACCAAGGGCAGTGGCGCCGCCACCGAAACTGGCCAGGAACAGAGGCAGAACAGCCGTCGTCAGCTCGTGCCCCATGTCCGAAAAGAGGCTCAACATCCCAATTGCGAAGACATTGCGAGTTAACCATCTCGACGAACTGGAATCATGTTCATGTTTAGTCATTATCCGCACTCATGCGTTCGGCAAGAAAGTGCCTAGAACCGCCTCCCAAAATACTTTTCGACTATCATGCCCCAATTGATAGAGTTCAGCTAAGCTGTTCGAATATTCCGTAAGCAGGTTGCTCCTATGTTACAACGCTATCTCTATCGCTTCGGCTATCAACCTGCGCATCTATTGGCTTTCGATGATGAAGATTCTCAATGTGTTTGGATTGTGGCTGAGAATGAAAGTGATGCACTGGAGTGGGGTCGCGAGATCTCTGAACATTTTGTCGCTGATCGATGGACTGACAACCCGAGCTGGATGGCCAGTGACTATGCTCATTGGATCGAAACCAATGAGGAAACACTCCAAGCGGACGCAAACAGTCCATGTTGCAACATTGGTGAATTTCCGGTTTGGGCAGATGCATAAACCGGACGTGTCTAGCGACACATCATCCTACGGGTGCAGGCTCTTTTGCTTTTGTCGACAAAGCCGACTTGCCCAGGAAGCGAGCGGCACTGCCCAACTCCCTCTCAATGTCCAAAAGTCGATTATATTTTGCCACCCGCTCAGAACGAGATAGTGATCCTGTTTTGATCTGACCGGTACCACTGGCGACTGCAAAGTCAGCCAGAAAAGTATCTTCCGTCTCACCTGAGCGATGCGAGCAGACGCAGGTGTAACCACCTTTGCTTGCCGTTTCAATCGCTCTGAGCGTTTCAGTGACGGTGCCGATTTGATTCAATTTGATCAACACGGAATTAGCAATGCCGTCTCGAATGCCCTTTTCTATGATTTTCGGATTAGTGACGAAATAATCGTCGCCGACCAACTGTACCCTATGGCCAAGCGCTTCTGTAGACAACTTCCAGCCCCGTGAGTCGAACTCAGCGAAACCATCCTCCAATGACACAATCGGATAATTTCTTAGCCAATGATCATAGAAATCGATCATTTCTTCTGCTGTCTTGGATGAGCCATCCGATTTGGCAAAAACATAGCGACCATCTTGATAGAACTCACTGCTTGCCGGGTCCAGAGCGATTGCTATTTGCGTGCCGGCTTTGAAACCGGCTTCCTCAATTGCTTGAAGAATCAGATCCAGCGGTTCTGTGTTTGATTTTAGGTCAGGCGCAAAGCCACCTTCGTCGCCCACTGCCGTGCTCAGTCCCTTCTTGTGCAGCACGGACTTCAAGGCATAGAATGTTTCTGCGGACCATTGCAGCGCTTCGCTGAATGAGGCGGCTCCAATAGGCATGATCATGTATTCTTGAAAATCAACATTGTTGTCGGCATGCTTGCCACCATTTAGCACATTCAGCATCGGCACAGGGATTATCGATGCATCGACTCCGCCAATGTATTTGTAAAGCGGTAAATCCAATGCGACCGACGCGGCTCGAGCAACCGCCATCGAAACTCCAAGCATGGCATTTGCTCCTAAATGAGCCTTATTAGCCGTTCCGTCAAGTTCAATCATTTTCTGATCGATGCCGCACTGGTCAAAAATATTTCTCCCAATTAACAGTGGTGCGATCAATTTGTTTACATTGTGAACAGCCTTTTGTACGCCAAGGCCGGCATAACGTTTCTTGTCGCCATCTCTGAGCTCTACCGCTTCCTGCTCTCCCGTCGACGCACCTGACGGAACTGCTGCTGTCGCCCTGGTTCCCGTATTCAGTTCAATCTGAACCTGGATCGTCGGCTTACCCCGTGAATCCAAAATCTCGGACGCCGTAATTGATTGGATGGTCGCAGTCATGATGCCTCCATTGTGTGCAAGAATCCGTGTGCAAGAACTCAGTATTTTACTATGCCGGAGCTGCGAGGTAATTGTCGCAGAGCTCAACAGGAGGATCTGGGACTGTGAACCTGAGGGATGAGGAATAATCTGTGCCAACTGATTTGCGGTTCGATACCTATTATCGATATGACAGCCTGACTCGTTTCATCCATGCTTTTGCGCAAGAACGGCCCGACCTGGTCAAAGTGGAGAGTATCGGCAAGAGCTTTGCCGGACGAGATATCTGGCTAGCTACAGTGACCAGATTCGCAACCGGTTCAGGCGACGAGAAACCGGCTTTCTGGGTGGACGCCAATATTCACGCGGTTGAGATCGCGCCTTCCACCGCTGCCCTCTATCTTCTTTGGCAGCTTACAACCAGAGACGGTCAAGATCCAGAAATCACTCGTCTACTCGATTCACGAGTCTTCTACATCGTCCCTCGCGTTAATCCCGACGGCACAGAACTGGCATTGGCAGATAGTCCTCGCTGGCTGAGATCTTCAGTTCGTCCGTATCCTTTCGACGAAGACCCGATTGAAGGGCTTAACCGAGAGGACATAGATGGCAATGGAAAAATGTTGACGATGCGCATCATCGACGCCAACGGTGCCTGGGTTCAGCATCCTGACGAACCACGTCTGCTCATACGGCGGGAGCCAACGGCGACAGGCGGTACCTATTATCGGGTGCTGCCTGAAGGGCGCCTGACTAGCTATGATGGGGTGCAAGTCAAAATTCAGAAAATAAAGGAAGGGCTGGATCTCAATCGCAACTTTCCAGGGCAATGGCGAAGCGAATCTGAGCAGCCTGGCGCTGGCGAATATCCCACTAGCGAAACAGAAGTTCGCGCGATCGTCGATTTCATCGTTAAGCATCCCAACATTACCGGTGGTGTCAGTCTGCACACACAGGGTGGACTGCTCTTGAGACCTTACGGCACTATGGCAGATGACGAAATGATTCCAGAAGATCTTTGGACATTCCAGAAAATCGGAGCCAAAGGCACTGCCATCACTGGCTATCCAAATGTGTCCACATTTCACGACTTCAAGTATCATCCAAAAGAACTGATCACCGGTGTTTTCGACGATTGGCTCTACGAACATATTGGCGTCTACTCATGGACAACTGAAATTTGGGCGCCCTTACGGCAAGCCGGAATCGTAGACTATAAATTTGTCGATTGGTATCGAGACCATTCAGTCGAAGATGATCTGAAGCTGCTGAAATGGAACGATGAGGTTTTGGACGGCAAAGGTTTTGTGCTCTGGAAACCCTTTGAACATCCTGATCTCGGTGAGGTTGAAATCGGTGGTTGGGACTATGCGTATTGCTGGCGTAATCCACCGCCTCATTTATTGGAAGCCGAAATCGCACCAATTGCTGATTGGCTGATTTGGCACGCTTTGATCTCTCCAAAGTTGGAAATCACAAGCTGCGCGGCGACCAGGCTGCGTGACGGAGTCTACGCAATCCGGTTAGTGGTGCAAAATACTGGCTGGCTGCCTACATACGTCACCAAGAAAGCGCTTGAGCGAAAAAATGTTCGTCCGCTAATAGCCGAGGTGACTTTACCTGAGTCGGCGAAGTTTATAGCCGGTCGTTGCCGTGAAGAACTTGGGCAGCTTGAAGGGCGTTGCTACAAAGGACCTTCGGCACTCGGACTGACCGCGGATCCGACAGACGACCGCGCTATGTTTGATTGGGTGATTCAAGCGCCTGCCGGCAGCATCGTCAAAATTACAGCCCGTCATCCTCGCGCAGGCACCGCTAGAGTCGAAGTTCCCTGCTCATGATTATCTGCTTTCCGCAACAGGACAGTTCTATAGAGCCAGTGATTGCACTATAGGTAGTATCACGCTCAGAGCTGCGAAGTGATGGCGCGCAAAGCTAGTTGGCCGACGTGATATTCAACTTCAGAATCGATCAATCGCACCTTGGCTTCGTTTAATTGACGTTCTCTTTCTGCAATGAGAAACACTGTGCTGTCCCCCATGTTGAATCTTTCTCTTTCTCCCATATACACCTGCTGCGCTTTGTCCACTTGCGACTCCAGCGCGACGAATCGTTGATAGCTGAGATTAATAGCTGAGATGGCATCATATACTTCGTTGCGAATGCGTTGCGATTCTGCCTCTCTATCGTTATCCAGCTTGTCCAGCCTGAGCTTTGCCGCTGCCACTTTGCCTTTGGCAGTGCGCAACAAAAGCGGTTCACTAAAAGTGACCTGAGCTCGATATGTGTGGCCGATACTGTTTTTCCCTGTGTCATAGCCGTCAGTCAAGACGCCGTTCAGGGCTGGAAGTAGCTGATTCCTTGCCAGTTTCAGCTGCAGAGTGGCTATTTTTTTCTGCACATCAATTGCCTTCAGCTCAGGTCTGCTGGCCAGAGCTTGCAAGACATAATGCTCGCTCTCTGCCTGCGTGAACGCTTGCGGTCTTGGTATGTTGTCTGGAACATTTACCTCAGCCGGTAACGGCAGCGGCACGCCACCGACGTCAAAGAGAAGTGAGGAAAGATGAAAGGAAAAACGCTGGAAGTCTCTTTGCGAACTGGCGAAGTCAGCGTCTCTTCTTTGCACGTCCTCCTCTGCTTCGGTGACGTATATTCGCGCTAAGTCGCCGTTCTTTTCTTGCTGTGTGCTGATGCCTGCCACGAACGCAGCCAGACTTTGAATTTGCTTGGCAACATCAGCTTTTTGTTTGGCACCGACCCAACTCCAGTAGATTGTGCCTGCTCGCAATAAAGTATCCAGCCTTGTCAAAGAGAAAGTCTGGGCTGCTAACTGAACCCCAAACTTGGCTTCTCTCATGGCTACAGATTGCTCGTTGTAAATGAGACCACGCAACAAAGGCACAAATACACCGGCCGAATATTCACCACCTTCCCCGGTTTCGATATATGGAGATTGAGCGCTGTTGGGATTGTATCTGAACTGCCCAAAGGCGCGGATACCTGAGGCGAAAGGCAATTCTATTTTTGGATAATTGAAGAGCACATATTTGTCATCTCCTATTTTGGAAGTGTTTTGCATGCGTGTGTAGCCGCTCTCATTGCTGAGCAAAGGATCGAAAACGCCTTGTTTTTCAAGCACATTGGCTGAGGATAGTTTTTCCTGATCGATGGCACTGTTGAGACCGGGAAAGTTGGCATCGACTGCACGCAAATAAGCATCCAGAGTCAATTTGCCGCCGCTGTGGATGATTGAACGAGCTTCATCACCACTTGGCTTGGGCGTCTGGGCCAGACTGATGGTGCCCAGGCTGGGACCATCTTTTGCCTGCGCGGCGGGGCATGTAGTTACGATCGTCAATGTCGCCGGCAGTATCGCCAGCAGTATCGCAAACACGCTTAGAGTCGAGCCAAAAGTACGTGTTGGCACAGCTATTTCGACCCGCTTTCACCGCTTTGGCTTTGACCGGAGCTATTAGCGCTGGGAGCCGGCACCGTAGGCTGGAAGGCATTGAATTGGCGCCACACCTCGTACCACAAGGGGACATTGCTCAACAACACCCAGCCTGTAGCTTGAGCGCCCGGTCGCAAATACTTGACAGATGGCCACGGCTCCTCTTTCTTTTTGGCAATTGCCTCATCATCGGGCACGACTATGATTCTGTAGAAATGTTTGCCGTCGTCCACGGCGTCGATGACCGCGATTCTGCCCGCGAATGTGCCGGTTGCAATTGATGGCCAACCCATAAACTGCAAGGCTGGCCACCCCGATATTGCCAATCGCACCGGATTACCTACAGATACAAGCGGAGCATCGAAATCTCGAATCATAATGGCTGCCGCTCTGTCTTCTGTGCCTGGCACAATTGTGGCCAGCACAGCTCCAGCAACAACGGTTTCACCTGCGCCGACCCGATTCAACCTTACTACTTTGCCCGCACACGGTGCCCGCACTGCACGTTGCTGAATTCTTTCGGCCATATTCTCAACGGAGATCTTCAGGTTGTCGATGTCGGCTGAAGTTGTGGCGATAACTTGATTGGCTTCTGCCATAGATGCTTTGATACCATTGATCGAGGCTTGGGTATCGGCACCCACTCTCTTGTAGTCCAGTCCGGATATGTCCGCATCGCGTTTGACCACATCGTAAGCTGATTTAGCGCGCAGCAGCTCCGTTGTCGCTTTCACATAATCAAGTTGAGCGACCTGTTGATCGCGCTGTGAGCGCAATCCTTTCTCGAAGAGGGAATTGATCCGATCCACCTGCCATTTGGCTGTTTTGACATTTTGTTCAGCCACTTCCACGGTTTGGCCAGCCGCGTAAAGGCGATCATTGGCTTGACCGACACGCTCGCCGGCGGCTGGCACTGCCGCTTCTCTTGAGGTACCAAGATTGGCCAGCTGACTCGTTAAAGAGGTAACTCGATCTCTTGCCGCCTCTCGCTTGGCTATGAGAGACTGCTTTTGGTCGACCAAGGTCTTGAGCTGATTGCGATCCAGATAGCGAGGATCCAAATCCGACAGATCGGCGATAAGCTGCCCGGCTTTCACCTGTTGCCCGTCACGAACATACCAACTCATCAAGCGACCCGGTATCTGAGCCTCAATCTGTTGGGGCCGTTGCATCGGCGAGAAGACAATAATCTCGCCAGATCCAACCACTGACTGCCTCCACGGCACAAATAAGAGGAGCACGCATGATACCGCTAGCAGTATCATGAGCAGGGCGCCGACAATCTTGGGAGCGATGCCCGACTTGACCATCTCCAACGATGCGAACTTGAACGGTCGCTCTTCAACGGGCTCTTGTTGTTGCAGCAGCTGCTGTAATTCCTTTTCTAATGTCATATTGGTTTACCGCCACCCCCGCGTTCGTGGCCCTCAACGATTCGCAGCATCTGCACAAGCTGTGGAAAAAGATGCTCCAATCTGCCGTCCACACGCCTGATCAACTCAGGAGCAGTACCGGATTCAACAACCTTGCCTTGCGATACCAAAACTATTTTGTCGGAGTGATGAATGCTGTCTGCATCGTGAGATATATCGATGATTGTCCAGGATAGATCGGGTGAGTAGATGCGATCGAGAATCTCAATCTTGGATCTTTCTTCAATGGCCGTGAAAGCCTCGTCTAATATCAAAAGCTGAGGGCGTTTTACGATCGCGCGGGCCAGCAACAACTTTTGTGTTTGACCTCTCGAGAGGTTTTTCCCACCTGTGGTCAGCACTGTGTGCAGACCATTTGGCAAGAGACTCAATTCTTCATTAAACTGCACCAGATCTAGTGCCCACATGACGTCCAAATGGTTCAGGGTCTTACGTCCCAGGCTGATGTTATCGATGATCGAACCAGGGAAGATCTCGTCTGCTTCGCTCATCAACCCGACGGCACTTCTTAAACTTTCAAGATTGATGTCGCGAACATCCAATCCGTTGATTTGCACTAAACCGCCCGTCGGTTCCAGCAAGCCGCACAGTATCTCAGCAAGAGTGGTTTTGCCCGATCCATTAGGTCCGAAAAGACTGATCCGCTCTCCCGGATTTAAACTAAGATCGATGCCGCATAAAACATCATCGCCTTCTCTATAGGCAAAACGCAGTCCGCGGATGTCTATGCGGGCTCCCTGACTTGATCTTGCCAGAATCGCTCCATCTGTGCGTTCCAGCGGCAGGTCTTCCACATAACCGATTTTACCCAGCGCCGACAGCAGCTCGTAAACGTTCTGCATATTGCGCACCAACCGCTCCAGCGCAGGCAAGATCATATTCACAATCAACAAGGAGGCAACTAACTGGCCCATCGCTAATTGCCTGTCAATAACCAGATATCCGCCCACACCAAGTACGGTGGCTGATGCGATCGCCTGAAAGAAAAATAGCCCAGCCGATTGCCTAAAGATGACATTGAACTGGATGCGCCGCAGTCTGATATATTCGGCCAGCAGCTTGTCGGCATGTTCCAATAGATATACGGGTATGCCATTGGTTTTGATACCAGTTTCGCAACGCGCCAGCTCTTCCAGCCACTCGGCAATTAAAAAGCGCTGTGTTGTTTCATCACTTCTGGTGATAAATCCGCCGTAGCCTAAGACGAAGACTTCCAGTAAAAAGAAGCCAATCACCAAAAGGTCAAACAAGAGCAGCCAGGGGCTGTACAGGGCTAAGAGTGCCAAGCCCACCAAGACCTGCAAAGCTGCAGCGGGAGCATCAAGAAGAAAGTTGAACCAACCAGATTGCACGGTGATGGTGTCAAAGAATCTGTTCACCAATTCCGGTAGATATTCCTTTGCCAGTGCTTCGTGGCGCACCCGCGGCACCCGGTAGGCCAGGCGCAGTGTCACGCGGGCAAAGGTTCGCTGGCGAATTCTCTCCACTATCCACAGAGTCAAGAGGCGCAAAACGGCGACAAAAGATAGCCCGCAAAAGACGCCGCCGGCAATCAGCGTAAGCGGTTGCAAGAAGACGCCGGCAGCGATTGTATTGACTATGATTTGGGTGGCTAAGGGAATTGATAGCGAGAAAAGTCCACTGAAAAACGTGTAGATGACGATCAAGATCAGGTCGGTCTTGTCCTCGAAAATCATCTGCCAGAGCCGACTATAGGGCGATGTCGGCTTCTCCGGCCGTTCGACGGTGCCGGGAGGATAGAGAATCTGAACTATCTGATCGACAACCTTCATCGATCAAACCTGAACTTGCAAAGAATGACGGCAGCGCCTCTAGCACCTGCCCAAAAAACACGATAAGAGCCCACCGTTCCTCCCCCTTTTTCGCACAATAACCCCTGATCCTATTTGATCAGGAGTCATCAGCCTAGAAGGCGGTTGTAAGGTAGACTCCATTACCTGACTCTAGTTCTACCCGATTGGCTGGCCAATGTCCACATTTTGGCGACAAGAAAGTTTGGACTGTCTTAAAGATCGGTTTTCAAAATCGTGTCCGAGGTAGCTGGGCGGTCCTTCAGCACTGCATCTATTGAAGGCGTTACTGCAGTTTTTGCACCACCAAGATCTGGTCCTTCGCTGAGCGAGCCTAAGCGAATCTGGGAGCGGAATCGATCGCCAAGCACAGCGCTGAAAATACTTGTTGAGCGAGCCCGTTCTGCGTTGAAAGCGTCTGTCAGTTTTTGCGTATTTGCATATGGACGCTCAAGCTGTTCTTGCACAAACGTGGGCACAGAACGCTCTGCCAATCCTACTCCCGACAGTTTACCGGAGCCTGTCACTCCGAAGCCGCCTGATGTATTGCCCAATCCGAACTCAGGTCCATTCGGGTATAACCTGCCAAAACCCAGAGTCTCAAGGCTGGAACCCCGTGGCCAGAATACCCCTGGGCTGCTGTTGGGAATGCCAAACGATGTACCGAGAATGTCCTGGGCACCAACCTTGGTGGTTGTAAGCAGGCAAACACCGGCCGCTATGACCAGTCCGCGTTTTGAGCATCCGTTCATCTGGCTTTCACCTCCACCAATCAAAGGGTGACCATTTAAATATACTCGGTTGAGGGAGGTTGTTTGGTCCCCTTACTTCGACTTGCCGAAATCGGCAATTTTCTAGGAGGAAGAAAACACGAATGAGAATGGCTGAAGCGCTGGACTGGCTTGGGTTTTGGGATCTTGAGCAGGAATTATGAAAATTGCGAAAATCGGCAATTCAATGTAAGGCCTCAGATCAAATCCATTGGGATGCGCAGAAATCAAGATGAGACTCCAGCGAAGATTGCGGCTGCGGCAAGGTCGTGAGCTTTCGGTCCTGTTGATGTCTATGCATGGAGTCCAGAATATGTGATTCAATTACCACCATATGTGGTGCAGGACGGACGGGCAACAGGAGTTTTGCTGGTGGCAGATAAATATAAGTGGACCATGTTGAGCGCTCTTGGTGGCGACATGTTGGAAGTAAAGGAAGGCTATGCTCGGGGGGTGTTGCCCCTGACGGAGGCAGTCATGCAGCCGACCGGTGTCTTTCATGCCGGTGCTATTGTCACAATTGCAGATGAAGTAGCCTCTGCTGCTATTCATGGAAACGACTGGCAGAGTCCCACCGAGTCAGACAAGCTGTTTCCCTACTCGATTCAGATCAGCGTAAATCTGATCAGCAACGATCCTCTCGGTCCACTAACGGCCGAAGCGAGAGTGCTGCGACGAGGTCGTATCACTGTGGTTGATACGACAGTGTTTACCTGTGATGGACAAACTGCGGCGGTCATGCGCAGCACGCACATGATGGTGAATTTGAAGACTACTGGTCCGCACAAACGCAAAACGGCAAAGCCGAGTGCTGAGCTGCCCACAAAGCCAACGATGTCAGCAGATTGATGCGAAGGTGAACAATGGCTCATCTCATCAGGCTGTCTTTGAGGCTCTTGTTGAGCCCCACTTGGGGCATCGCCAGCGTTGCCTGGCGCCGATACCCTACTATTAAAAATGCAGGTTGACCAGCGCTCTTGCGACGATGGATAATCTTGGCGTCTGGCATGGATATAAGTAATGCGCCGCGCAAAATCACTCGTCACCCTGTTTAGCGCCATCAACCTGCTCTTGCAACTGGCTCCCGCGTTGGCAACGCCTTTAACCTTCAAAGCGGCGGGGCCACCAAACTTTGATGGCGACGTGGCTGCCACTACAATTAGTGGCGTCAAGTTACCGAAAGGTTCCGTCAATCTGGCAGGCAATACGATCGAGGTATCGGCCGTTCCCGACTGGATGTTTGACAAACATCCAGTCTTAGCAGGCATAGTCTTCAACCAGCAAGTCGACAGTACCGGTCAAATTCCGAAGGTGACCGGGCAAGCATACTTCTTGCGCGGAGAGTGGCTGAAAGAGCTTGGCCGCATGCTTGGGCCAGAGACAGTTACGATTAAGGACGGCACTGAGTTTTCAGGTCATATTGGCACCGCAACCGATACCACTCTGGAAATGCTGCTGGCCGACGGCTCCAGAAAATCTGTGCCCTTATCCGACGTTACCGCCATCATTTCGCCTCGCGCTTTCACATTCGACATTTTCAGCAGATCGATACGTATTCAGCCTGCAGACAACTCTTATGCCGCAGACACCATGAATATTCGTTTCACACCCTCGGTGGTCCACAGCGTACATGCGCTTGCTTTCAGGGCACGCAAGCCCCAGGTGCCCATATCGACCTTGCCTGGCGCTGAAGGTGGTATCAGTGACAAGGCCTTGGACTTCATGGTCGTCAACGATATAGTAGTAGGCACGATCGCTAATTGCATCGGCATGCCTCTGGTCTTCAGACCCCCTTCTCTGGTCAACCGGCAGCTTCTGTTCATTAACGGGAACCAGAGCGACAATCAGCCCTTGTACTCGCCGCAAATTTGGGCCAACGGCACTATTCACTTTTATCCCACTCATTAACCTGCTGCTCGCCAGGCCAACCCGCTGGCACCATCACTGGTGCGTCTAATCAAGTGGCTTACCGCAGGCCGTTTCCAAAGCAGTATAAGCACCCTGATAGCTGGTTACGGCATCCAAATAGGCACTGCGAATCTGCACGTTAGCTTGTTGGGCAAGCAGCGTGGAATTGATGTCTGATTGTCCCACTTCGTAACTTCTTCTAGAAAGTCTGGCTACTTCTAACGAATCGGCCAGCAAATGCTCCTGAAAAACGCGGATCTTTTCGCGGGCGGCTAAAAGGTTGTTGTAGGCAGACGAGACGTCGGCGATCACTTGATTCTTCTGGGCTGCCACCTGATAGGTAAGCTGCTTTCCGGTCGCTTTGTATTTTGCAATGTCACCTTGATTCAAGTTTGTCACCGGACTCTCTATATTCAATGTCAAAAAATCTGCTCGCAGTTTAGGTCCTGAGGGCAGGTTAGCGGATGTGGATGAGCCATAGGCAACTGATGGATTTGGAATCATGCTGGCCAGAGCGTTTCTGTAGTTTGCCTGGTTCACTCTTATCTGCTGGGCCAAACTCTTCAGTTCAAGCCTATAGGTAAGAGCAGTCTTGAGGAATGCCTGCAGAGGGGGCACTGATCTTGTGAAGTCAGGCAAGAGCCCTCGTCTGATTGCCTTCAATTGAAAAGTTGTTGGTCGCTTGCCTGTAAAATCGGGCAGCGCGGGCACGGAAATCTCTGCTTCAACTGTGCGACCGAGAATAATATTCAACTGTTGGGCAGCCCTGACGACCCGCTGTTCTCCCACTGCAAGATCGACCTGACTTTGAGAAAGAGCCAGTCTGGCTCGCAAAACATCTAGTTCGGGAACATCACCGGCCTGAAATCTTTTCGAGGTCACTGTCAGCAGTCGATTGTTTAGTTCGTACAGATCGGCAAGTGTTTTCTGAGTCTCTCTAGCCACCACCGCTTCTGTGTAGGCACTGCGTGTGCTGGTGCGCAGTTGCCACAGTGTGGTCATCAGGTCGATTTTAGTCTGGTCGTATAAACGCTGTGCGGCCATCATTCTAAGTGCCAGCTTGAATGGAGGATCCCAGGTCACACTGGGGCCTCTTCGTTCAACAGCTTCTGCCACAAATCCTCTGTCCATAAAGAAAACTGGATTTGGCGAAACAGTAGCTTGAGCTATTGCAGACTTGGCAATTGGCAACTGCGCTCTAATGGCGGAAGCTCGCGGGCTGCGAGTAAGCGCTTCATGCACAGCCTCTGAAAGCAACAGACCTTGACCACTAGTTGGCTGCCCCTCAGGGCTATTTGTTATCGTTCCCTTGACGACGTCTGGATTGTTTGCCCCTGGCTTTTGCTCAGGCGGTTGTTCGATGGTTGTCGGGGTGATTGGCTGGCCTACCTCTGTGCCCTGTCCTGGCTGCACTGATGGTTGGGTAGGGCTTGTGTCCTGCTGCAAAGGTGTGGCTGGATTGGCTGGAAATAGGGTGTCTTGGCTGGGTTGAGGTGTGGGGCGAGGACCGGTTGAAGGGCTGCTCACCGATCCTGGCGAGGCAGAGATTGGGCGCATCACCGGTCCCCCGGCAATCAACGCCTTGCGTGGATAAATGCGATTGAAATCATTGTCACCAGGCGGCTCAGCCGCGCCTGCCGGAGCAATCGCCAGGCAAGACAAAAGAAAAAGATGACGTAGTAAGTGAACTCTCACGCCCTGTCATTTTACCTAAAGCAAGATTAGTAAATCGTGAAGTGTGCTAAATCCCGTTGACCGCTTCAGAGCCTTCGAAGGATAATCTTGCCGTCGAATGGATACAAATGATGCGCTGTGCAACAAATTTAGTCGCCGCCTGGGCGGCAGTTGTTCTTCTTAGTCAAGCGATACCGGCCGTGGCTGTGCCGTTGACCTTCAACGCATCCGGCCCGGCAAACTTTAACGGTGATCTTGATGCCACTGTAATTGGTGGCTTGGCGTTGCCCGAAGGCTCGGCCACGTTGACCGGCAATACCATTGAAATAGAGGCGGTGCCTGATTGGTTGTTTGATAAGCAGCCGGTTTTGACAGGGGTGGTATTCAACCAACAAGTTGAAAGCACAGGGGCTAATCCAAAAGTGACCGGGCAGGCATATATGGTGCGCGGAGACTGGCTGAAGGCGCTGGGAGGCAATGTCGCGCCCGAAGTCGTAACCCTGAAAGACGGCACAGAATTTTCCGGGCATGTCGGTTCAGCTACACCAACCACGCTGGAAATGGAGCTCTTTGACGGCACCCGAAAGTCGGTGCCCCTGGCCGCAGTTACGGCCATTGTTTCTCCTCGCGCATTCACTTTCGAGATTCCGAGCCGGTCGATGCGCATTCAGCCAGCCGATAACTCTTATGCAGCAGATGCGATAAACATTAGCTTCAGCCCGGCTGTGTTCCATCATGCCGCACTGGCATTCCATTCCCACAAACCAAAAGTGCCGCCGTCGACTTTACCAGGCACCGAGGGTGGTATCAGCAGCAAGACCCTGGCCTTTTTTGCCATAAACGACATAATAGTCAACACTCTGGCCAATGCCATCGGCATTCCACTGGTGATGAGACCGCCATCTCTGATCAATCGCCAGCTGTTGTTTTTCAATGCCAATGAAAGCGATGGCCAGCCTTTGTTTGCGCCACAGATCTACGCAAACGGAACTGTACACTTCTATCCCACCAAATAGCAAAACCTGAATCTTCGCTTGGCCGGCTAGTCTAACGAGGTGCCACAAGCTTGTTCCAAATCTGTATAGGCACCTTGATAGTTGGTGACAGCATCAAGGTACTGACTGCGAATCTGCACGTTTGCTTGTTGGGCAAGCAAGGTTGAGTTGATATCTGATTGTCCCACTTCATAGCTTCTTCGCGACAGCCTGGCTACTTCTGCTGAATCGGCCAGTACATGCTCCTGGTAGACGCGGATCTTTTCTCGCGCTGCTAAAAGGTTGTTATAAGCAGACGAGACATCAGCCTGTACTTGATTTTTCTGAGCGGCTATCTGATATACAAGCTGTTTTCTGGTCGCTTTGAATTTGGTTACATCGCCTTGATTCAAGTTTGTCACAGGCAACTCGATGTTGAGCGTCATAAAATCAGCCCGCAGTTTAGGACCAGAGGGCAAATTTCCGTTGGTGGATGAGCCATACGCCACGCCTGGATTTGGCACAGCCGCTCCCAGTGCGTTGTTGAAATTTGCATCGTTCACCCTAATCTGTTGAGCCAGGCTGGCAAGCTCAAGTCTGTTAGCTTCAGCGAGCTTGAGAAAGTCTTGCAGCGGTGGCACCGATTTTGTGAAATCTGGCAAGATTCCTCGTTTTATTGCTTTCAATTGAAAAGCAGTCGGTTTTTTGCCTGTAAAGTCGGGTATCACCGGCACACCTATCTCTGCTTCTACTGTCCTTCCTAAAATCACATTCAACTGTTGAGAGGCTCTGACAACGCGTTGCTCGCCCACCCCCAGATCGACCTGACTTTGAGAGATGGCCAGTCGGGCTCGCAGAACATCGAGCTCCGGCACGTCACCAGCTTGAAATCTTTTTGAAGAAACAGTGAGCAAGCGATTGCTGAGTTCGTAAAGATCAACCAGGGTCTTTTGAGTCTCTCTGGCCACAACCGCTTCAGTGTAAGCACGGCGAGTATCCGCGCGCAGTTGCCACAAGGTCGTCATCAGGTCGATCTTGGTCTGGGCGTACAATCGCTTGGCTGCAATCATTCGTAGATAAAGCTTGAACGGAGGATCCCAGGTAATGCTGGGACCTCTTCGTTCGACAGATTCTGCGACAAATCCTCGGTCCATAAAGAACACAGGATTGGGTGAAACCGTGGCCTGGGCGATGCCAGCCTTGGCAATTGGCAGTTGTGCTCGCGTTGCCGCTGCTCGTGGACTGCGCATAAGTGCTTCGTCCAGAGCTTCTCCGAGCGACAGACCTTGAGCCATTCCAGGCTGGCTCTTACCCTGGTCGGCTCTGATCGTCGCCTTGACCACATCTGGATTGACGGGCACAGGTTTCTCTTGTCCATGAGGAATTGTCAGGGGTTCAATAGTGCCCTGATCTCCCGGCATCATAGTCTGGGGAAGACCGCCCGTACTTTGGCCTGGCTGTACTGACGGTTGCGTGGGGCTGGTGTCTTGCTGCAGTTGAGTAGCTGGATTGCCTGGAAAGATCGTCTCCGGAGTCGTTTGCGGAGTGCCACGTGGACCAGTTGAAGGGCTGGTGACAGTCCCTTGTGAGGGCGAAGTAGGACGCATAACCGGGCCCACGGCAAGGACATGCTTATGGGGATATATTTTCGTCAAATCACTGTCTACAGGTGGCTCAGCAGCGCTTGCATGGGCAATCGCCAGGCACCAAAGAGGGCAAAGATAGCGTAGTAAGTGAACTCTCACGAGGCAAGCTCTGAGGGAAGATGTGGCTATTGGCAGGGACGGCTCTTGGTGCGAGCAACCAGGATGGCTGTCCGCGCGGCCATTCTACTAAACGGAAGATAAGTAAATCGTGAAGTCTGGGGGCGGACGCAGGGCGCATAATGAGCAACGTGATTAATTTGCTAACATCTAGTTGCCGTGATTGCCCCAATCCCGTCAGAAATGTGGCATTTCCGTATATAAACAGAGTCGGCGAAGCCCTCACCAATCGTCAGACAAAGAAAAGATATATTCTTTGCGCTTTTTAGGAGAACCAGCCCCAGCCAATAGCCGGGTTATATGAACGAAAAGGAAAGTCGGGCTTTTTTGCGGGGGCAAATGGATTTTACCCCACAGCGGATGATGCGATACATCCGCTCAAGGGCGCGCCTGGCTACAGATGAAGACATTGAAGATATTTTGCAAAATGCTTTGATTTTGGTCACTCAGCACTTCGATCCCACTCATCCTGAAGCCAATCTATCCTTATATTGTCTTGGTGCCTGTAACAAGGCGATTGCCCAGAATCTCGAGCGCTATCACAAGATCCAGTTGCGCAAACGAAGTGATAAGAAGCCCTTTGAGAAGGCTGTTGAGATAGGGGCCGTAGCAGCTGAGACCGTGCATGAAGGCGAGTCGATGAAGCGCACGACCTTTGCTGCCGCTAAGGGGTTCGTGGAAGACACCTCTGCCACCTCGACCACTCAATGGCGCACAACCTCGCTAGATTCAATGTTTGATGAAGATGACGGCAGATCTCCGGAAGATATATATGGTTGGGAATATAATTTTCTCTCCGGCAATCGAGAAGGCAACGACCCGGCCAGCAAAGCCCTGATTAACGATCTGATCGACCAGATTCTCAATCAGCTGCCAGAGCAGATTCACCGCACCTGCTTTGTTTTGAAATACGTCGAAGGTTACAAAAGAGAAGATCTAATTTCATGTCTAAAAATGGATCCTAAGAGTATAGATACGGTCGACAAAAGGATCGTCCGGACCCTCAAGGCGTTTAAAGACAAAATGGATCAGGACGAGGCAAAGTTCTAGGAGAACGAAATGAATACCTTGAATGAGAAGTTGGCGAAGGTACTTTCTATAAGCGATGAGCGTGAATGCGCTGAATCCTTTGAAAAGTTTTGTGCGGAGAATTTTGAGAACTTGCCGCTACCTGGTGAAAACAGAATGTTTGACCGGGCTATGTGGAATGCATCGCAGTACCATACCTTATCTAAGAAAGACGCGGCCATTGTTAAACGCGTGACTGGCAAGTTGATGGGCGAAGGCGAGGCAGCCAAGGCGCAGGTCTTGAAGCTACAAGAGCTTGTTGGCGGCACCAAGCAGAAGGCCATCGATACCTGGCAAGAAATGCTGGCAGCAATGTCATGGCAGCAAATGGTTCCTGCCGGTGCCATGCGCGGTGTAGGCGCGCAATTGGTCGGTCTGGGCACTTTCCAGAAGAATATCGACGATGCCAATATCCAGATCAACCTGGGCTGGCATGTTGATACAGATCAACTGAGAGTGCTTATGCAAGCTAAAGACTCAGCTGAAAATGCGATCGCCGACGTTGAGATGCGCATTATGGAAAGTGAGCGGGGAGTCGTCTTCACCAGAAAGACCAACGAAGACGGATCCGTAGTTGCTCCCAGTGTGAAGGTCGGCCCCGGCAAATATCAAATTCAAGTCATATGGCTGGATAAAGTAGTTGAAACCCCTTTCTTCCGAATCTAAGTTCAGGGATGAAACGGATACTCTCAAGCACTAGATGCTTGGGGGTATTTTGTTAGGCATGATCAAATACAGCCATTGATATAATCGGTGGTCTGTCCTGGTGATCGCATGTATATTCCACCGCTGCTCATCATCGGCTTGCCGAAGCACCAGATACGGTGCCCTTAGAGCTCACTTACTGAAGATGAGCTTCTCAGCATCTTCCGTGATCTTTGAGGTCGAGCGTCAGCGGCTCCACAAAGTTGCACAGATTCATTCCATAATTTTCTCACTACCGGGAGTTTCGCGCCCAGTGACCTTTTCTCATTCCTAACTGGAAGATATTCTTTTATCAGGCAGCAGGGCACCCAAATTCGGTTACCCACCATACAGGATCTGGTCCTCGATTATATATAACGCAAATCGTTATACGTCATACATATGACGTATAACGATTTGGAAATGGGTCCACTAGGAGCGTGCGGTGATTTTTTGCCCTAGGTTGTGCCAGTTAATGTACTGGGGGCAATAGGAATTTGTGTTGCTGGGAATGTTGATTTGAGTTACTTTGACGGAGCGAATGATGATGAGTGCATCCACGGAACCAGAAGAGCAGCCCGTGAAGGAAAGCGCAGCAGAAGTTGACCTCAGTCAGCCTTCTGTGCCGACGTCAGGGGGGCAGACAAATCCTGTGTCGCCGGCACCAGCGAAGTCTGATGCGCCAGACTATGTGCGCCAGGAGATTGATTACACGGTCAAGACCAAGCCCCCGTTTCAGGGATTTGCCATTCTCGTCTTTCTAATCTTGATTTGCGTCGCTCTCTTTGCCGCCCGTATGGCGCCCCAACCCAATGCCACTCCGAGCCCTTCCAGCCCGGTTTCGCATCCATAAGTCAGGTCTGCATGCAGTGACCCTATATCGAATTGCCGATTTCGACAATTTTCGAAAATAGGGGCGACGATGCTTCAAACGCCTTACTGGAGCTAGATTTGGGATTTTCTTTGCCCGCTACATATGCTCTGGAAAATTGCCAATTTCGGCAATTCGGTGTAGGTAGCGTGGGCATCTACTGTCCACTAGCGCAAGTTTCAGACTGGGCTAACCTTTGCGCACTGTCCAGAAATCTTCGCCCAATTTGTCCCAGGGCAAGCGATGCTCATCTGGATTACTGGCGTCAAAACACTGATTGACGAAATAAATCATGTTAGCGGGCTGGGTGCCGATGTTGGCTAACCCGTGAGCAACACCGCGGGGAATATAGAGCGCTTGTGCCCGCCCGGCCCCAAGCACGAATCGCATCGTCTGGTTGTATGTCGGCGAATCTTTTCTGGCGTCGAAAAGTCCAATCAGCAGCCGATCTGTAGGTACCACAAACCAGAGGTCTTCCTGATTGTAGTGCAAGTGGAAAGCTTTGATTGTTCCAGGCAGCATCTGCGAGTAAGTGCTCTGGCGCACCTTAAACTCAGGCAGAATCTGGAGATTGCCCTGCTCATCTAAGCGTACGACTTCAGCCAGGGCGCCCCCGTCATCCACGAACATGTTCAGGTTTATGAGCTGCACACCTTCAATAGTCACCTTCTTCGAATAATCCTGCACAGATAATTCACCGCTGAAGTCTCCGCCGATTGCATCTTTCGTAAGTGGTTTAAGCATGACTTGATAAGCGCCTTCTAACAAAGTGGCAGATGTGAGCAAACAGTAAGTGCATAGGATACCAGGACTGCAGGCGCTCAGTCCAGAGCACGCCAAGCGTACTGCTGCTTTAAGGCTATTTGCTGGCTGTTTGGGCGGTTTGCTTTCTCAGCTGAAGATAGGTGCTGAGCGATTCTTGCCACGGTGTCATCTCGCGCCCGATTGTGTTAACGAGTGTTGTCTTATCGAGCACGGAATATTTAGGACGGGTTGCCGGACGAGGCATGTCTTTGGTTTCAATCGGGATCACTTCGGACTTACTTCCGACCACAATCGCCCGGGCGAAGTCATACCAGTTGGTGACACCATCGTCGGTGGCATGGTAAACCCCCCATCTGCCCGTCATGATCAAGTCGGCGACGGTCTCCGACAGGCTCAGTGTACAGGTTGGCGTTCCCACCTGGTCTGAAACTACTCGCAATGTCTTTCCATCTTCAGCCATATCCGAAATTGTGTCGACGAAATTCTTTCCGTTTGGACCATACAACCAGGAAGTTCGAAGAATGTAAAAGCGGCTGAGATGGCGCTGTACAGCCTTCTCTCCCGCTAGCTTGCTTTTCCCGTAAATCGACAGCGGTCTGGTGGCATCCCAGGGCACATAAGGATGCCCTTGCTCACCATCGAAGACATAGTCAGAGCTGAAATAGAGCATCGGCAAATCGAGGATATTGCAAGCGACAGCGAGATTCTCGGTGCCGTAACCATTTATGTGATAGGCCAATGCCGGCTCCGATTCGGCTTGATCGACTTTCGTAAAAGCGCCGCAGTGCAGCACCAAATCTGGTGCCTCGTGCTTGAGCACGTCCAGGCACTGCTTGTAATGCGTGACGTCCAGCCGTTCTTTGGGCATGGATACCACCTCATGATCTCGCGATTCCAAACAAGGCACGAGGGCTTGACCCAGCATGCCACCAGAGCCGGTGACTAAAAGTTTCATTGTTCCTCTCTGCAACGCAGCAAGCGAAGTGATTCCAGATTTAGCAATCACACATAATAGCAAAAAAACGAGTTGCGGCCGCGCTTTAATTTGAGTCAGATTTCAAATACTTCACGAAGAATTCGGTGGTAGCTGCCGTGGCGGCAATCAGGTTTTTCAATTTCCGAAATGCATGCCCCTCGTCAGGGTAGGACAGGTATTGGACGGATTTGCCGTTGCGCTTCAGCGCCTCCACTAGTTCGTCAGCTTGAGCAGCGGGCACATTTGTGTCTTTTGCTCCTTGCTGCACCAAAATTGGTGCTCTGATCTTGTCCACTCTCTCAATCACGGACAGTCTGTGTTCGAGTTTCTCTTCAAGGACCGGATCGACTGCTTTTATTTTGGCCAGAGCGGCGGCAACTCTAGCGGCCATCTGAGGAGGGTGCTCTTTCTGCAGTGAAACAAAGTTGGTCAGTCCATAGTCTTCTTCCCCAGCGGCAAATAATCCGGGAAGCTCCGTCACTGCTACCATGGCCAGGCGTCCGGCAAAGCTTTTCCCGATTACGCCAATCCTTTTCGGCTCAGCAAGCTTGTTGGCGATTAGATAGTCAACCGCGGCTTTGATGTCCGATTTCTCCTCGTCGAACGCCTTACCGCTGGTGAGATGGTCCAAATTCCTATCGTCGAAGGTCTGCACAACTCTTATCTCCGGGCAGAATACGCCAATTCCGTTGAGAAGCAGGCTCTGTACATCAACCTCAACAAACGACTTTGAACCGTGATTCAGTGATATCACATATGGTGCCAGCCCTTTGTTGTTGACGGGGCGGTATAGAGACCCTTTTATTTGACTACCGTCCTGGCTTGTGAAGTGCACTATTTCCGGCCGCACTAGATTAGCTAGATTGATACCCGGGTGCTGGCTATGAGTCAGCTGCGTAAAACGCTTGCTGTTTAAGTCCAGCAACCATATGTCATCCGGTTCGACCGGCCCATAGAGTGTCAGTGCAAGCTTCTTACTGTCTGGCGACCAATCCATTTCCAGGCAGTTAGGCACGGGCAAGTCGGGTGCAGCCTGCCTGTTTTTGGCAGTCAGATCTACAAGAGAGAGCTTTGAGCCCTCTTCTGTACTAATGATCACTGCTATCTTTTCGCCTTTTCGATCGAGCATGAATCCGATCACGTCCTGGTCAGCCGGTTGTAAGAGAACCTCAATCGGTCCTGCTTTCTGATCTTCGCCGATTGCAATCCTGGCCAGAAACATGTTCTTCTTATCGATGTTTGTCAGGAAATAGACGCAATGTCCATCTTTTGAAATTCGGATTCGGCAGCGGTTGAGATCCCCACCGCTGAATCTGGCCTTGCTCTGGTGTGGTGTTAACAACACCTTGTCGCCCGTCTCCAGGTTGATTCTATAGAGATTGGCATCGCCAGCCATTTCTCTTTGCCAGAGCACACCATACTTGTTATCGGCGCTTAGGTCATCCAGAATTCCCGTCACTTCGTTTTTTGCAACCATTGTTAATTTGGCTGTCTGCGGATCTGCGAAATAGCTGTCAAATGCTTTTGATTCTCGCTTGTTGCTGGACAAAAGGACATGTGTTCCATCTGGGCTCCAGCCGCAAAGCGTGTTGGATACTCCACCGCCTGGGCTGATCATTTTTAACCCGGTTCCATCAGACCTCACTACATATGCTGGTCTGTTCAGGTCCCCTCCTTCCAAAAGCAAACTAATCCATTCGCTTGTCGGAGACCACTCTTCACCAATTACAGTGTCGTCCATTGCTGTGATCTGAGTCGGCCATCCTCCCTCTACAGGAATTGTCCAGACCTGGTCAGTGCCACTCATGGTGGATACAAAGGCAATTGTCTTGCCGTCTGGAGAAAATGCGGGCATGGCGCATCTGCCCATGTTTGCTAGTCCTGATGCTGTATAGACGCTTGGATCATTTTGGTTGAGTTCGTTTGCCTGGCTTGCGGTAATCTGGCTGAGGACCAGAGCAGCGAAAATGGTGGCGACCTTAGACAGTTTCATTTCTTCTCCAAAACTGTGGCAAGATCGCGATTTTCAACTTACTCCCGGCTTGACTGACCTACTGGTCGCGTCCGTCGACCATAAAATCCTCGGAGAAGTCATTCAAATCAGCAATCCATGTATCCCAAAGTCCTTGCACATACTTGCCCCACTGCAAACCCTCCAATTCCTCCAATGAGATTGCGGCGGCAAGAGATTATTCAGCGAGGTCACCTTGTTTGGAACACTCTGTCCCTAAGAAATCGCCGGCATGACGGCAGCAGCAGGCATCGGCAGGGCAGCTTGCCTGGTGACGGCGCTCAGCCACTGCTGGTTGGTTTGATACCAGGCGATGGTCTGGTATATTCCCGTCTCAAAGGTATGTTTGGGTGCCCAACCAAGGTCGTTTTGCAGTTTGCTCGAGTCTATGGCGTAGCGGCGGTCGTGACCGAGCCTGTCTTGCACATACTTGATCAGATCCTCGCCTTTGCCCAATTCCTGCAAAATCAGTTTTGTGATTTCGATGTTGCGGCGCTCATTGTTGCCACCGATGTTGTAAACCTCACCGGCGAGCCCTTTGTGGAAGACCAGATCGATAGCGGCGGAGTGATCTTCAACGTGGAGCCAATCACGCACATTCAAGCCATCACCGTAGACCGGCACCTTTTGGTTTGCGAGTGCGTTTGTGATGAACAGTGGAATTAACTTTTCCGGATGTTGATAGGGTCCGTAATTGTTTGAGCAGCGGGTGATAATCGCCGGAAATCCGAATGTATGGAAGTAGGCGCGGCAGAGCAAATCTGCAGCAGCTTTGCTGGCTGAGTAGGGGCTGTTTGGTGCCAGTGGAGTCTCTTCGGTAAAGAGTCCGGTGGCCCCCAGCGATCCATAAACTTCATCTGTCGAGACTTGTACATACTTGATGCTGAAGCCACCGCTGGCCGTGCGACCATGTTTGTAGGCAGCTTCGAGCAAGACTTGTGTGCCAAGCACATTGGTGTGTACGAAGACGGCAGGGTCTTCGATGGAGCGATCGACGTGACTCTCCGCTGCTAGATTGATGATACCGTCAATGGTGCCAAATCGCTTGCCCGAGACGATGTCGTTTACGACGGTGGCGTCTTCAATTCTGCCTTTGACAAACATATAGCGCGGGTTGCTGCCGATATCCGCCAGATTCTCAGGATGCCCGGCATAAGTGACGGCATCAAGGTTAATGACCGAGTAGTTTGGATGGGCACTGAGCAGATGGCGTACCAGATTGCTTCCGATGAAGCCCAATCCACCGGTGACTAGTAATTGCATCAAATACTCCTTCGTGTTGCCTGGCTTGATATCCTGCTATGTCTCCAGCAGGTCGCCAAGCATTGTGGCGTGACAACCGGGGGTTGATCAACGTGGCGCAGATAATGTGCGGTCTCTATGGCGTGAATCCTGGTTAATGTGAGTGCAAATTTAGCTAGCTGCTCTATACGACTTCCACTTTTGAGTCGTCTCCGAGCATCAGTCGAAAAGCCATTGGTTTACTGTTGCGGCGGGTCAATTCCACATTAACGCCGATCAGGCTGTCTTCGATGCGCCCGTGGAAGTCGATAATCTGGCACTTTTCCCGCAAAATGCAGTGCTCGATTTCTGCATGACTGACACGGGCACCATCGCCAATGGAGGTGAAGGGACCGACATAACTGTCTTCCAAAAGGCAATCCTCGCCAATCATTGCCGGACCGCGGACAATGCAATTTTTCAGGATGCTGCCTTTGCCTATATGCACTCGTCCTGAGATTCTCGAGCCACCATTGGCAGTGCCAAGCATGGAGACGTCGGTCATTTCATCGAGCACAACTCTATTGGCTTCCAGCATGTCATCCTTCTTTCCCGTATCCAGCCACCAGCTCTTTAAGATGTGGCTGTCGACATGATGATTGGTTGCGATCAAGCGCTGGATAGCGTCGGTAATTTCCAGCTCACCCCGCTTGCTGGGCTTGATTTCATCAATTGCTTTGTGAATGTTTTTGTTGAATAGATAAACCCCGACCAGGGCCAGATTCGATTTAGGTTTGGCAGGTTTTTCTTCCAGGCAGATAATGCGACCGTCTCCGTTCAACTCGGCGACGCCGAATGAGCTGGGATTTTCCACTTCCTTGAGCAGTATAAAGGCGTCGGCGCTGCCTTCTTCGAAGCGTTTAACCAGAGGACCAACCCCGTCTTTGATCAAATTGTCGCCCAGATACATGACGAAAGGATCGTCTTGCAAGAATGGTCGGGCCGTTTTGACAGCATGGGCTAAACCAGCTGGCTCGTCTTGCAAAATGTATTCGATTTTGATGCCCCATTTCGAACCGTCACCCACTGATTCACGAACATCCCGGCCGGTCTCGGGGCTGATGATGATGCCAATTTCCTTAATCCCAGCCGCAACCAGAGCCTCCACCCCATAGAACAAAATCGGTTTGTTAGCTACGGGAAGAAGCTGCTTTGCTGCCGTGTGGGTGATTGGGCGCATACGCGTACCCTTGCCGCCCGAGAGAATAAGTCCTTTCATTTTTTCGTCCTGTGTGAGCAAAGCTTGTAGTTAGAAGGCGCCCCGTTTGCTTACAACAGCGCCGAACGTAGAGAAAATTATTTGCCAATCCAACCAGTAGTTCCAGTGGTCGCAGTACCACTTATCTGCCTCCACTTTTACGGAGTCAGCCAGTTCGTCGCGCCCGTTGATTTGCGCCCAGCCGGTGATTCCGGGGGTAAAATCGAGTACGCCTGCCGCCTGACGCATGGCAGTCAGTTCTGTCTGATTATACAGAGCCGGGCGAGGACCGACTAAACTCATCTCGCCTTTCAGCACATTTAGCAACTGAGGAAGCTCGTCGAGACTGGTTTTACGCAGAAAACTGCCGACGGTGGTAATTGGGCTGGGCAGCTTGAGCATTTGATCGGTAGGCAGATCAGGCGTGCCAAAGTGCATGGTGCGAAACTTATAAATTTCAAACAAACGCCCATTCAGCCCAATGCGGTTCTGCTTGAAAATAACCGGTCCGCGCGAATCAAGTTTTATCGCCGCTGCCAGGGCCAGAAAGACCGGAGAAAACCCAATAAGAGCGGTTCCTGAGACAAGGAAATCGGTCAAACGCTTAAAAAACTTGGACATTCATTTGCTTCCAGCGGCACGAGAGCTAGATTGTACGACTTGCCGGGGCAAACGTTGTTGGCTTTCTCTCATCCAGTCAGGCCAGACGCTTAAAACGTGATGCTATTCACTTTCACTGGAAATCTTTGCTGTTACGAACTGCTGCCAGAAGCGAACTCGCCTGGGCAATGGTTTAGCGCCGATGTTTTGAGCCAGACCGAATCGTTTGATGAGAAAATGGGAGAGGTTGAACCCGCCGTAAGAGAGGGCAAAGTGGTTGCTGCTCGATATGAGAAAAACCGGGTTGCCTGCTCGCTTGGGCTCGCAGGGCATATAGAATCTGCGGTCGAGCAAAGGCACCATTTTCGGTGCAATAGAAAACATCTCATAGACCTTGTCGAACATCGCGCCTGGATCTTTTGGCTGTCCGCCCGACTCTTCAAACGGCCACGGTAAATTGCAGTAAGTTAGCTGCCAGCAGATTGAGTTGGCAGCCTTTTGACGAAGAATGGTCGCCAATGGCGTTGGCGTCTCCTTTCGCCAGTCGGTGAACCCGTGTGAAGGATGAGGGACTGCAATTTCAAGGAGCTTTCTTAAGTCGGGGGGAAAGAAAAAGGCGTTATGTCGCTCAATATCTTGAATCTCGCCTTCATCCAGTGGTGGTTGAAATCTGATCCCCCGGATGCGCATTGCTGTGACCACAAGCGACAAATCGTCCTCAGGCATTTCGTTATGGAATGGCTGTTTCGGTTCAGGTAGGGACATATGTCAAGGCATCGGCCGGCTTGGCTCGGGTAGAACAGGCACGGTAGAACAGGCACGAAAGATCAAGGATTGCCGGGACTCAGTAGTAACTTAACGCCCAAATCTAAGGCGCTGGTACCACAACTAGAGTTTTCTTCCGCGAGAAATTTCTAAATTTGCTGGGTTACCTATCAACCTCGACGATGCCAGATTTTGTCATCCACGAATGGCAAACGTAGCAAGCCTGACCGAGAATATGCCTGGTTCCGCAATTTGAGCAATAGACGTAACTCCAACCGGTATGCCCGTGGCTTGCCTCTGGTGGATGCGCTCGCTGCCATTCAGCCATCTCGTTGTGACGCTGATTGACGATGGCCGTGCATTCGGCCAGCTCCTTCTGTGCCTTTTCGCGGTATTCTCCTCCGGCGGGCATCGAGATTGCCCTGTTGAATTCCCCAATCGCCTGTTGCAGCATGGTGGGATATTTATCGGCCAGCGCGGCAGACTCAAGGCGATAAACCCTGCCACTTTCATAGTGCCAACGAGGATTTGTCGGTTCCCACTCCATGCAAGACTGCAAGAGTGGTTGCAGCGCCGAGACACGACTGCTGACAGCAGCCATGCCTGAAAAATCATTGCTCACATGCATGTTCTGAATGCCCTGGTCAACACCATTGATACAGTCCACGGCAATTCCTATGTAGGTGATGTCGCTACCTGCGGCAGGATCTTGCTTCAACTGTATGCAAGCTTGCCGCATCTGGCTGACGCCCTGGAAGAAATTGTTTGCCCTGAAACTAGCCCCGGCGCTATCCAATAGCTGTCTGATACGAGGAGTGTTTGCATCGTCAGCGTATGCCCGCTGAGAAACCAGGATCATAACCATCATAAGCAAGCACAGTGTTTTCATTCAGGACCTCATGTTCCTAGCGCGCTCAAGGACATTCGTTGCTCTTTCAAGTGAACAGTCTTCCAAATATTATAGTTCGCTCCCGAAAATGTCTTATTCTTAGGTCGATATGGATCTTTCTATAGTCATTGTCAGTTGGAACACCCGAGAATTGCTGCGCGCGTGCCTGAAGGCAGTGCAGGCAGAAATTGCCCCGCTGACAACAGAGGTTTTCGTAGTCGACAACGCATCTGCCGATGCATCCGCAGAAATGGTCGGCAAAGACTTTCCCTGGGTAAATTTGATCGCCAACACCCGCAATCTTGGTTTTGCTGCCGGAAACAATCAAGTGCTCAGGACCTGCACGGGAGCAATGGTTCTTTTGCTCAATCCTGACACGGAATTGCAGCCTGGAGCAATCAAAACGCTGATGGAGTTCTTAGCCACTCATCCGAAAGTGGGCGTGGTGGCACCGCAACTGCTCAATACCGATCGCTCTATTCAACGATCGTGCCGGAGATTTCCCACCTTTAGCGGCATGCTTTTTGAGCTGCTTGGCTTGAGCCGGTTGTTTCCCAACAACCCCAGATTTCGGCAATACAAGATGCTCGATTGGAACCATGACGGCGAGCAAGAAGTGGACCAACCGGAAGGAGCCTGCCTGCTCATACGCCGGGAAGTCTTGAATGAAGTGGGTTTCCTGGACGAAGAGTTTTTTATGCTTTTCGAGGAAGTTGATTGGTGCTATCGAGTTAAACAGCACGGCTGGCAGATTTGGTTCACCCCTGGTGCCAAAGTAATCCATCACTATGGGCAATCAATCAAACAGGTGAAGGCAAAGATGATTCTCTCTTCTCATAAAGGACTGTTTCGATATTGGAAGAAACACCTTCGCAACGGCAGATGGTACTTGGATGCCCCTGCTTATGCCGGGTTGATGAGTCTGGCCTATGTTCGCATCGCTAGTTATCATCTAAAAGGCGGACGCCAGACGGCGCCGAGATAGTTTTCAAGATGACGTTCTCTTCAGGCACCACTGGCGGTAGTGCTCGTTGGTACTGCAGTTCGGTCTGTTCGGCAGTAGATCTGTTTGGCAAATAAAAAGAGAAGAAAACAAAACTTTCTTTCAATTTCATTGAACTAAAAGTCGTCTCACTACGTATTAACTATTACAAGCATATGGAGGGTTCCAAAATGGCTATGGAAGACGCTTTGTTTTCGTTTGGAGTTTTATGCGCCACTGTCTACGCGGTTACGTTGTCATTGTCTGTTTGGTCTCAATTTGTCGACAAGCGCACAAGGAATCTTGGTTGGCACCGTATACGGTGCTCCGGAAATGTAGTTCCTGCTCGCATTTATACGCAGCGGGCATTGAGCGATCGGCGAAGTTACGTCAAAATTGAGGACAGATACTGACAAAATGAGTTAAATCGCTCGTGAAGCGGTTCTTGTGTCCTGTTGGTGCCGATGCGTGTGCGCACGTTTCGGACTCAGTTCAGCACATCTGCAGAGCGGAGCCCCCGATTTTAGCCGGCTTCGGCGGGCTCTCTTTCAGCAAGGTGTTGTGTTGTTAGTGGTGGTCGCTAGGCGTGGTCAGTCGCTGTCTCAGATGCTGACAAGCGGACGCTGCGCAAGCAGCGCATCGATGTTCGACTTCGTTAACGTGCGGGCAACTTCGGGATCGATCCACCGATCTCCGCGTTGCACTGATTCGACAGCCGCTTTCAAGCTTTTGAAAGGTGCACCCTTAAGCAAAAATGCGTCGGCGCCAGCCTCCATTACGCTTCGAACTCTGAATTCGTCGGCATATCCGGCGCAGACGACGATTTTGATGGAAGCGCTCTCAGACTTCAGGCGCTTCACCATTTGAATAGCATTGGCTTCTGGCAGGCTTATGTCGATAAAGGCAATATCTGGCTCCAGGGCAAGAATGCGCTCAGCTAGTCCTTGCCCGCTCACAGCTTGCCCGATTAGTTCGTAATCGGTGACAAGCGAAAGAGTCATCTCAAGAGCTAGTCTGCAAATCTCATGGTCTTCTGCAATGAAAAAACGGGACATTTTTCGGCCTTTGATGGATGTCCTTACATTATTGGGGATAACCATCCCCTGGCATAATCCACCGTGGGCGTGATTTATGGACTAACACTAAAGAGCCACTGCACTAGCAAATTGCCACTACAGCCACTGCACTAGCAACAGCCAGTGCACTGCGTTTTATCGGGCACGCCCTGCCCTAGTACTGGGTGCTGGCCGGTCATGGAGATCGCACCAGGTTGTCGCCCGACCAAATGCACAAGCAAATTTGCGAACTGGTGGAATTGATGAAACTGCCATGCCGCGAATGTACGCCAAGTTCGCCGACAATTAACCTGACCGACGATTCGCCTATAGCGAGCCAAGCTGCCTCCACACCGAACATTTCAGGTTGGAACATTTGGCGCCCATGTTAAACTGCTTTTTGGAGGTGGCGGCGATGACCACGGGCCGGGAAAAAACGTCGAAAGACAAATCATCCCAATTGAAGCATGGTGCTCGTATGAACCGTGAGCG
>Ga0182024_10005018_pt1 | contig 29975 bp, 25 predicted proteins | sample P32metaG_FD_120480 | JGI IMG/M metagenome (GOLD analysis project Ga0182024, IMG submission 120480) | Permafrost microbial communities from Stordalen Mire, Sweden - P3-2 metaG (Illumina Assembly) | ecosystem: Environmental > Terrestrial > Soil > Wetlands > Permafrost | place: Sweden: Stordalen...
CTGACACACTTCCCGAATCAAGTCGCGCGCACGCTCAGCTATCCGCCCCCGCAATATCTTGTAACGGTACTTTGTGATCCAGATCACGTGATACTTCAGATCGAAGGTCGCGTGCGCGCTATGTCTGTATTCGCCCATCCCTCCATTCTCGTAGAGCCGCGCTGAAGCTCACCGCCTAAAGGCGGTGGGATTAGACCTGGAAGACTGAGCTAAAGGATTCCCGCGAGATCCAGCACAAAGCCGGCGACCGGACCTTCGCCGGAAACCTTCGAGGGACGATTCAGAACCTCAGGCTCGCGCCCGGGCCGGTAGATCTCGACTGTGCGCGCGATCGGATCGATCAGCCAACCGAGTTGAACTCCGTTGCCGGCGTACTCCTCCATCTTTTCCCGAAGCGGTCTGACGCGCTGCTCGGGAGATCGGACTTCGATAAGGAACTCCGGCGCGAAAACCGGGAATCGCGTTCCCTTCTTCTGCGACCTCCGCCAGCGGGCGTCGTCGAACCAGGCAGCGTCGGGCGAGCGCCGCGAGCCGTCCGGAAAGAAGAATCCTCCATCGGGCCCAATCACGATGCCGCGCCCTTGAGCCTTGGCCCACTCCTTCAATCGATATATAACTTCCGCAACCCGTGCGCTGGTTTCAGGATCTGTGGGAGGCATGATGAGGATGGTTCCCTCCGTGGTGTACTCCAGGAAGCAATCGGGGAACTCCTCTGCCAGCGCCAGGAAGTCGGCTTCGCTCAACCCCGGTGCGGTGAGCGTTGCCGGAAGGTGCTTCTCGAGTTGGAAGGCCGCGAGCGTCATCTTCAGTCCAATTATATCTACCTTCCGTGGGACAACATCCGATCTGTGGGCGGGGATCCGTTGAGCTACTTCGCGGCCGCCCGTCCCAGCAGCAGGTTGAGCAAATCGTCCATCGACTCCTCCGGTTCATCGATGTGCAGCTTCACTTCGCGATTCTCGCGCGTCGGACGGAGGCCGTCCCAGACCGTCTGAAGCCCGGGCTGCTTGGGAGATACCGAAAGCCGTCCCAGCCCGATCAGAGCCTTCAATCCGCTCTCCAATTGCTCGGCATCCTGGTCGGTTGCCGAGGTTGTTTCGGACACACCCGCGAACCCCGTGGACAGATCCAGATACAAAGTTCCAGTTTGAATCAGACTCAGTATTTTATTGATATTGCCAAGGTTCCCGCTGGTGTCGAAAGGCAAATGAATGGGTCCGCCTGCATAGGCCGCCCAAAACTGCGCCGCCGGCGAAATCCGCGCCAGTAGAGGTTTCATCGCCGTCGGTGGACTGGCGGCTTTCTCATGCGCATCCACCATCGCCCGCAGTTCATCGGTATCGCCCAGCGCCAGCACCGTCGGGCTGATCAAAAGGATCGCCGTGAGCTGATTGCCAACGAAATTAAACCCCTTATAGCCAAAACGATTATCGCCTCTTTGCTGGAGTCTTGGCTCGCCCTCGTCCGAGAACATTCCGTGGCCCATGAGCGCCCCCGACCTCGCATTCGAGACATACAGCAGCTCCCATAAATCCTTCTGCGGATTGACGCCCGTGCGCGCGGCGAAATCGTCAATCTGAGGCAGGCTGCGATGCGCCAGGAACTTCTGATACACGGGAGTCCTCTTAAGGGCCTCGAGGCGAGTCCCGGCCATTATGACGGTGTCCGCGGGAATCAAGCCAGCCAGCGCCGGATCGATCTTCGGCCCGGGAGGAGGGGCGGTCGTACAACTGACGAGCGCGACCGCGGCAAGCACAAGCGCTGGAAGCGCCGCCGGAGGCGCCAAAAAGGCCGTAGGCCTCATTTGGAGGCGGCCATTTCCACGGCGCGCATCACGCGAAGGAAGTTCCCGCTATAGATCTTGCGGATATCCTCGGCCGTGTAGCCTTTCTCTAGCAGCGCTCGCGTCAGGTTGGGATACTTCGAAACGTCGTCGAGACCCAGCGGCACGCACTCGACCCCGTCGAAATCGCTGCCGATTCCGATGGCGTCGATGCCCGCGATCTTGCGGATATGGTCGATGTGATCCACTACGTCGGCCAGCGTGGCGCGTGGCACGGTCTCCTTCCTGGCCTCGGCGTCCGCGGACTTCTGCGAAAGGAATCCGCAGTTGAAGTTGACGTCGACCACTCCGCCCTTCTTCGCCAGCGCCACGATCATTTCGTCGGTCATGTTGCGCGGCACATTGGCCAGCGCCCGGCTATCGGAATGCGAGGCGAAGATGGGCGCCTTGCTCACCGCCAGCGCATCCCAGAAAGTCTTGTCGGCCACATGAGAGATGTCCACCATCATGCCCAGCCGGTTCATCTCGCGGACCACCTCCTTGCCAAAGTCGGTGAGGCCGTCATGATGCTTAACGCCCTCCTTGGTCATGTCGCCTGAGGAATCCGCCCAGTTATTGGTGTTGGTGTGCGTCAGCGTCATGTAGCGGATGCCCAGGGCGTAATAGTCGCGCAGCAGGCGCAGACTATCCTCGATGGCGTGGCCGCCTTCGATGCCCATCAGCGCCGCGATCTTACCGCGGCGGTGCGCCTCCTCGATATCCTTGACGCTGGCGGCGAACATGAAATCGTTGGGGTATTTGTCGACGATGTCGTGCTTCACCGTGTCGATCATCTGCAAAGTCCGGTTGGCGGAGTGGTTCCCCTCGACGTACCGCGCGGCCACGTAAACGGCGAAGAACTGGGCGGCGACGCCGCCTTCCTTCAACCGTACGAGGTCCGTGTGGCCCTTGACGGCCCTCGGCCCGATGTCCAAGCCATCCACGGTGAAGCTCGGAACGTCGTTGTGCGTGTCGATGAGCATCGCGGCGCGGTGGACGCGCATCACCTCGGCGTCGGTCACGGTGCGGTTCTGGGCCGGCAGCCATTGCATCATTAGAAAAGGGACCACGGCAAACAAAACCGGCGGAAGCCGGAGCCAGCGGGTTCTCATCACTCTCTCATTGTGCTATACTTCGACTTCTATGCGGCACGGCTCCAGCTCGTTTCGATTTTGGCACGGGTACTTTACCCGCTAAATCGCGAACGGGTGGCGTTGGTTGCAGCTAAGAAGTTAAGAAAAACCGGCCCACTCGGGAAAGAGTGGGTCTTTTGCTTTTAGAAGGGGAAGCAGGAGGCCACGATGATCATCTCCATGAAACTACATTCCACGCCAGAAGAAATCGCCGAAGTTAAGGCGCGTATTGAAGAGTTCGGCTACAAGGTCCATTCCATCGAGGGCCAGCAGCGGGTGGTCATCGGAGCCGTGGGAACCGGCGACGTCACCGCCTGCCTGGAGTCGCTCGAAGCCATGCCGCAGGTGGAAAAAGCCGTGCGCATCTCGGCTCCCTATAAGTTCGTCAGCCGCGAGTTCCGCCCGGCCAAGACCGAGATTAAAGCCGCCGGCGTGGTGATCGGCGGGGATGAGTTCGTGGTCATGGCCGGCCCCTGCTCGGTCGAAAGCGAGAAGCAGATTCTGGAATCGGCCGAGATCGTGGCGCGCGCCGGCGCCAAGCTCCTCCGCGGAGGCGCTTTCAAGCCCCGCACTTCGCCCTACGATTTCCAGGGCCTGGAGCTGGAAGGGCTCAAACTGCTGGACAAGGCGCGGCGCGCCACCGGCTTGGGCATCATCACCGAAGTCATGAGCGACCGCGACGTCTCCATGGTCGCGGAGTACGCCGATATTCTCCAGATCGGGGCGCGCAACATGCAGAACTTTTCGCTGCTGAAGACGCTGGGCCAATGCGGCAGGCCGGTCATGTTAAAGCGCGGCATGAGCTCGACCATCAAGGAGCTGCTGATGTCGGCCGAGTATGTGGTGGCGCACGGCAATCCGCAAGTATTGCTGTGCGAGCGCGGCATCCGCACCTTCGAGACGGCCACCCGCAACACCTGCGACATCACCGCCGTCGCGGTCCTGAATGAGCTCACCCATCTGCCGGTGATCCTCGATCCCAGCCACGCCACCGGCAAGCGCAGCCTGGTTCCGGCGCTGGCCCGCGCGGCGGTCGCCATCGGCTCGGACGGGTTGATCGTGGAAGTGCATCCGCATCCGGAGAAGGCCATGAGCGACGGGGCACAGTCGCTGGATCCCAAGCAGTTCACGCAGATGATGGAGGACCTGAAACCTTACATCGAGCTGTGGAAGCACCGTCCCGAGCTGGCGGCCCAGCACGCGACGGTTTAGGGGCGCGGTGTGGAGCAGGCCTTGCGGCGTGCTCATGGCAGGTCGAAGACCTGCCCCACCTGGAATGACGTACACTTCCCAATAGGGTGCGATTCCGATTTCAGCCATGGCAGTTGGCTGCGGCGTTGGTGCTGCTGTGCATCGCCGCGCTGGGCGTCCTGGAGTGGCGCCGCAGCTCGCAGCACTACGATGCATCGCGCCTGATGCAATCTCTCCCGGTGAATGGCGCGGTCAAGGTTTACATCAACCTCGAGCAGTTGCGCGACGGCGGTCTGCTGGATGCGCTCGCCGGACCAAAGGCGGTTGAAGACCCGGATTACCGTCGCTTCGCCGACGAAATCGGTTTCGATTACCGCACCGATCTCGACGCCGTCGCCGCCGCCTTTGTGCATGGCGACTTTTATGCCACCGCGCGCGGCCACTTCGATTGGAAGCGGCTCTCCCAATACGCGCGCACGCAGCAGGGAAGGTGCGTGAATGGGATTTGCAGCATGCCCGGCGGCCAAGCCGATCGCATGATCTCGTTTTATCCGCTGAGCGCTGAAGTGCTGGCCTTGGCGGTTTCGGAGAACCCGCAGGGAGTGTCCATGATCGCCCCGCCCAGCGGCAAGAATGGAATCGCGGTGCCTCCTTCGGTTTTTTGGATTTCCGCTCCTGGGACGGACTTCAAGGACCTGAAGAACCTTCCCGCCGGCACGCAATCCTTCCTCACTCCTCTGGCGCAAGCGCGGGAGGCGTCGTTCGGCGTTCAGGCGGCGGCAGCCGGATCAGGTTCCTCCCCCGGCACTTTCGAGATCCGCATGGAGGTCGATTGCGCCTCGCCGGACTCGGCGGCTGCGCTGGCCCACGTCCTCACGTCTCTCACGGATGTGGCGCGCTCCTTAGTCGTGAAGGAAGGCTCGGCGCCGAAACGCACCGACCTGACCGCGGTGCTCGTCTCCGGCCGCTTCGAAACCCACGAATCCAGGGTGACCGGCTTCTGGCCCATGGACCGGCGGGTGATCGAGTCGCTCGTCTCGGACCAGATGAAGTAGCGCGAGAACACATGACACACATGGCACACCTGACACACTTGGCACACGTATCCCGAGGAGGGTGAAAAAATTCGTTGCGGCGGCCGGGGGCTCGCGGACTTATCGCCGGGCGTTTTCCGGCCGCCAATGATTTAAACTGCTTCTGACGGACTTTCTTGGAAGCGCTGGATGGCGCTCCGTCTGCCCGCTTCGGATACCAATTCTCTGATGTCCGCCTACGTACTTACCCGTCGACGAAATTATAAGGATCGATCCCTAAATTCTTTCGCCGGACGAAAAGCGCCCAGCGAAAGTTCAGCACCATCTCAAAACACAACGCTCCGTGCACGGAGTAACTTACGATTCGAGGATAAGGGGCGAGGGCGTGCGAAGCGATGCGGCGCGTGCGGCAAGCGGTTGGAAAGACTCGCGAAACAAAATTCCTCTTATCTTGTCACCGGCTCATTTGACTTCGGCGACGCGCCGCAGGTCGCCAACCGGTTGCCAGCCGCACCCTTGTGGCCTGCGCGCCAAATCTGTGCCATACTCATAAACCGCACTCTCTTCCTTTATGTCGCAAGAATTCCAAGCTCCTACGGCCCCCGTCTCCTCTCCTTCAAGCTCCCCGGTTGTGAGCTCAAACACTTCGAGCCCCGACGCGTCCCGCTTCCTGCCGATCCTGTTGATCCTGTTTGCCGGCAGCGGTTGCGCCGCGCTGATCTACGAGATCGTCTGGTATCAGATGCTGCAATTGGCCATCGGCTCCACAGCCGTGTCGATGGGCTTCCTGCTGGCCGCCTTCATGAGCGGATTGTGCCTGGGCAGCATCGGCTGGCCGCGCCTCGCGCGCTACGCCCATGTGCATCCTCTGAAGGTTTACGCCGCGCTGGAGGCAGGCATCGGCCTGCTGGGCATCCTGGTTCTGTTCGGAGTCCCCTACATCGACCGCGCCTACATCGCCGGATTCCAGAGCGGTCTTTCGAACGAGGTCCTGCGCGGCCTGCTCGCCACCATCTGCCTGCTGCCGCCGACCTTTCTGATGGGCGCGTCGCTTCCGGCGCTATCCCGCTGGCTCGAAATGGACCAGCGCGGCGTTTCCTGGTGGGGCCTGCTTTATGGCGGCAACACTCTGGGAGCCGTGTTCGGTTGCTTGCTCGCCGGCTTTTACTTGCTGCGGCTGTACAACATGGCCACCGCGACCTTCGCCGCCGCTGCCATCAACTTCGCCGTGGCCGCGTTGAGCTTCTTGATGGCCTCGCGCCTGCCGGCTCACTCGGGTTCGGGCGCCGGCTCGGGCGAGTCCGCCGAGACCGCTCCATCCACCCCATCCTCGTTTGAACCGGCCACCCAATTCCGCTGGACCATTTACCTCGCCATCGCGCTTTCCGGCGCGGGCGCGCTCGGCGCGGAGGTGGTCTGGACCCGCCTGATGGGCATGCTTCTCGGCTCCACGGTCTACGTTTTCTCGATCATTCTAGCCGTCTTCCTGATCGGGCTCGCCCTTGGCAGCGGAGCCGGCGCGGCGCTCTCGCGCAGCGTGCCAGCCCGAGCCGCGCTGGGCTGGAGCCAGGTGCTGCTCGCCATCGGCATCGCCTGGACCGCGTACATGATCGCCGACTCGCTGCCCTACTGGCCCATCAATCCCATGCTCACGGCCAGTCCCTGGCAGACCTTCCAGTTGGACATGGCGCGCTGCTTGTGGGCCATTCTGCCGCCCACGATCTTCTGGGGCGCGAGCTTTCCCCTGGCGCTGGCCGCCGCCGCCAAGCCGGGTGAAGATTCCGGAAAGCTGGTGGGCGGCATCTACGCGGCCAACACCCTGGGAGCCATCGTGGGTGCGCTCGGCGTCAGCCTGGTGCTGGTTCCCTGGATCGGCACGCAGGACTCGCAGCGCGTCATCCTGGCGATCGCGGCCCTGGGCGCCGCCGTGGTGCTAGGCGCCTATGCCTGGGAGCGATCCTCGCACGCGACCGCCGCGCTTCTGACGCTGTCTTTGATTTTCGCCGGATACCTCGCGGCCAATATCGACGCCATCCCGGGTGAGCTGATCGCCTATGGCCGCCGCGTAGCCATCACGAGCGGGTCCAAGGTCCTCTACACCGTCGAGGGTCGCAACTCCTCCGTCGCCATCACCCAATACACAGACGGCGCGGTCGAGGTCGACGTCAACGGCCACGTCGAAGCCACCACCGAGATTTTTGACATGAAGCTCCAGCGCATGGTTGGGCATTTGCCGGCCCTGCTGCACCCCAATCCGAAATCGATTCTGGGTATCGGCTTCGGCGCGGGAGTCTCCGCCGGCACCTTCACGCGCTACCCCGGCATCGAACACATCACTGTGTGCGAAATCGAGCCGGTGATCCCGCCCACCTCCACGCGCTTCTTTGCCAAGCAGGATTACGACGTCTATCACAATCCCAAGACGCACATCGTCTACGACGACGCCCGCCACTACATCCTGACCACCCAGAACAAGTACGACATCATCGCCTCGGATCCCCTGGACGTGTTTGTGAAAGGCACCGCAGCCATCTATTCGAAAGAGTATTTCGACATGGTCAAGGCGCACCTGAATCCCGGCGGCTACTTTAGCTTGTACGTGCCTCTCTATGAGACTGACGAGCGCACCATCAAGAGCGAAATCGCCACTTTCCTCGCGGCCTTCCCCTACGGCACCATCTGGGCCAACACGCGCAACGGGCAGGGTTACGACATGGTCTTTCTAGGCCAAGTCGAGCCGCTCAAAATCAACCTCGACGAAGTGCAGGCGCGCCTGGAGCGTCCTGATTACGCCCCCGTCGCCGAATCGCTGAGCGAGGTCGGCATCAATTCGGTGTTCGATCTTTTCGGGACCTACGCCGGAGGGAAGTCCGATCTTGAGCCCTGGATCGCGGGCGCCGAGATCAATAGCGATGCCGACCTGCGCCTGCAATACCTGGGCGGCTGGGGCATCAACTCGCAACTGGAGGATTACCTGTACCTCCAGATCATGAAATACCGCCGCATCCCGCGCGACCTGTTCACCGGTTCCCCAGCCTCGCTTGACGCCATGCAGTTGGCTTTGTACCAAGCCCCCGGCGCCTCGCGCTGAGTGGCGCTCCACTTTGCCTTGCACCAATGTGGGGCGGACGCCCTCGTCCGCGCGCGACCCCCTGGTCGCGCCTATAGTGTCCCGGCTTTTCCTGCCGCCTTCTTCTGCGCCTTCTTCAGCCGCCGCGGCAGACGGGCCTTGTTCCTGGGAGCCAGCTTCGCAATCTTCTCGAACTTCGGAGCCGTGTGCGGTTTCGGAGCCGGAGCCGCCGCCACCGGCGCAGCCTCCGCCGCTTCCACCTTCGGAGCCTTTTCCTTCTTCTCTTTCTTCTCCGCTACCTTCTTCTCTTTTACTTTCTGTTCCGGGACTTTCTGTTCCGGCACTGCTTTTTCGTTTGCCAATTTGAACGATCCTCCACTCAACTGTACCGTCTTTTGCGCCCGAGGCCGCATCGCCAAGCCAAGAACCCCTGTCCCCGCAACCAGGTGTACACTTGTACACAGTGACCGCATTCGAGTGGGATCCCCGGAAGGCTGCGAGGAATACTCGCAAGCACGGAATCCGGTTCGCCGATGCCGTTCCAGCCCTGGAAGACGATCGCGCCATCACGTTACGCGACGATGCTTATGGCGAAGAACGATGGGTCACGATTGGCATGGACGCGGCCGGACGAGTTCTTGTGGTCGTCTACACTTGGCGTGGCAACGGCATCCGGATCATCTCAGCGCGCCCGGCAACGCAACCAGAATCCCGGCAGTATATGGAGAATACATGAAGCAAGAATACGATTTCAGTAAAGGCAAACGCGGAGCTGTGGCGCCGCCGCCAGCGAACAAGACGCGCGTCACCATCCGGCTCGACGCCGATGTCTTGGAATGGTTCCGCGACGAGGTCGATAGAGCCGGCGGGGGCAATTATCAGAGCTTGATCAATCTGGCGCTCCGGGATTTCGTCAGCCGAAGCCGCGAGCCCCTGGAGAAGACGCTCAGGCGCGTGATCCGCGAAGAGCTCAGGCGTGCGGGATAGCCCGCCGTTCATCAATAGGGCAGGGGAACCGAAAATTTACATAATGCGGGGCCATCGGAAGCCGCCCTCCGGGAGTGACCCGCCGGGAGCAACTGCGCAGCTTGGGTGAAGCGCAGCCGCGAAACATTTTTACTTCCGGGGCAGCATAATGATAGGGGACTATCATTCATGAAACGCCGTCGGATTCCCGAGGTAGGAAAGTGGGTGGGCCTGCTGCTAATTCTGGCCCTGCTCATCGCGCACACTTTTCAGTGGAACAAACTGAAAATTGACAATGTCACCCTGGCACTAGTCGGGGCGCTTTTCGTTCTACCCCTTCTCGAATCACTAAAAAAAATCCGTTTGGGAGAGTTCGAGGCTGAAATCGCGCAACAGGAAGTCTCCGCCGCCGTGGCGAAGGCGTCTTCAGATTTGCCGGCCCTACCACCTGAAGACGCGCCTAGCAAGTCGTCGCCGATAATGGATCTCGTCCGCAAAGATCCACAAATGGGCCTAGCGAAACTGCGGATTGACATGGAGCAAGCGCTTAAGGCGCTGGACAGAATTGGAGACGTTAGCGCGGCCCCAAAAGGACGAGGTGCCCCCCTATCCAAAATCGTTAAGGCGCTTGAGCACTCAGGGGATTTGTCGTCTGACGTTGCTGCTTCTCTGAGAGACGTGCTCTCGATTGCTAACCGCGCTGTGCATGGCGAATCCGTGACAACGGAATCCGCTGAGATGCTTTCCTTGCTCGGTATACAGATTCTCGATGAGCTCTGGGATATATACAAACGAAAGGTGGCCGAGCCACTCCAGTCCTTGATCATCGACAGCAGCTATCTAGATCGCTTGCGCTCATCGAAATATCGTGTGGTTACCGCCTCTCCTCTGGTAAGAAACCCAACGATCGCGCTACGCGTTCTCGATCAGAGCGGCTTGGACGAATTTCTGGAAGGGTACGATGAATTCGCTGAGTTTCTTGTTTCTATCGAACCCATCGATGTAACGATCCTCGAATCCCTTCGCTAGTTCGAGGACGCGGAAGCTCTCCTGCTGCGCGAGGGCGGGAACTCCCCGCGTCTGGCCCCGACCGAACGCGCACACATGCGCCCATCGCCCCGAATGCGGTAACCTAATGGTTTCCCCGTGTTCGTTCTCCTCGCCCTGCTATTCCTCCTCACTCCCCTCCGAGCCCAAACCCTCATCATCCAGCGCGCCACGGTCATCGATCTCGCGTCAGCTGATTTAGCCTCGTCCAAGCCGCTCAAGGACGTCTCGGTGGCCGTCTCCGGCGGACGCATTCTGGCCATTGGAAAAAAGATCAAAGTCCCGCCCGGCGCGCAAATCGTCGACGCTCGCGGCAAATTTCTGATCCCCGGTCTCTGGGACATGCACATGCACCTGGGCCTTCCCGGCGCCTTCTTTCCGATGCTGGTCGCCAACGGGATCACCGGTGTGCGCGAGATGTTTTCCGGCATCCCGCTGCCGCTGATCCAGCAGTGGCGCGCCCGCTCCGACGTTCCGCGCATCGTCGCCTCCGGATTCCTCGACGGCCCCTTGATGCTCTCCGCCCCCAGCATTCCGCCGGGCGCCATCGCCGTCTCCACCGACGCTCAGGCCCGCTTCGCCGTCCATTTTCTCGCCCAGAGCGGCTACGATTTTCTGAAGGTCTATAGCAGCCTGCCGCGCGAAGCCTACTTCGCCATCGCCCAGGAAGCCCGAGCCATCGGCATCCCTTTCGCCGGCCACGTTCCCGAAGCCGTCAGCCCTCTCGAAGCCGCCGAGGCGGGCCAGCGCAGCCAGGAACATCTCATCAATATTCTGCTGGCCTGCTCCACCAATGAAGACGCTCTTCGCGCCGAGCGACTCCGCGTCATGAATGACGACAAAATCTCCGGCGAAGCGCGGCTCCGCATCCTCGGCTTCCCCGATCCCGCGGACTTCACCGGCACGTACAGCAAGGACAAAGCCGATACTTTGTTTGCGGCCTTTGTCCGCAACGGCGTCTGGCACACGCCCACGCTCGCGCTGCTTCACGGCTTCGCTTATGGCGACGATCTGGTCAGCGATCCCAGCTTCCTGTACATGCCGGAGAGCTGGCGCAAAACCGCGCACCCCCGCGACAAGGAATACATGAAGGACCTCTCGCCGGAGCAGTTCGACGCGCTGGTCGCCCGCATCCGCGCCTTGCTCGACCGCTACAAGATCCTGGTCCGCGACATGCACCGCGCCGGCGTCGAATTCCTGGCCGGAACCGACACCAGCCTCACCAATCCCGTGATTCCCGGCGTGGGCCTGCATCAGGAGCTGGCTCTGCTGGTCGAATCCGGCTTCACGCCGTTGGAGGCGCTGGCCACAGCCACGCGCAATCCCGCGCGCTATTTCAACGCGCTCAATCAGACCGGAACCATCGAGGTAGGCAAGGCCGCCGACCTCGTGCTGCTCGACGCCAACCCTCTCGCCGATATCCACAACACCCAGAAAATTCGCGCCGTCATCATGCGCGGACGCTACTTCTCGCGCGCCGATCTCGACGCCATGTTGGAGCAAGCCGCCCGGGTTCCCTGACCCCTTGTGGCGCACGCACTCTTGCGTGCCGCGTTCACACTCGTGTGAACGCTTGACCCTCGTCGCCGGTCTCCGTTAGTCTGGTAAAAACCAGGAATTTCAATCAGGAGAAAAAGATAATGAAGGGCACATTGCGTGATCATGTCATCGTTATTGCGTTCGGGTTTGCGCTGGCGCCTACCCCTATTTATGCGCAGCAACCCAAACCTTTGAGCCCTCAGCTCAAGAATTGGCCGGCGCCGCTGTATTGGGCGCCCACGCCCGCGGAGGCCGAGCAGCAGCGCCTGGAACAACGCATCCTTCAACGCGGCGCTTCCCCGTTGGCGCAACCCGCGAGCATTTTCACCGCGCCCGGTCCGATGACGTTCATCGCGATGACTCCTTGCCGGGTGATGGACACGCGATCGGACCAGGGCTTCACGGGAGCATTCGGTCCTCCGTCGCTGGGAGCGTTTGGGACGGCCCGCCAAGTCCCGATGCCTACCTCCACAACGTGCAATATTCCGTCCAACGCCGGAGCGTATTCATTGAACATCACGGCCGTCTCGCCGGGAGTGCTTTCGTTCTTGTCGGTGTGGCCCGCGGGAGCGGCGTATCCCAACGTCTCGACGCTGAATGACTCCTCGCCGACCGGCGGAGCCGTGGCCAACGCCGCCATCGTGCCGGCCGGGACCGGCGGTGCGATCCAGATGGTCGCTGGAAATATCACCGACGTGATCATCGATATCAACGGCTACTACGCCGCGCCGTCCGACCTGAGCGGGAACACGGCCGTTGGAACGGGAGCCTTGTCGGGTAATCCCGGCGGGGAAGGCAACACGGCGATCGGCGCCTACGCGATGCAAGACAACACCACCGGGAGCGGCAACACAGCCAACGGCGACGGCGCGCTAAATCTCAACACAATTGGGGACGGCAACACCGCCAGCGGCCAAGCCGCGCTGTTTAAGAACACTGCGGGGAACTTTAACACCGCCACCGGCGGATACGCGCTAGAAAATAACACCACCGGAAGTCAGAGCACGGCCAGCGGCTACTACGCGTTGGAAAACAACACCACCGGAAGCAACAACACGGCCAGCGGCTACTACGCCTTGTATTGGAATACCATTGGGGACGGCAATACGGCCAGCGGCGAAGGCGCGCTGCAGAGCAACACTACCGGGAGCAACAACACGGCCAACGGCGCCGGTGCGCTATATTCCAACACCACCGGGTTCGCCAACACAGCCAGTGGCGTCGACGTGCTGCTGAGCAACACCACCGGGAGCTTCAACATCGCCATTGGGAATTCGGCGGCCAACAACGTCTCGGGTGGCAACAGCAACAACATTCACATAGGCAGCGCAGGCGTTGCCGGCGACGGTGCCGGATACAACAGCGGGGTCATCCGGATTGGGACCCCAGGAATACAGACCTCATTCTTCGTCGCCGGCGTTAGCGGCGTTGCCACGGGCCTCGGCAGTCCCATCCCCGTGGTGATCGATGCGAACGGCCAGTTGGGCACGATGAGCTCTTCCGAGCGCTTCAAGGAGGACATCAAGGACATGGGCGACGCTAGCAGCGGCCTCCTGCGTCTCCGCCCAGTCACCTTCCGCTACAAACAGCCCTACCAGGACGGCTCCAAGCCCATCGACTACGGCTTGATCGCTGAAGAAGTGGCCCAAGTCTATCCCGACCTCGCGGTGAAAGGGGCGGACGGACAAGTCCAAACCGTCCAGTATCAGAAATTGACGCCGATGCTGCTAAACGAAGTGCAGAAGCAGGCCGAGCAGATTCGCTCACTCGAAGACCGGCTCGCCGCGTTGGAGGCACTGCTCCCCTGAATCACTTCGCCTCCACGACCCTCGCCTCACCGGTCTCGATCATCCTCGTTGAGTCCTCTGCTGAAATGCGGAACCGCTCGCCCCCGCGCAACTCCGCGCTCCCCGGAGCAAGATACACGCGCGTCACTCCGAACAGCCGGAACGGCTCGTCTTCGAAGCCCGTATCGAACAGCTCCTGATCGACTCCCTTGAAGATCAGGGCCGTACCCGGATGTTCACGCACGGCCGCCTGCGCCCTTCGCACCACTATGCGCATCCGCGACGTCCGCGCCAGCCACTCGGCCGTGTCCATATTGATCTGCGGCAGGGACCCCGCCAGGAACGCCGCCGCCAAGCCAATTGCCAAAGCCCGTGCGAGCCCGCCGGCGCTCCACGCCCACTCCAGCGCCCACCCGCTCAGCCACGCCATCCCGATCAGCGGAATCGTCAACTCGTAATCCAAAATGTGATTCGGCAGCGGCAGCACCGGCGCCAGAAACAGCGCGAACCACGCCACGGGAAACAGGACCCCGGCGTCCCGCTGCCACAGCCGGAAGATGAAGAACGCCGCGAGCGCCGCGCCGATCGCCCATCGCAACGGAAATCCATCCGGCCCCAGCGCATTCTTCACATACGTCAGAGCCGTTCCCGCGATCCGCCCATCCAACACCACCCGATAAATCTCACCCGCCGGCCGCGCGATGACGAGCCAGTGAATTGCGCCGAAGATCGCAGCGGGCGCCAGCAGCGCCCACGCCCCTCGATCCTTCTTGCGAGCCACCGAGCTCGTATACAGCAACGCCGCCAGCGGATACATCACCGTCACTTCCAACGCTCCGAAGCCCGCCAGATACGCGGCCCACTCGGCCGCCCGCCAGCGTCCCTCGCCCGATTCGAGAAACCGCGCCCGCGCATACAACGCCGCCAGCAATAGCGCCGAGCACAAGATCTGGTTGTACGCCGACGACCACATCAACGGAACCGCAACGCCGAAGCTGGTGGTCCACACCACCGCCGCCGCAATTCCCGCTGCGCGCGATCCCGTGATCCGAGCCCCCAACGCTCCCGCCAACCCCAGCGCCACAAACCACGTCGCCAGCGCGAACCATCGGAACGGCGCGGCGTGCAGCCCGAACACCGAGGAGAACACCAGGAAGAAAAGCCGCTCGCTCAGCACCCTCACGGTTCCTTGCGCTTCCGGAAGGAACAGCGCGCGCATCAGGCTGCCTGCGCCGTGCACCTCCAGCCTCAGCCCCAGCCACGCAAAATCGTCCGTGCGGAACCACACGAACGGAGCCCTCCAGAACACTGCCAGACACACCAATGCCGGAATCGGAAAATACTGGCAACGCCGCTTCAATGCGATTCCACACCAGGCGATTCCAGCCGGGCCGATTCGGCGATCAGCGCCAGCTCGCGCAGCTCGTCTCCCGAAGGTTGGAGCGCTTTATCGCACGAAAACTCGACCGTGACCAGCCCTCCCGTCAGTGCGCCCGCCCCCACGTCGCCGCCGTAATCGTAGCTTCCGGCCATTAAATATCGCTTCGGCGGCAGCGCCACTCCGCCCACCGACGCACTCAACTGAATCGGCCCTAGCTTATTGATCACCGCGTCTGGAAGCGTGAACTTGAAATGCAATCGCGCGCCGTTCTGCGCCGAGCCCGCGGGCGGCGCCAGAACCAGGGAAAAGTTCCGCGCGGTCCAGCGCCAGGACCCGCCCTCGATCCCATAGAACCCGCTCTTGAGCTGCCCCGCCACCGCTGGATCGTTCATCGCCACGAAGCTCTGCGGCGCGGCCGCCTTGGCTGGTTCCACCTTCTTCTTCCGCTTGCACGCCGCCGGACCCACCACCGCCAGCGCAACCAACACCACCAGCGCCAGTAGTGGGGCAGGTCTCCGACCTCCCGCCGCTAATCCCCGCAACGTTCCACCTCCACCAGGCAGTTGTAGAACGTCGGCCCTCCGCCCATGTCGGTCAGTCTCTCCGACGTCAGCGCGTTCGCGTTCCGCCCATCCGCCGCCCGCTTCGGCCACCTCGATGAAGGCGCTCGCGTCACTCCGGGCTGCACCGGACTTTCCGCCGCCATCTTCGCCACCGCCGCGAGTAGCAGCAGACTGCCGCGATCGTTGAACACTCTTACCCGGTCCCCTGCCGCGATCCCCCGCGCCTCCGCGTCCATGGGATGCAGATGCAGCACCGACGTCTGTTCATCCGTCGCCGCCCTGTGGCCGAACGTCGAGTTCATACTGTCGTCGTTCTTCGACGATAAAAACTCCAGCGGATACTTCCGCCGTAATCCCTCATCGCCCAATCGCGACTCCACCGGAGGCGCATACTCCAGCGTCTCCGCGCCGAATTCGCACTTCCCCGAGGCCGTCCCAAACCCGCCCTTCGCGAAGGGCAGAAACGGTTCGCCGGGTCTCGACACGTTTAGCCGCACCGAATGCTCTTGCTCCAGCCGTTCGCGCGTGATCCCCTCCAGGAACGGGTGCCCCGATCCCGTCCTATTACCTAACAAGGCGTCGATCATCGCGTCTTCGGAATCCTCGAAGCACGCGTCCTCGAATCCCATCCGCTTGGCCAGTTCGCGAAACACCTCTACGTTCGATCGCGCCTCGCCCGCGGCCTCCACCACCGGCCTCGCCATCTGCAAATGATAATGCCCATACGCCAGGTACAGATCCGTGTGCTCCAGAAACGTCGTCGCCGGCAGCACGATGTCGGCGTAATCCGCGGTGTCGGTTGGAAACTGCTCCAGCACAACCGTGAACAGATCCGGGCGCCGCATCCCCTTCAGCACCTGATTCTGATTTGGAGCAATCGCCGCCGGATTCGAGTTGTACACCACCATCGCCTTCACCGGCGGTGAATCCAACTGCGTCAGAGCCTTCGCCAGCTCCGCCATATTCACGATCCTGGCCTCGCGCCCCAGTGCCGATTTCATTTGCAATTCCGGCATCTCCAGCGCCTTCCTGTCGAAGTGAAACGCCTGCGAGGTGGAAAGCTGCAACCCTCCGCCCGCCTCGCGCCACGATCCCGTCAGAGCCGGCAGCGCGGCAATCGCCCTCACCGCCGCCCCTCCGTGTTCCGAGCGTTGCACTCCGTAATTCAACCGGATCGCCGCCGGGCGAGTGGTCGCGTACTCGCGCGCCAGCTCGACGATGTCGCGTTTGCCGATGCCCGTCAGCGCCGCCACGCGCTCTGGATCGTACGCCCGCACTCGCTCGCTCAACTCCGCGAACCCGTTCGTGTACTTGGCGACATAATCGGCGTCATACAACTTCTCGGCGACGATCACGTGCGCCATCCCCAGCGCCAGCGCCAGGTCGCTGCCGGGAAAAATCGTAAAGTGTTTGTCGGAGAGCCCCGCCGTCCGCGTCCTCACCGGATCGATCGTGTACAGCTTCGCGCCTTTTCGCCGAGCCTCCACGATGAACGGCCACAGGTGTACGTTGGTTCCGTGAATATTCGCGGCCCACGCCAGAATCAATTTCGATTCGCGAAACTGCTCCGGCTCGGTTCCATACCGCAGGCCCAGCGTCGCCGTCATCGCCGCGCCGCCTGTGGAGGAGCAGATGGTGCGGTCCAGCCTCGACGCCCCCAGCCTGTGAAAGAACCGCCGGTCCATTCCGGACCCGTTCAGCAATCCCATCGTGCCCGCGTAACTATAAGGAAGGATCGACTCCGGCCCGAACTCCTCCGCGGTCGCGGCCAGCCGCTCCGCGATCGTATCCAGCGCCTCATCCCAGGAGATGCGCTGGAACCGTCCCGCGCCCTTTTCGCCGTCCCTTTTCAGCGGATACAGCAGCCGCTCCGGCGAGTATTCGCGATCCAGGTACTTGGCCACTTTGCCGCACAAAAACCCCCGCGTCACGGGGTGGTCCGGATCGCCTCGCAGCTTGGTCGCGCGGCCATTTTCCACCTGTACCAGCACCGCGCACGTGTCCGGGCAATCCAACGCGCAAACCGAGTGACGAGTTTCCATACACGCAGCATACCAAGCAGAGCCTGTGGCGCACGCGCTCGTGCGTGCCGCGTTCACACTCTTATGAACGTCTTCAGCCCTTCTCTCCCAGCTCCTCGGCTTCCTCCGCCCCCGCCGGCCCGGCCGCCAGCGCATCCTCGATCATCTGTCTGGCTTGCGCCTCATGTTCTCTTGCCACGCGCACTTGCATCGGAAAGATGGGATACCGCGCGTCTCCGATGAGGACCGCGGAGATCCCTCCCGCCTCCAGCACCGATCGAATCGACATCGCATCCATCTCAGCGCCCGGTCCCGCCGACCGAAACACCGTCACCAGATCGAGCGCCTCGGATGGGTCCGCGTCTTCCAGGTCCGTCTCGGGCGGAAACTGCGCGATGAGCTGTTCCGCGCGCGCCTGGTTTTCCGCATCGACGCGCACCTCGTAGGCTCCCTCCATAACCCCGGGAGCGCTGTCGTCGAGCAGCGTCGCCGCGATGCCTTCCTCCGTCAACATCTGCTGCACGTTCGCTGCATCCTCGCTGGCCGATTCGTCGGCCGAGCGGAACACCGTGATCTGAGAACTCATACCGACAAGCATAGCGAGGTTGTGATGATGTGGCGCCGGGGTGGCGCGGGCCCCCGGCCCGCGAGCAGAGCCGAATGTGCGAGCGCCATTTCTGGGTGACGATTGCACTGACTAAGATATTTATAGTTGACATAAGAGACTTATAGTTGTAAGCTTTTTCCAGATGCCTGCGCACTCCGATATTCCAAACCCCGATGCTCCGATGCCCACTGCCGCGGAAGCCGATATCCTGTCTGTCCTCTGGCGTCTGGGGCCGGCCACCGTGCGGGAGGTGCATGATGCCCTGGAGAAAGACTGCGGCTACAACACCACTCTTACCCAGATGCGGCTGATGACCGATAAGGGCCTGCTGGTCCGCAGCGAACGCTTTCGATCGCACGTCTACGAACCCGCGGCGCCAAAGAGCCAGATGCAGACGCGGATCGCTGGAGATCTTCTGAAGCGGGTCTTTGGAGGTTCGCCCAAGGGGCTGATCATGAGCGCACTCGGCGCTCGGCCCACGACTTACGAGGAGCGGGCGGAGATTCGCCAAATGCTCGACCAACTGGACCGAAAAAAGAGGAGGACCAAATGAGCGCAATTCAGATCCCCATTCAGATCTTGGGCACGCAGCCCTGGGTGGAGCGCCTGGGAATGACGCTGCTCCACTTTCTCTGGCAGGGCGCGGCCATCGTCGCCATTTATGCCGCTGTACGAAAGTGGGGCGCACGCAGCTTTGATCTGAGAGGCGGCCCGAACGGCCGATATGCGCTCGCTTGTGCAGCGCTTATGGCGATGGCCATCGCCCCGGTGGCGACCTGGATGCTCCTGCGCGGGCCGTCGACGGAATCCGTTGCCGCCACCTTCGCGGCGCCCCTGTCGGCCACCCGAACCGAGCCCGCTCGATCCTTCTCCCTAGCGCTTACGGGTGATGCATATCCTGCCATGCCTGGGCCGTTTCTATCCCGGCCTCGGCCGTTTCTGTCCTGGCCTCGGCCGTTTCTGTCCTGGGTGGTCGTTCTCTGGCTTACCGGCGCGATCGCTTTCTGGCTGCGCCTGCTGGGCGGCTGGATACTCGCCGAACGTTTTCGGCACAGCTTGGTGCGCCCCGCGTCAGCCGAATGGCAGCGGATGCTCGATCGGCTCAAAACCCGCATTTCTGTCTCCCGGCCGGTCCGTTTGCTCGTGTCGGGACTCCTACAGGCGCCGGCCGCAATAGGATGGCTTCGGCCGGTTGTGCTGGTGCCGGTAGGCGCCCTCGCCGGCTTTCCGTCCGCACAGATAGAAGCGCTTCTGCTTCATGAGCTGGCGCACATCCGCCGCCATGACTATCTCGTGAATATATTGCAGAGCGCCGTCGAGGCCATCTTCTTTTACCATCCCGCCGTCTGGTGGATCTCCAGTCACATGCGCGCCGAGCGCGAACTCTGTTGCGACGACATTGCCGTATCAATCACCGGTGACGCGGTGGTCTACGTCCGCGCCCTCGCCGAGCTCGTCGAGTTCGACTCGGCGCGCGCAATTCAGCCCACAGTCATGGCCGCGAACGGCGGCTCCCCGAACGGATCATTGTCCGGCCGTATTGCCAGGTTATTGGGCCAATCGTTCACCTCCCGTCGCGCCTCCTGCGGACCCGGAGCTATCCCTGCGCTGATCCTGTTTGCAATTGGGGCGTGGGCAGTATTTGCCCAGCCCACCGTTCGGCCGGAGTTTGAGGTAGCTTCCGTCAAGCCGTCTTCGAGCGCTAGTGTCATGAACGTGCGCCCGCTTCCGGGCCGTCTCACTGCCGATGCGTCTCTCCAGATCCTCACGCAGTATGCCTACGGGGTCCAGCCCTTCCAAGTCGTGGGTGGTCCCGGATGGATGCAATCCGAGCGCTACCAAATCGAAGCCAAGGCCGATGGCAGTGCCAGCCGGGACCGAATGTTTCTCATGCTCCAGTCGCTGCTTGAGGACCGCTTCCAATTGAAGACCCACCGCGACACCAGGGATCTGCCGGTATATGCGCTTGTAGCCGCCAGAACCGGGCTCAGGCTGCCGCCCCCCAAGGAAGGCGGCTGCGTGGACTCTGCCGCGGACGCGTCTCCGGAATGGGCCGGCGAAGGAAGAATGCCGGCGCCCGGGGAGGTTCAATCCGCACAGGCGCGATGCGGCTCGGCCGGCCTCGCCTTGGGAGGACCCGCTGGGGCGCGGATGCAGGGCGGGAAGATCGCCATGCCGGAGCTGGTCCGGATGCTCTCGATGCTGCTCGGCCGGCGCGTCATCGACAAGACTGGATTCACGGGACTCTTCGACCTCCAACTGGATTTCGTGCCGGATGAGACCACCCCGACAATGCCGCCTCCACCGCCCGGTGTCTTCATATCCGGCTCATCCTTTCCGGAGGCGCTCCGCCAACAGCTTGGGTTACAGCTCGAATCCACGAAGGGCCCGGTCGAAGTCGTCGTCGTGGACCACGCCGAACGGCCATCGGCGAATTAGAGCATTTTCGAGTATGCCGCTTTCCATCGGCGACGAACTCGGGCACTGCGAGGTCCTCTCCCTGCTCGGAGTAGGCCGCGAGAGTTGCGCCGATGTCCATTTTGCGGAAAGGAGTTTGGCGCTCGCGAGTTGCGGGTGCACGTATCCGCGCGCTTCCGGAGCCCGAGACGGGATCACTGTGCTCCCCGGGGCGAGAACGGAAATCACTTCATGTGCTTGAGGGACTGCTCATTCTCCAAGCAGATCTCGTCGATCAACTCTGTGTCGACAACGATGCGCTGCTTTAATGTGACAGTCCACGGCTTCGTATAAGCCTTGGGATCATCGACGGTGACCTGGATTTCGAGGTGTCCGAAGTCCGGGCGCCGGATCTGCTCTCGCACTTTGGCTGCCTGGGTCAGCACGCTTCCACTCCAATCGATCCAGGTATCGTCGCGCAGTCCGGTCGTGTCGATCAACAGGGTATCGCCAGACCATTTCCCCGACGAATATCCTTGCCACGAGGGGATCGGATCCTCGGGCAACGGCCGGGCATCCGTGAATACCTGGCGGTATCCGGCGTTCATTTCATCGAGCACCACCAAAAGATTTGGCGTGTGGACGAACTTCAGCAAATGCGGCAGCCCGTACGCGCGAAGAAAATTATCGGGCAAGCACCTGATGTGGGGGTCGTCTTTTGCCAGGTTGTCGGTGCGCTCCTTGACGATTGGCACAAGCCAAGGTTGATAAGGCAACCCTCCCGGAAGATCGACACCAATATTCGCCATTTGGCGCGAGGCCGTGATGGCGCTGGCGTCACCGGGACTCTGCCCGTCGTTGGGACCCTGCGGTTCCCTGGGACTTACTGCCTCCTTGGGACTCGACAAGGCCCCCGTTCGGCGCAGATTGGGTTCTCCCGTCATCCAGATTCCGGAAAAATCGGGCTTGCCATCCGCCATCCGAGGCGAGGGGGCCGACATGTCCACCTTGCCATCGGCCTTTCGTGGCACTCCCGCGGTGGGATACTTCAGCCACTGAGCGGACAATTGAGTCGATGCTAAGGGCGTACCCAGAATGACAAAAGCGACGGTGACGAGCACTTCATAACGTCGACGTACTCCAGGCTCCGGGTTTGAGCGTCGAGAAAGAAACAGACACAGCATTGGGCTTAGAATACACCAATGCATGCAGTCTGTCACAGACCGACAGCCGTTTAGGGCCGGTTCCGGCGACGGAATGAGGTACAACCGGACTTAACCGGCCAATCTTTCGACGCTGCGGCGGAACATCTCCAGAACGTGCTGGGCGACTGATAGCGAGTCGATTAGGCTAGCCGGATCTCTTCCGAGTCAGCCGACACTGTCTTAGGTTGCTTCACCACCGGATGCCGCGGTCTTCGCGACCTGGCAGGAGATCACAGGCGGCCGATCTTCCCGGACCCCCCACCCTAATTGCCCCTTTGATGACCGGGGATGACCGGCTTGTGGTGGACCGGAATGGTCTGGCACTTTATAAATGGGACAGTCGTCATTTCGCTGATCTACTCCTGTTACGTTTACGGCTGGTTGCCTGGCGAGGACTGGCTCCGCGGCACGCTCTGGGGCTTGGCGCTTTGGCTAGCCATGGAAGTCGTTATCATGCCGTTGGCCGGGAGTGGCGTGTTCAGCGGTCACGCGGCCCACACAGGCATGCGCGTCCTGGGCAGCCTCATTTTGCATGCGATTTATGGAGCCCTCTTCGGCGCCATCGCGGGAGCGCAGGCTGAACACGCCTTTCACGTCCCACATCCCGCCTAAGGCGCTGGAGCAAAGTAGTCTATCCGCCGACGAAGAGAACGGGTGGCGGATGGAGGTAAAGCCATGCACACTCCAATCGGACATCACTTCCCCGGTTTCGTGGGCGCTTTTGTTCTCATTTGCGCGTTCGCCCAGGTCCTGTCCGTCCCGATCGCGCCGGTGGTGGTCATCCTCCTTCTCGGCGAGACCCTCATCGCCTTTCAATTCCGGAAAATCGTGCGTGACGGCCAAATTCGCAACTCTATTTCCCGCCGATTGCTCAACTTGGCGTTTTCGCCCGCTCCGGTTTACGCACCGCGCCTGTTATTTTGTGGGCGTAAGAGATCGGATGTCTCACTGCATCCGGTTCACGCCAACGCGGAGAGTACTCGAGTCACCCCGCGCCATTATCGATGGGGCGTTACACGGTGGGCTGTGCCGTTCAGCCGCACAGGGCGAAAGCCCGTTGTGCGGCCCCAGTAATGGAGAGCGGCGCTTCCCGGTGGGCGATACCACCTGGGCAAGAGGTACCTCTTCGATCTTTCTCAGTTTGAGATTGGGGCGGCTGACCGGCGGGCGCGCTCCTTCCCAGGAGCGCCGTTTTGTATTACCGTGATGGAGGTGTATTCTTTCAAGGCGGTGCCCGTGTTCGTCACCGGCGCGGGGCGTGGGATCGGAAAGCGGCTGGCCATCGGCTTCGCGGCGCGAGGCGCAAGGGTGGGGCTGTTGGCGCGAAGCAAGGCGGAGCTGGATCTGTGCCATCTGGAGATTGAGCATGCCGGCGGCTCGGCCCTGCGGCTCCGCGCCGACACCAGCGACTACGAGCAGGTGACCGCGGCGGTGGAACGCATGCGCGTACAGTTTGGAGCCCATCCCAAGGTGTTGATTTGCGCGGCCGCAATCCTGGGACCCATCGGGCCCTTTGTGGATTCCAATCCGAAGGCCTGGCAGGAAGTGATCCAAACTAATCTGAGCGGGGTCTTGAACGCCTGCCGCGCCGTCTTGCCCCAGATGCAGGAGCATCGCAGCGGGAAAATCGTCATTTTATCGGGCGGCGGCTCGACGGCGGCGCGCCCCAACTTCGCGCTGCACGAAGCCACCAAGACCGCTCTGATCCGCTTCGTCGAGTCCCTGGCCGAGGAAATCGCCGACTTCAACGTCCAGGTCAACTGTCTGGCGCCGGGCGAAACCTATACGCATATGACCGACCAGATTCTGGCGGCTGGCGAGCGCGCCGGCTGGGAGGAGATCGAGGAGGCCAAACAGGTGCGCATGACCGGCGGGGTGGCCGCGGAAAAACAGATCGATCTGGCGCTGTTCCTGGCCTCCGAACAATCCAATCACATCTCCGGCCGTCTGATCCATGTGCAGGACGATTGGAAAAAGCTGAGGGACAAGACCGTCAATGCGGACCTCTACCGGCTCAGAAGGGTCCAAAAGGGTTAGTGGCGCGGGCCTCCGGCCTGCGAGCCAAAAATGGGGACACCCGGCAAAAATGCGGACACCCTCCCGTTTCTTCAGGGCCAGCGGCGTCTCAGTGGTGGTCAGGGTGTCCCCATTGTTACCCGGCGGGCTGCCCACCCATCCCCCGCAGATTCCTGTAATCTAAAAGAAAGGTGACACGTCCCACCTGAAGACGGTCTATACTGTTAGGTGAAAGGAACTGGTCCCCATGCGCCTGCCATTGTCAGTTCGGATTGCGTCAGGAGCGGCCGCGGTCTTCCTCTTCTCCCTCTCGGCGCCCGCCGGAGACAAAAAGAATGACGATCCCGATCAGATCGGCAATCGCAAGGTCGACGCCGGGCTGAACATCTACTCGGTCGAGAAGGAGATCGCGCTCGGCAAAGGCCTGGCGCAGCAGATCGAGCGGCAGGCCAAGATCATCGACGATCCCCAGATCGCCGAGTACGTCAATCGCGTGGGCCAGAACCTGGTGCGCAATTCCGACGCCAAGGTTCCTTTCACGATCAAGGTCATCGACACGGAGGACGTCAACGCCTTCGCGCTACCGGGGGGCTTTTTCTATGTCAACTCGGGTTTGATCCTGAAAGCGGACACGGAAGCGGAGCTGGCCGGCGTGATGGCGCATGAGATCGCGCACGTCGCGGCCCGGCACGGCACCAAGCAAGCCTCCCGCGCGACGGTGATGCAGATGATGACCATTCCGCTGATCTTCTACGGCGGCTGGACTGGCTACGGCATACGCCAGGCGGCCAACCTGGTGATCCCCATGTCCTATCTCCAATTCTCCAAGGAGTTCGAATCCCAGGCGGACAATCTGGGTCTCCAGTACATGTACAAGACCGGCTACGATCCCAACGCCTTCGTGAATTTCTTCGAAAAGCTCCAGTCCATGGAGAAGAAAAAGCCGGGCACGATGGCCAAAGTGTTCTCCGATCATCCGTCCACCGGTAGCCGTATCGTAGCGGTGCAGAAGGACATCCAGGAGCATCTCAAGGAGCGGTCCGAGTACGTCGTCAACACCTCCGAGTTCAACGACGTGAAGGCCAAACTTCTGGCCATGCATAACCGCCGCGCCAACGATCCGGTGGATCCGAGCAAGCCTCACCTGAACCGGAAGCCCGGATCGTCGGGCTCGGACAACGGGAGCGCGGGCAGCAACAGCGGCAGCTCGAGCGGCACGAACACGGGCGACGACGATCGGCCCACGCTGAAGCGCCGGCAAGACGACAACTAAGTGTGGCCAAAGCTCCGGAATTGATCGCGGTAACCTGCCCGTGCTGTGAGGCAGAGCTGCATATCGACCCGGTAACCCACGCCGTCATCCGCCACAAAGAGCACGTCAAGCCGCCATCGCTGGCGGACATGGAAGCCGCGGTCCAACGCTTCAAGGGTGAGGCCAACCGGCGCGAGGACGCGTTCAAAAAATCGGTCGAGCAGCACAAGAGCCACTCCGATGTGTTGAACAAAAAGTTCGACGAGATGCTGCGGCTGGCCAAAGAGAATCCAGACGAGCCGCCGCCCAAGCGGGATATCGATTTCGATTAGCCCAGTTTCATGATTAATGTAGACCAGCGATTTTGGTGGGGCGGGTCCCCTGACCCGCGCGCGACCCCCTGGTCGCGCTACAAGCCCGGCCAGGGGGCCGGGCTGCGGACGGGGGCGTCCGCCCCCCATTGGTTCATAGAAACTGTGAAACTGGTTTAGCCCGCGCATGCCCAAGCTCGCGAGCGCCCGAGCGCTGCCGAAAAAACCCAAGACCGCGGCTGAGCGCAAGGCCCGCATCGATAGGATCCTCGCCGCGCTCGACCGCATGTATCCGGACGTCACGTGCGCGCTACGTCATTCCAATGCATGGGAGCTGCTGGTGGCCACGATTCTTTCGGCCCAGTGCACCGACAAGCGCGTCAACATGGTGACGCCGGAGTTGTTCCGCAAGTATCCAACCATCCGGGATTTCGCGGCGGCGAAGCAGGAGGAGCTGGCTCAGGAGGTCCGCTCCACCGGGTTTTTCAACAACAAGGCCAAGTCGGTGATCGGAGCCGCGCGCAAGATCCTGAGCAAATTCGGCGGCGAGGTTCCGCGCGAAATGGAACAGCTCCTGAGCGTGCCGGGAGCCGCGCGCAAGACCGCCAACGTGGTCCTGGGCACGGCCTTCGGCATCGCTTCGGGCGTGGTTGTGGATACGCATGTGCAGCGCATCTCACAGCGCCTGGATTTGACCCGGAACACCGATCCGGTCAAAATCGAGAAGGATCTGATGAAAGCGATTCCTAAAAGCAAATGGATTCTTTTTTCGCACCAGATGATTCATCACGGCCGGGCGCTGTGCGTGGCGCGCAATCCCAAGTGCGCGGAGTGCGGGTTGAATCCGCTATGCTACGCGAAGGACAAGACGGCATGAGATTACGGTTTTCCGTTTGGTTGGGCGGCATGCTCCTGGTGCTTACAAGTTGCAGCAAGGGGCCTAACGCCAACGCCTCAAACTGGGACGCATACGTGGAGCGTTATCTGGACGCGTACTTTGCGGTTCACCCCGATTACGCGGTGGTGGAAGGGCGGCATGAATTCGACGGAAAGCTGCCGGACTTCAGCTCTCAGGCTCTGGGCCGGGAAATCGCCCGTCTGCACGCCGCGCGGCAGCAAACCCAGGCATTTAGCGATACGGCTCTCGACCAGCGGCAGCGGTTCGAACGCGACTATTTGATCGCCGCTATCGATGGCGACCTGTTCTGGCTGGAGTCGGCCCAAGCGCCCTACCGCAACCCGCAATTCTACAACGATGCGATCGATCCTGAAGTCTATCTGACCCGGCCGTATGCGCCGTTGGATCAGCGCATGCGCGCGTTTATCAATTACGCCCACGCTCTTCCAACGGCTCTGGATCAAATCCGCGCGAATCTGCGGACGCCTTTGCCCCGGACATACGTGGACCGCGGCCGCTCGCTGGCTGGCGGGTTGGCTCAATACTTCGAGAACGATGTTTCGGGCATCTTCTCATCGGTTCAGGACACCCAGTTGCAGTCGAGTCTTCGCGCGGCGATCGGCGACGACGTCCGCGCTCTGAAGGCTCTCGACGGTTGGTTCGAATCCGGGAGAGCGCAGTCGACGGATGCATTTGCTCTGGGCGCGGACAAATTTCAAGAAATGCTCAGGTCCACCGAACGCGTGGATTTGCCGCTGGACCGGCTCGAATCCATCGGCCGGGAGGATCTGGAGAAGAATCTCGCAGCACTGCGGGACGCTTGCTCGCAGTTCGATCACGGCAAGAGCCTTGCGGAGTGTGTGGCGAAGGACAATAGCGACAAGCCCAAAGGGAGTCCCGTAGAGGCCGGGCGGGCGCAGGTGAAGGAATTGAAGGATTTCGTCCTGGCCCAGAAGCTGGTGACGATTCCCGGCACCGAAGAGGCGCAAGTGGACGAAGCTCCGCCATATCAGCGCTGGAATTTTGCGTATATAAACATTCCAGGCCCTTACGAAAAGAACATGCCGTCCGTGTATTACATTTCACCCCCGGACCCTAAATGGTCCAGGGCCGAGCAGGCCGCCTACCTTCCCGGAAAGGCAGTGCTGTTATTCACGTCGGCTCATGAAGTGATGCCCGGACACTTCCTCCAGTTCTTGCACGCGAACCGTTCGGCGTCCAAGTTGGGCCGCGTTTTCTATTCGTACGCTTTCACGGAAGGGTGGGCGCACTACGTGGAGGAGATGGTGTGGGATGCCGGCCTGGGATCGAAAGATCCCGGCATCCATGTCGGACAACTGACCGAGGCGCTGTTGCGCGATGTGCGATTCCTGTCTGCGATCGGCATGCATACGAAGCAAATGACCGTGGAGCAATCCGAGCGCATGTTCCGTGAATCCGCGTTCCAGGATGCCGGCAATGCCCGCCAACAAGCAGCTCGCGGCACATTCGATCCCGCCTATCTGAATTACACATTGGGCAAGCTGATGATTCGTAAATTGCGGGACGATTGGACGGCTTCAAGGGGCGGAAGAAACGCGTGGCTCCAGTTCCACGACCAGTTCCTGGAGTTCGGTGCGCCTCCGATTCCTTTAGTTCGCGCGGCGATGCTGGGCCCATCTGCCGGCCCCCCGCTCTGAATCGCTCGCGGCGGCCCGCTGTGCTACGTCAAGGATAAGACGGCGTAGAGCAGGAATCCTTTCTCGCTTGCTACGCGTCGCCGCTTGCCTCTGTTCCGATTTCAGAACAAATGTACAAAACTCGCTCGAACTCTCCTTAAGGCACGCTCCACTATTTCCTGATTGCTAAGCCAGATCTGTTCTGGAAGCAGAACAAACAGGGCCGATTTCTGTCGAGAGTTTCGCTCGAAGGCTGGTGCAGTCTGTACATGGAATCGGGTCCTGTAAAGGTGGTTAGCAAAAAGAAATCTTGACTTGGAACCGAAGTTCTAGCATTATTGCTTAACGCCTGGAAGCATGCGTACCAAAACGCCATAAAAGGCGTCACGAATTGTTTTCATTTCGAAGACCGTTCAGGATCGCGTTATCGATCCAACGCAGGGAGTACCCGCGTATGCGCACCGTTAGATTGCTGATTCCTGGGTTCGCTGCCCATTCTCTCCTCCGCGGGCGCCATCGCCGCCCATCCCTTGCAGATGCCGTAACGGAGACCGCCATGAAAAGACCTCAGACTCGTTAGACGACGCTCGCTCGCCCCGGTCCTGATCGCAGCGGCCCTGGTTGCCGCATCGCTCGCCGGGCAGAGCCTCGGGAGCCTTTCCGGAACCCTCGCCGGTGACGATGGCAAAGCGTTGGCTGCCATCGTCACAGTCAACGGCGTCCCGCCGCTGCGCGCGTCTGGAAGCGCAAAGTCTGGCGCAAACGGCAGCTTCACGATTAGCAACTTGGCCCCCGGCACGTACCAGGTTTGCGCGGAGGTCGGCAGCGCAGGATACCTCGATCCTTGCGCCTGGGAGCCGATTCCAATTACGGTGCAAATCGCGGCGGGCCAATCGGTAGGAGGCTATCACGTAGTAGCGAAGCTAGGAGCACCTCTACAAGTCCGAATCAACGACCCCGCCGGAATACTCTCCGCCACCGCATCTCTCTCTCTCTCTCGGACACGCTTCTCCTTTCTTAATGGTCGGCGTCTTCAGCACGCGCGGCCTCTTCCAGCTTCTGGTCACCACGAGCGTGGATGCCGGAGGCAGCTCCAGACAGATCACCGTCCCACAGAATGCCCCGGCCCGGCTGTACCTCAGTGGTCAGGGCGTGCAAATTACGAACGGCAGTGGAGCTGCCGTAAATTCGGCCGGCACAGTAAGCGCGGTCACCCCGAATGGGACGGTCGCCTTCACCGTCAGCGCGCTGCCGTGAGATCCATGAAGACACTCTGGGCCGGGAAGCCGCTGTTGGGTTTGACGATGCTGGTCCTGTCCTCCAGCGCATCTGTGTTCGGCCAGGCGCCGACGCTGGGACCCGGTAGTGCCAGCCCTGCGTCCGGTGGGGGCCAGACAACGTTTACGATCTCGGCGACTGGTGTGAGCGCGTCCCTCGCCTCGGTGCAGATGCTGATCGGTTGGGGCGTTAGCGGCTCTAATTCATGTTATCTGGACTACAGCCCTCCCACCAATTCCTTGTACCTTTCCCTTGATCAAAGCGGCTGGACGCCGGCGGGTATGCCCGGGTCCGGCGCTCCCCTGAGCAACGGCCAATGCAGTGTAAATCTGGTAGCCACTACCGTCACCAATGTGGGAAATACGGTGACGATAAAACCGGTAATCACATTCAACTCAAGTTTCGTAGGCACGATGGGAGTGTATGGTTACGCCTCGGACACGGCGGGGAACGCCGTGGGCTTCCAGCAGCTATTTACCTACACCACCTTCACGGCCAATTCGCAGGCCCCCAGCGGAGTGGTCGCTCCCAATACGGGAACGGGGATGTCGCAGGTATTCACGATCACCTCTAGCGACATCAACGGATGGAAATACATTCCGTACGAAACACTTCTGATCGGTCCCAACGACGGCACGCTGGCGCACTCGTGCGCCGTACTGGCGTACAGCAGCTACGGAGGGTGTAAATTTAACTGTGTAAACGGCCATCGAAGGGATCACAATAAGGAGACCCGATGGCAATCGACCTTAAACTCATTGACAAGTTACTGGCGGACTACAAGAAGCCCGAAGACATC
>Ga0182024_10005019_pt1 | contig 29970 bp, 29 predicted proteins | sample P32metaG_FD_120480 | JGI IMG/M metagenome (GOLD analysis project Ga0182024, IMG submission 120480) | Permafrost microbial communities from Stordalen Mire, Sweden - P3-2 metaG (Illumina Assembly) | ecosystem: Environmental > Terrestrial > Soil > Wetlands > Permafrost | place: Sweden: Stordalen...
GGGTGGCTCCCAGTGGTCATGGGCGCGACAATCGCGGTGCGTAAATAATCGTGCATCTCCGGCGGAGAGATCACCACACAGGGGCGGGTCTTCTGAATCTCGCTTCCAACGGTGGGATCGAGATTGACGAGCCAAATCTCACCGCGCTTTACCACGTCAGATCCACATCCCCTTCATTGGCAAACTCGGGAAGAACCAGACCATCGTCGCCAGCCGCCGCCAGTTTCCTGCACGCCTCTGCCCAGCCCGTACGCTGCGCGGCTTTGGGCTTTCGCAGCACCAGCGCATCCCCCTCAACCCGCATCTCAGCCTGGTCCACCAGCCCCACCTGTTGCAATACCGGCTTTGGAATCAGAATCCCCTGCGAGTTCCCAAGCCGCCGAATCGTTGTGAGCATGGCTCCTCCATGTAATAACAATGTTAGCACGAATACAGTCCAGTGGATGAGAATAACTTACCGCGCCCGCGGATGCGTCCGGTCGTAGACCTGCGTCAACTGAGCAGTTGTCAGCTGCGTATAGCGCTGCGTGGTCGAGAGCCGCTCATGGCCGAGCAACTCCTGAATGGCGCGCAGGTCGGCACCCTCTTCGAGCAGATGGGTGCCAAAGGCGTGGCGGAGCGTGTGCGGGTGCACGTCGGCGGAGAGTCCGCGCAGAATGGCGATGCGCTTGACGATGCGGCCCACGCTGCGGGTGGTGAGCCGGGCTTGGCTGGACGGATTGCCGCCAGCCTTGCCCAAGCCGCGCAACTGGAGATTGAGAAACAGAGCCGGCGTGGCGCGTCCTTTTGCGTTACCGTCGGCGGCCAACCGTGCTGACCGCTCCGCGAGATAGGCTCGCAGCGCCGCGGCCGCCGCATCGCCCAGCGGGACATAACGTTGCTTCTGGCCCTTGCCGCGTACCAGAATCGCCTCGTTGGCCCAGTGAATGTCTTCGAGATTCAAGCCTGTCAACTCCGCATTGCGAATGCCACAGCCGTATAGCATCTCGAGGATGGCCTTGTCCCGCGCCGGCCAGCTTGCGGCGTCTTCGCCCACCGAGTCCACTACGCGGTTCATCTGCTCGATGGAGGGCACGCGCGGCAGATGCTTGGGCAAACGCGGCGTTGCCACCAGCGCGGCGGCGTTCATTTCCAGATGGCCGGCACGCGCCAGCCACTTGAACCAACTGCGAATGGCCGCCAGCGCCCGAGCGGCAGACGCCTTTGAAAGACCGCGGTCATAGAGCGTGCCCAGGTAGGCGCGGATGTGCGTGTGCTCGATGCGGTCCACACCTTGCTCGGAGCTGTAGCGCTCGGCGACAAAGGCCGCAAAGCCATGCAACTCGCGTTGATAGGCGCGCAGAGTGTGCGCCGAAGCGCCACGCTCGTTGGTCAGTACGCGGAGATAATCGGCTACGAGCGCAGCAAGCGGAGAAGCAATTGCCGGTTCGTTCATGGCGTTTCCTCACTCGGAATCGTTCGCGGCAGAAGTTGCAGACCGCCGCGTAGGGCCGAAGGCGAGTCCTGACGCGAGTCCGACGGCGGCTCGACCTCCAGCTCTCGCCGACGCCCTCGCGGATGGTGCTCGCGATGCACAGCTTTGAGGCGACCCAGCGCCAGGTGGGTATAGACCTGCGTGGTTGAAATATCGGCGTGGCCCAGCAGGAGCTGCACGCTGCGCAGGTCTGCACCGTGCTCCACCATGTGGGTAGCGCAACTGTGGCGCAGGCGGTGGGGGCTGCCGGCGCTATTGGCCAGCTTAACCACGTGCCAAACCCATTGGCGCGTCAGCGGCATGCCGCGCAAGGAGAGAAACAGCCGGGAAGCATCCTGTGCTGCGGCACTGGCTTTCCGACCCGACCCGATGCGCGCCAGATGCGGCCTTCCCTCGCGGAGATAACTTTCCAGGGCTTCCAGGGCAGTGCGCCCCAGTGGTACGATGCGCTCTTTGTCACCCTTGCCGCGCACCTGCACGCGGCCCATGTCGAGCCCGAGATCGCCGGTGGAGAGCGCCGTCACCTCGGAGACGCGCAGACCGCCCGCATAGAGCAGTTCGAGGATCGCCCGGTCGCGCAGCGCCGTGGCCAGCGCCTGCGGGTGGGCTGCGGCCATGCCGGCCCGCTCCAGCATCTCCGACACTTCCGGCTCGGCCAGCGACTTGGGGAGAACCTTCCATGCCTTGGGCGATTCGATGTTCACGGTCGGGTCGTGATGAATTCGGCGGTCCAGCAATAGCCACTTATAAAAGCCGCGCAGGCAACTGAGCTTGCGCGCTGCCGAACGCGAGTCGATGCCGTGTTCCCGCAAGTGTTCCAGGAAACCGGCCACATCCTGCTGCGCAGCCGTCAAGAGCACGCCGTTGCGCCCCTCGATGAACTCGGCAAACGTCTTCAGATCGCTGTCATAGGCTTCGCAGGTGAGTGGACGCAGCCCTTTCTCCACGCGCAGATAGGCCTGGTAGTCCTTCAGGAGCGGAAGATTGCCGGTACTGTTCACACCTCCAATTATCCGCGTCTTCGGGCTGTTTCTCCCGATGCGGAAGAGGTTGCTGAACCTGGTTCATCATGGACTCAACTTCATTAACATCGGTTTTTCAGAAGCTCTGCAAAACGACTTTGAACTGTTCGCGCTCCATGCGGAACCACACAGGAAGGCGGCCTGCGCCGAGGGAATGTCGGGCATTCGCTCAAAAGGCCAGCAATTAACCCAAGATGAATATCAATCTTGTTCAGGCAAACCATGATTTCGGCGAACGGGGTGGCGGGGAGTGCGTGCTTCGTGTGGGGATTTCGCACCGTCCCTACGGGACTGTGAGGCCTATATTGACGCTTCCCAGGACTGCGCTGTGCTTGTCCTGGGCTAGTATCAATACTCCCTCCGGGAGAAAACGCGGGCGGTTCATGTTCCCTTGGGCCGGCAGGGCCGGTGGGCGACTGACACAATACGACAGCCTGACACCACTTGAGAGAATGCCGGAGCCAGATCGATATTCATCTAACACAAATGCGAATCCTGACGATGAACTAGCTGTACTTCTGTTCCGGATTGAATCCCGTTCTGTGAGGCGCTTCCGTGGCAATGAAGGTTCTTGTCGTCGATGACTCGGTCACCATGGTGTTGAGCCTGAAGACCACGCTCACCATGAACGGCTTCGAGGTGGAAACAGCCAACAACGGCCAGGCTGCGCTGGACAAACTCAAAGCGGGAATCAAGCCCAATCTGATCGTCACCGATGTGAATATGCCGGTGATGGGAGGCCTGGAAATGATCGGGAAGGTTCGCGCGCTGCCGGGCTTTCGGTTTATTCCCATCCTGACTCTGACCACCGAAAGCGAAGCGGCCAAGCGCGACGAGGGCAAGCGCCTGGGGGCGACCGGATGGCTGGTCAAGCCAGTGGCTGGCAATGATTTGGTGAAGGTCATCAAACAGGTTCTGCCGGGAGCGTAAAGTGATGGCGACGGCGGCGTTTACCGGGGACGCGAGACTCGTTTCGACTTCCTGTGGGGCTCAGGAAGGCGAGGGGGTTGTGCCGAGCCGCGCGCCGCGCCTCAGCAAGGCGCGCAACCGGTTACTGCTTCAGACGGCGGTCGGGCTCATTTGCGACCTGCTGCTTTACTTGGCCCTGTCTCGTATGTTGGGGCCGGCGTTCATACCCTATTCGAGCCGGGTCGTCGGTCTGTTGCTGCTGTTCGAAGTTATTCCGCTGCTGATGGTCGAATGGAGGAACTGGCTCCAGGCCCGCGAAGGCATTGCCGAACTCGGGATTATTGGGGAATTGAGTAAATCCGAACTTGAGCATATGTGGGTGCGGCGCGGGGCGTTGCGAGATGAGTTGAAGGACTCCAAGCCGTACATCGAGGTAATGCGCGAGCAGATCAGCGATTCGCTGGCCGAATCCGAGCGCGAGGTCATGAAGGTGATCGAACAGATTGGTCTCATGATCGCTCAGGCCAACGAGCAAAGGGAGAAGATCGCTCAATCCATCAAGAGCGGCAGGGATCTGACGGAAAGCACGCAGTTGCGAGTCGAGAACAATAAGCAGATCATCGCCGCCATCGAGATGCAGATGCAGGAGCAAACCAACGAACTGAGGAATAGCTTCGCGCATATAGAGAACCTAGCCGCCGAGGTGAGCGCCCTGACGCCGCTGATTAAAGTCATCACATCGATTGCCCAGCAGACCAGCCTGCTGGCTCTGAACGCGGAGATCGAGGCGGCTCGGGCAGGCAATGCCGGACGCGGTTTCGCTGTTGTGGCGTTTGAGGTGAGGAAGCTCTCCGTGCTCACCACTAACGCAGCCGCCAATATAGCCCAAAAGATCAACTCAACTTGCAACAAAGTGGATGGAGAAATGTTGGAGGCCAAAGCTTCGCTAGAGCTGCACGAGTCAGACGACGTGATGTCTCACCTGGTCGAAGATCTGACCGTCATGCAACAGGATTTCAACACGAACAGCCGGTTATTGCTTGAGGTAATTACCGAGGTGGATGCTAACTACGAGGAGAGCGTGAACCGGCTGTCGCAGGCGCTGGGGCACATCCAGTTTCAGGACGTGATGAGGCAAAGGATGGAGCATGTGCAGGAGGCGCTGATGGAGATGCGCGACCATATGCAATCCCTGTCCGCGAGGATGGCCGACTTCGGCTGGGAGGGCGAGTTCGATCATACATTCAAGCAGATTCTGGCCGCGCATCTCGGCCGCTATCGCATGGCCAGCCAGACCCGCACACACCACGCTGTTGCTGGAGGCACTTCGATCAACGACAACAACCGCCCCTCTATCGAGATCTTCTGAACTGGAGTTCGATTCAGTCCCGGCGTACTAAGCCCACCTCTGCCGGGGATTCTCTGTACAACGTGCGTCCCAGCGCTAGCGCGCGTGTGTCCAGCTCGACCCATTTTGGATTCTTCACGAGCTTGCGGAGCGCGGCACCGATGCTTGCCTCCGGCAACACTGACGTAATCTCAAGCAGCGCGCCGAGCATCACCATGTTGCCAGCGCGAGGATCGCCTAGCCCATCGGCAAGTTGCGTGAACGGACGCGCAAATAGACGCACATCTTCGCGCTTGCATTCCTCAGGGAACGACTCGCCGTTGTAAAGAATCCATCCTCCCGGACGGACGCTCGCCTGGAATTTTTTGAGCGAGGGCTCATTCATCGCCACAAGCAGGTCGGGCTGCGTCACCAGCGGTGAATCGATCGGCTGGCCGGCAATCCGGACGTGACAGTTTGACGTGCCCGACCGTATCTCTGGCCCGTAGGACGGTAGCCACGACACCTCCAGCCCGGCATCGAGTCCCGCCTCCGCCAGCACTTCGCCCAGCAATAAGACTCCCTGCCCGCCAAAGCCGGCCACGCGCACGCGAAGATCCAAGCCTTCTACTACCTGCCCAGTTCTTGACGGAAGACCTTCCAGAAAACTCTCCGTATCAACGCCGAGAATCCGCGGAATCTCATCAAGGGCTGGCCCCGCCTCAACGAACACGCGCGAGTCCACAACTTGAGTGCGATTTTGGAACACACCCAGCGGGAACGTCTTTTCCATGACCTCGCGCACCCAGTGCTGTGCATCCACTGGCGTCATCTTCCAAATCGTAGGGCACGGCGAAAGGACTTCAACCAACGAAAAACCAAGCCCGCGCACCTGATTGTCGACTGCCCGGTGGATTGCACGGAATGCCTGCGCGATTTGCTTGTTGTCTCCCAGCCCCACGCGCTCGATATAGACCGGAGCCTCAAGCGTCGCGAGTAACTCGCAAATATGCAGCGGATAGCCTTCGGTTGCCGCCTGCCGTCCGTTCGGGGTGGTAGTGGTCGTTTGCCCCAGCAGCGTCGTCGGTGCAGCCTGCCCACCAGTCATGCTATAGACCGCATTGTTGATGAAGATCGCTGTGATATTCTCGCCGCGATTGGCAGCATGAAGAATCTCTGCCGACCCGATTGCGGCCAGATCCCCATCGCCCTGGTAGCTGATCACGATGCTCTCAGGCCTGCTGCGCTTGACTCCAGTGGCTACTGCCGGGGCCCGGCCGTGTGCGGCCGATATATTACCCACATCGAAATAGTTGTAGGTAAACACTCCGCAGCCTACCGGGCCGGTTAGGATAGTTCTGTTCTGGATACCCAACTCATCAATCGCCCGCGCCAGCATTTTGTGTACGATGCCATGGCCGCACCCTGGGCAGAAGTGGGTTTGATGCTGGAACTCCTGTTTTCGCTCATAGCGCGCATAGAGCGACTTCGCTTTGGCGTGAGCCACCGTGTATTCGGAGATCACCTCGCTAGACATGGACCAGCCGCTCCTCGTCCGGTGTCATTGCTGCCCGGTAACGCACCGCTAGCTCCCGTACAAACCGGAGCACCTCATCATGAGACGGTACGTTGCCTCCCATGCGGCTCAGGAACTCGACCGGCTGCGCACCGTCGAGCGCCAACCGCACATCTTCAAGCATCTGGCCGTTGCTCATCTCCACCACCACAAAGACACGCGCAGTGGCCGCAAGCCGCTTGAAATGTAGTTTGGGAAACGGAAAGAGCGTGATCGGCCGCAGCACGCCCACATTGATTCCGAAGGCGCGCGCTTCCGCCGCCACGGCCTTCAAAATCCGCCCGATGATTCCGTATCCCACCAGCAAAATCTCCGCTCCGTCCGTGTGCCACTCTTCGGCTCGCGGCTCACGCTGCTCGGCGGCTTTGTACTTTGCTTCCAGATGGCGGAGATGCGCTTCCATCTCATCGCAGTCCAGATGCAGCGATGTGATCAGATTGCCGCGCGTCTCCTGGGTGCCCGTCACGGCCCACGCCGGAGGCGGCGGCTCGATTGCCTGCTGAGGGAACTCCACCGGCTCCATCATCTGGCCGATGAATCCGTCGGCCAGCAGCACTACCGGATTGCGATAGCGGTCTGCCAACTCGAAAGCCAGCGCCGTCAAATCTGCCATCTCCTGCACGGAATCGGGCGCCAGGACGATGGTCCGGTAGTTGCCGTGGCCGCCGCCCTTCACCGCCTGGTGATAGTCGCCCTGCTCGGCGGCAATATTGCCCAGCCCGGGCCCACCGCGAGTAATGTCCGCGATCACACAAGGCAACTCCGCGCCCGCCATGTAGCTGATGCCTTCCTGCATCAGGCTCATCCCCGGGCCGCTCGATGCCGTCATGGCCCGCACACCCGCGGACGCCGCGCCGTAGATCATGTTGATTGCGGCCACCTCGCTTTCCGCCTGCAAATACACACCGCCGGCTTGCGGCATATAGAGCGCTGCCGCCTCCGCAATTTCGCTGGCCGGTGTGATCGGGTACCCATAGAACGCGCGGCATCCGGCTAGAATTGCGCTCTTTACGATCGCTTCGTTGCCCTTCATCAGTTGCTTGCCCATCAGCTTGCTCCCTGAATGCCCAAGGCCCAGTCCTTATGCAGCGTGGGTTCGTCACCGGGCTTGCGATGTGCGGCGCGCAGCACGGTGATTGCCCCCGGCTCGGGACACGCCATAAAGCAGATTCCGCATCCTGTGCAGCCTGCGCCCGCATATACAGCTGTCCGATAGGCGTAGTGGTTCAGCCGCTCGGTCAAGCAGATGACCCCTGGCGGACACGCTTCGACACACAACCCGCAACCTTTGCACTCATCGGCATCCACCTGTAGCAAACCTCGGTCCCGTTTCTCAGCGTCCCCCATTCCGCACTCCTTGGGCTGGCGTCACTTTCACAAAGATAGGACGGCGGCTGCTCAGGACCCCAGACAATCGGACCGCTGGGATTGGCTCATACCCTCGCAATGCCTGGATTACCGGTCCATCCAAATTCGTGGTCGAAGCCCGCTTTAACGTACGCATCGCCAGAGCGGTACGCAGTGATACGCATCACCCCGTAAGATCCGGTGTTGGAAGGCAATTACAATAAGAAGAAGATGACAGGCCTGACCTCAGGCTGATCGATCGGCAGGCGGACAGCTCGAAAGCAGCGCATCCACGGCCTCTGCCAGCGAGGGAAAGCGAAGGTCGGACAGTTTAGCTGCTGCCTCGGCGCCCGGTTGGCGGTGTTCCTGGCTGCTGTTGATCAAGACGGTGAGCATCCCCAGCCGACGACCAAACTCAATGTCGGAGAGCGAGTCGCCGATCATGGCACTGCTGGCTGCATGGATTGCTGGAAAATCGGCAGTCGCTTGTTCGAACAGGCCGACGAGGGGCTTGCGGCAGTTGCATTGCCCCTTGCCGTGCGGGCAAAAGTAGAAGGCATCCACGTGAGCGCCGTGAGCCTTCAGCGAGCGCTGCAATGCGGCGTGGATGGCTTCCACATCCGCGACAGTGTAGAGGCCGAGGGCAATGCCTCGCTGGTTTGAGACCACCACCACTCGGAAGCCCGCCCGATTGAGGAGACCGATCGCTTCGGGCACGCCCGGCAGCAGGTGAAAGTCGGCCAAGGACGCGACATAGCTTCCCTCCGGCATCTTTTTGTTCAGAACTCCGTCCCGGTCGAGGAAGATGGTGCTTAAGTCGCGAAATGGCGTTTTGTTTGCGGAGCCGGTCACCCCGTCATGATAACAATAGAGGTCCGAACGGACGCGTGCAATGCGGTAAGATTGCATAAACAGTAGAATGTTTTCGGGTATCGTGTCCTGAGGCTCGAATTGACAAGTATCAATCGATAGCGCGGCAAGTAGTTAGATAGCGATTCTGAAGAAGGTTGCCTTCAATGATCATTTCCAGTGCTCCAATGCGGATCAGCTTTGCCGGCGGAGGTACCGATCTCCCCGATTTCTATACCAGATATCCAGGCCGAGTTATCTCGACGGCAATTGACAAATTCATTTTCATTGCCATCAATCATGCGCCTTATACCAATCATGTAGCTGCCAGGTATTCCATGTCAGAGGAAGTGTCCCATCCGTCGGAACTAAAGAACACACGGATTCGCGAAGCGCTTTTGGACCTTGGCATCGAGAAAAATATCGAGATAGGGTCGTTTGCGCCGATTCCGGCCAGAACCGGTCTTGGCTCTTCGTCGAGTTTTTCGGTGGCTCTGATGAAGGGACTTTACGCGTATATTGGCAAGAAGCTTGACAAGAGAGAAGCGGCGGAAGCAGCTTGCCGATTGGAGATTGAGCTGGTCAAGGAGCCAATCGGCAAACAAGACCAATATGCGGCGGCCTTCGGCGGATTCAACGTGCTTCAATTCAACCCCGATGGGACTGTAGACGTTGAGCCGGTATTACTCGACTATAAGAAGAGGATGCAACTTGAGAGTCACCTGATTCTCTTCTTCCTCGGTACCACGCGCGACGCCTCGTCTGTCTTGAAGGAGCAAAAAGACAATACCCCAAAAAACTTTGAAACATTGAAGCGCATGTCGGATTCGGTACCCGTCTTTAAAGAAGCCCTGCTCCGAGCGGACTTCAAGAGCGCTGGAGAAATGTTGCTCGATGGCTGGACAATGAAGAAGCAGCTAGCCTCCGCGATCTCGAATCGGGGCATTGACAACCTCTATGAGATCGCCATAGGCCGCGGCGCATGGGGAGGAAAGATATTGGGGGCGGGCGGAGCCGGATGCCTGATGATGCTGGCGCCGCTGGATCGGCGGGCAGCGGTTGTGGATGGATTGACGTCGGGCGCTCAAGCCGAAGGTTTTGAGGCAGCTTGCGAGATTCCAATTGGCTTCGTTCAAGCCGGCGCAGAAATTGTTACCAATTCCTACGGGAGGTAAATTGCCATGGAACAGTTCATCGAGGAATTTTCGCAGAAGGCTATCTCTTTGCTCCGCAACCTTCCCAAGGTCGAGATAGCCAAGGCGATGAATATTCTGCAAGCAGCATTTGAGCGCGACGGCCGCATCTACGTTGTCGGCAACGGCGGCTCTCTTGCGCTTGCCACGCACTGGGTCGCGGACTTCAATAAGACAGTATTCAGCCATAATCTCGACGAGCATCAACGGCGGTTTCAAGCTATCCGCCTGCCCACCACAGAAGAGGAACTAACCGCGTGGGCGAACGATGTTGGATACGACATGGTATTTGCCGGACCTTTGCGGAATTATATACAGGACTCCGATGTTCTGATTGCTATATCGAGTTCCGGCAATTCCGAAAATATTATTCGTGCTGTGGAGTTAGCGCGCTCTCAGAAGGTTCCAGTCATCGGCATCTCGGGGTTCGACGGAGGCCGCCTGAACCCACTTTCGGATGCGAAGATATTGATTCCAACCACTCAGGGAGATTACGAGCTTGTCGAGGGAATTCACGCTATCGTTCTGCACATATTCACGAAATATTTTAAAGAATACTTCGATCACGTCCTCCTTTTGCGGAAGCAACGGGCTGAAGTTCATGCCGCGATTCTTTGAGGCATCGCTAATCGCGGTTACGCGATGTTTTAACTGGCCACCGCCCAGACCGAAGGACCTTTAAATAACCTGTAGAGGAATTCCATTGGAGTGAGAATGAGTCGAGTTTTGGTTACAGGCGGCGCGGGTTATGTGGGGTCGGTGTGCTCTGAGGAGTTGCTGCGGCAGGGTTACGGGGTGTCGATCGTGGATAACCTCTCGACAGGCCATCGCCACGCGGTGCCCGACGGAGCGGAGTTTCATCAGATCGATATCGGCGATGCGGCAGGCATGCGCCATGTACTTTCCTCCAAGACTTTCGATGCCGTATTTCACTTTGCGGCAAAGGCCTTAATTCCCGAGTCGGTGACGAATCCAGCGGCGTTTTATCAAGTGAATGTCGTCGCGGCAACCACGATGATGGATGCTATTCGGGAAGCGGGCATCAGGCGCTTTATCTTTTCGTCGACGGCCGCGGTTTATGGAAACCCGGTCGAAGTGCCCATCCCCGAAGACCATCCGAAGGCACCTGTCAATTCTTATGGCGAAACGAAACTCGCTTTCGAGCGGTTGCTGGAATGGTATTCAAAAGCCTATGGCATCAGCGTTTGCGCGTTTCGCTATTTCAATGCATCCGGCGCTACCCTTACTCACGGCGAAGAACATGTCCCAGAGACGCATATTTTGCCCCTGCTATTTGAGGCGGCGGTTGGAGAACGCGAGTTTTTTACGATATTCGGATGCGATTACCCGACGCCTGACGGAACGTGTGTTCGCGATTATGTTCACGTACTCGATATTGCGCAGGCGCACATTCTTGCATTTCAGTCCATGAACTTGCCGGAATTTTCGGTGTATAACATCGGTTTGGGGAAGAGTTACTCGGTTCGTGAGGTCCACGGCCGGGCTGAGCGGATCATAGGGATGAAGATCCCGACTCGAGAGGGCGCTTCCCGTGCGGGAGATCCGGCGATTCTTTGCGCCAGCCCCAATCGCCTGATTTCGGAATTGGGCTGGAACCCTATGCACTCTGGTCTCGACCACATTATTGAAACCGCTTGGGCATGGAAGAACCGAGGCCGTTCGATACCCGCTGCGTCCCCGCAAGCGAGGACGCAGTGAAGGGCTTTCTTCTGGCTGCCGGCAACGGTACGCGACTTCGTCCGCTCACGAACAGCATTCCCAAGTGTCTGGTACCGATACAGGGCACTCCGCTGATCGGGATCTGGCTGCAATGGTGCGCACGTTACGGGGTCGATCAGGTACTTATTAACACTCACGCGCATAGCGAACGCGTTGGCGAGTATCTGGCCGCATATGCGGGGCCGGTCGAGGTTGCGATGACCAATGAACCCGAGTTGCTGGGGAGTGCCGGCACACTACATGTCAACCGTGCATTTGTCGCAGGCGAGGAGGAGTTTGCGGTTCTCTACGCGGACGTTCTTACAAATTGCAGATTCGATCACTTGCTGGCCTTTCACCGGTTGCGTCGGGCGCCTGTAACCGTTGGAACTTACCGCGTACCCAACCCAGCTCAGTGCGGGATTATTGCAACAGATGAGATGGGAAGGGTCGTGGAATTCGCAGAAAAGCCGGAGCTTCCAAAGTCGGATTTGGCATTTGCCGGAGTGCTGGTCGGAGGACCGGGTCTTCTCGATTTGGTGCCCACGAGAACTCCCGAGGACATCGGATTCGATGTGCTTCCGAAGCTTGTGGGTCAGATGTTTGCATTTCCCATTGCCGACTATGTACTGGATATAGGAACTATGGAAAAATACGAGCAAGCTCAACGAGAGTGGCCTGGGTTAATAAACCTTTGATTGAGCGCCTGGGGCTGTGTGGTGTTCTGGTTCACGCCGTGAAAGATGGGGAGCAAATGAAAGCCGGCAAACGGGATAAAAGGCCGCGCCTCTTGCCGGGGCTGGCGGTTGGGGATGGGTATATACCGCATCCGTTCGACCTGGAGTTTGGAGTTAGGACGAGCGGACTGATCGCAGGGCGGCACTTAAAGAGCGGGCACAGCCATGACCGGCACAACACGGCTTACTACGGGGTTGCTCCCTCCGTGTTCAAGTCGCTGTTGTTGCATTGGCGGAGAAGCCATCCTGCGGCGCCGACCCGCGACTATACGTTTGTGGATTTGGGTTCGGGGATGGGGCGGGCGATGCTGCTAGCCTCGGGATTGCCCTTTCGCGAGGTGGTAGGAGTGGAACTGAATCCCACACTGGCGCGGATTGCCAGGAAGAATGCGGCAGCATGGCATGCGGCTGGCCGTGCGCGCGCGCCGATGCGGGTGATTTGCGGGGATGCGGTGGAGTTCCGGTTTCCCGAGGGGCCTTGCGCGGCTTTTCTCTTCAATCCGTTTGGCGCGCCGGTGATGCGACGGTTGCTGAGGGCGCTGGCGAAGGGCTTTGCCCAACGCACAGGCCACCTCGACCTTCTGTATGTAAACAACGAGCAGGAGGGCGCGCTGGAACAGCAGGCGGGGTTTGCGCGGCTATTCCACGGCGAGGTGAGGCGGTCGCGTGCGGATGCGATCGCGGATCACAAGATCCTGGCCAACCAGCCGGATGGGGAATATGCATCGTCGAATGCGGAGGATTGCTCGATTTGGCGGTGGGTGGGGTGAAGGCTTGCAGCAAGGATCGCTGCGGCAATCGAAGGATGTGGTGAATGGCAGTAAGAAAACGTTTTCCTACTTGCCAAAGGCCGGGGAAGTCCCATAATCTTGGCTGCGCTATGAGTCAACGAACTTTTGCCCTCCTTCTACTGGTTGTCCTCGCGTTGCCGTTGAGCCTTTGCGGCGAGGCCGCTTCGCTCTCCATTCAGGTGGATCGCCCGACTGCCAAAGTCAGTCCCTCGCTGTATGGCTTAATGACCGAGGAGATCAACTACTCCTACGACGGCGGGCTCTACGCGGAGTTGGTTCGCGATCGCGTTGTTGGGCGTCAGTGGGATGCGCTACAGCATTGGACGCTGGTGGCGCGCGGAGATGCTGCGGCGAAGATTTCGGTGGACGAGACGACTGGCCCGAGCGCCGCGCTGCCTCGCAGCTTGAAGGTAAGCGTAAGCTCAGCCACTGAAGCGGGACCGGCCGGCGTCCAGAATGACGGCTATTGGGGCATCGCCGCGCGGCCGCTGACAACCTACGCCGGATCGTTCTACGCGAAGACAGATAGCGCTGGGGTACCGGTCACCGTGAGCCTTGTCAACGATCAGACGGGCGCAATAGCAGCCAACGCGATCGTAAGTGGGATAACCGGCGAGTGGAAGCAGTACACATTTGCGCTGAAGACCGGAGATATTCCGGTAACAGCGAATAATCACCTGATTCTTACGATTCCAAGGCCGGCGACGGTTTGGTTCGAGCTGATTTCGCTGTTTCCGCCGACGTATCATGACCGCCCAAACGGCAACCGCATCGACTTAATGGAGAAACTGGCGGCCATGCATCCCAAGTTCCTGCGCCTGCCTGGCGGAAATTACCTGGAGGGCGATCATATTGCGGAACGGTTTGAATGGAAGAAGACCATCGGCCCCTGGGTTGACCGGCCCACGCATCCCAGTCCCTGGCATTACCGCTCATCCGACGGCATGGGACTGCTGGAGTTTCTTGAATGGTGCGAGGATCTGAAGATGGAGCCTGTGCTGGCTGTGTATGCCGGCTACTCGATGGCGCAGGAGCATGTAGAGCCGGGGCCGGCGCTTGAGCCCTACATTCAGGATGCACTTGACGAGATTGGATACGCCACCGGCGACGCCGGCACAAAGTGGGGCGCCGAGCGGGTGAAGGATGGGCACGCCGCGCCGTTTCCGTTGCACTATGTCGAGATCGGCAATGAGGACTGGTTCGACAAATCGGGATCTTACGAGGGCCGCTTTGCGCAGTACTTTGAAGAGATCAAGCAACGCTACCCGAATCTACAGTTGATTGCGACCGCGCCGGTGAAGAGCACAAAGCCGGACGTGCTCGACGAGCACTTTTATATGTCGGCTGAGAAGTCATTTTCCGAAGCTCGCCATTACGACACAGCCGACCGCAACGGACCTAGAATTTTTGTGGGCGAGTGGGCTACGCGCGAGGGCGAGCCTACTCCCAACCTTGAGGCTGCGTTGGGCGACGCGGCGTGGATGACGGGTTTGGAACGCAATAGCGACATCGTTATCATGGCCAGCTATGCGCCGCTGTTTGTGAATGTGAATCCAGGCGGGATGCAGTGGGCGACGGACTTGATCGGCTACGATGCGCTTTCGAGTTACGGGTCGCCCAGTTATTGGGCACAAGTCCTGTTCGGCAGTTATCTGGGCACGGAGGTGGTGGCTTCAACGCTAACCAATGGCGGGCCGAGGATGTTTACGTCGGTGACGCGCGACGAGAAGCGGGGCAAGCTATTCATCAAGGTGGTCAATGCATCGTCGGAGACGGGAACGGTGAGCATTGCACTGACGGGCGTGGCGAAGGTGGATCGGCAAGCGAAGCTGGTTACTTTGAGCGGTAAGTCGCCGAACGCGACCAACACCATCGAGAACCCCAAGGCGATTGTGCCGGTTGAGCGCAACATCGAAGTGGATGGCCCGAATTTCCAGAAGAGCTTTGCGCCCTACTCGATCAATGTGCTGGAGATCAGCTATTGAATGGGGAATAGGGAATAGGCCTGCCGTAAGCCTGCTGGCTGTGTCTTATTGAGTTTGTGGCGCGGCGGCTGGGGGCGGAACGGGCCGGTGTTTGGCGCGAAGATACGCGACGACCTGGGCGATTTCCGCGTCGGTCAGTGAGTCGCTGAACGGCGGCATCTTCTTGCCGCCGTTCATAATCTGATCGGTGATCTTGGCAGGGGTCCAGAGCTTGTCCTTGCGCAGCCCGGTGAGGACGGGTCCCTTTTTGCCGCCTGCGCCGCCAACTCCGTGGCAGTGGGCGCAACCCTTATCTCGAAAGAGGACCGCGCCGGCCTGCTCAGCGGCTTTGGTTTTGGAGCCAAAGAGGGCGTGGGCGGGGAGCGTAGCGAAAAACAAGACTACAGGCAACAGGGCCAGGTGCTTCAGACGAGGAGTCACAAAAATTATTATCTCATTTCAAGGAGCATACCCGCCTCCATCTTTAGATGGTGAGCGACAACGCGCCCTGTTTAATTTGACCTAAAAAGGGGCCGGCCGCGCTGTAGGATGATTCCCACAAACACGGCCGGAGTTGCGAACCTGAATACTGCTTAGAGTTCTTCTACTTGCGTTCCCTCGGCGCGAGGCCAAATGTAACTGTGACCGAGAAGCTGCGTCCAGCAATGAAGGTCGGCTGGTCAGTCCCGCTGATCGGTGTAGGCCCGACGGTGTTGAAGACATCGCAGGGGTCTGAGGCGGTGGCATTTGCGCAGGAACCGCCACCAATCAGCTGGGTTTGCGGGGCGCCGGTCAGGGCGAGGGCGGTTATGTTGTGTGAGTCGAGCAGATTGGTTGCGCCCAGGCTTATCTTGGTCCCATCGAGTATGGAGCGATTGCGGATGGAGTAGTTGAGGTAGGTATCTAACGTGCTGAATGGAGAGAGGGTGCCCTGGTTATGATAGGCCCCATTGTCCACCCGCTGCTCGCCGACGCGCTTGTTGAAAACGCCAAGATCCAGTCCATACCGCTGGTAAGTGAGGCCTTGCATCTCTGTATTCGCGGGAGTGTCTTGGACCCAGAGGCCCGAGGGAGCATTTTCATAGTACGGGGCAGTTGGGCTGCCAGCATTTAACTTACCGGCATAGTAGGCGTTGGCAGCGGTCGCATTCAGATATAGATCGATGCCACGCGCGAGGACCGCCGTGGTCTCAAATTCCACGCCCTGCGTGACAGAACTCGGCTGGAGGTAATTGACCGTTTCCGAAGTTGTGGGGTCGATCAGGCTGGAGTAGCTGTTCTCGAAGCGGACGCGGTAGACATCCGCATCCAGTGTAATTAGTTGCAGCTTCATTACCGTACCTGCCTGGTAGGTGGTGGATTTTTGCTGCTTGGGCGGAGTCAACAGGCCGGGTGTGGGAACGGCTGTCGAAGGAGTGTGGTTGTAGTCATAGACGCTGCTGGGCGGCACAATGCTGCCGGTCGAACCCTGGAGATAGACGGACCAGTTCGGATGGAGACGATAGTTGAGGTCAAGCGAGGGCAGCCATGCGGTGAAAGTGCCCGTGTCAGTGACGGTGGCGGGACAGTTCGTTGTTTGCCCGAGTGGGCACAGGTTGCCAACGGTCTTGCCGTTGTCAGCGTAATGAAGAACGTCGAAGGTGTAAGCGGCGAACTTGGTTCCGGCAGTGACGTTCAACTTGGGCGTTGGGCGAAACTCGTATTCCGCATAGGGCTGATAGGAGTTGGTCCAGAACTCCTCGTTGAAGTTGGGCAGCGTCTGATCGGCCCAGTTGTTTAACGGATCGCTGGGAAACTGATGCCGGTTGGTCCGCGCCCACTCATACCACATGCCCACGCGTAAGATGCCGAAGTTCGAGGTCTGCGAGAGAGAGGCGGTCTCGCCGTACTTGCGATAACTGTTGTACTTGTCGACGGCGCAGGGAAGTTTACCCTTGACCTGGACGTCGCATGGAGCTACTGCCACGCCGTTATAGTAAAGCACCGCACTTGAGCCGGTGCCAGCTACAACGGAACCAGGGACCAAAGAGGGGTTAGCGACACCGGCCGCTTGGGTAACCTCGGTGATCGGCGCGGCATTGGTGAAGAGCTCTCCGTTGTCGTAGTTATAGGTATAGCCCTTTACGTCGAGGTACCAGCCGTGGGCATATTCGCTCTTGACACCGACATACTCGAAGTCGGTGGGAACCTGGTAGTGGTTGTATTGAAAATCGAGCCAATTGGTAGGGTCGGAGTTATTGACCATCTCGAATTTGTAGCCATAGCCGGTATAGGGTTGAATCCCATTGGGTGCTGTGTTGTAGACAACTTTGTTGATTGTCGTAGTGGCGGTGCAGAGGCTGGAGGGCGTTGAGGCGATGGTCTGGCAACGGGTAGGATTCAGGCCGTAGGTGTTGGCGTTGAGCTGGATCACGCCACTGAAGCCCGTCAACACAGTCTTGGGCGAGAACTGGTACTGATAAAGAATCGAGCCGGCGTTGCGCAGGTTGTAGTTGAAAGTCTGGTAACCGTCGGAAGTCATATGGTGCACGTCGACGAAAAGGTTCGACTTCTTGGGCATGCCGAACAGTCCGAAGTTGCCGGAGTTATAGGAGCCCTCGTAGAGCTTAGTGTTCCAGGTACCGTAGGAGGCGGTGCCGCGAATGTCTTGCTCGCTGGTGAGTGGTTCGGAGAGAAGGTGAATGGAACCGCCGAAGGGGGTGGGCCCAATGGTGGAGGCCGTGCCGGGGCTGCGATCGAAGTCCACTCCGCCGATCCACTGCGCGGGGAAGAAGGCCCACGAGTGGTGCGTCGGCGAGTTGGTATCGTAAAAGGGAATGCCGTCGAAGTCGATGTCGAAGTCCCCGTCCGGGAAACCGCGGAAGGTGGTCTTGCTCTGGCCCAGTCCAACGCCGTCGCTGCTGATGGTGAAAGCGCCCGGAACGATCTGAACGATCTCTCCGAAGTCGGCGATGGGCGAGGTAAAGTTCTTAATATAGGTGCTAGAGATCAGCGACTGCGCGGAGCGCTCTTCAATGAATCCGCCGCTCGGGGCCGTCTCCGCGGCGATGGAATCGATGCCCGCATTGACCGTGATCTGCTCCGCGACCGCGCTGATGGTCAAAGTAAGAGGCACCTGCTGCGTTTGTCCCTCGGCCAACACAATGCCGGTTTTGGAGCCAGCCGCAAATCCGCTGCCGATCGCTTCCACAGTATAAGTTCCAGCGGGGAGCCCGCCTATCGAGTAGTGTCCATTGGCGTCGGTGTCGACAACTTTGGCGGCGCCGGTCGTGCTATTCCTCGCGGTGACCTCGGAGTTCACGACGCCTTTGCCCTGCGTGTCGAGAACCGTGCCCTCGATTGAACTTGTTACCTGCGCGTGCAAGGCCGTGCTGGGGAAGAGCATGAGAACAATGAATGACAATGCGCACAGAAGCTTCCGTGCGCTCAAGAGAGTGTGTGTCAAAATGACCTCCAAAAGTTGGTTGTGGTGAATGCCGGATTTTTTGTGTGATTCCGCTGAGGCGGAGCTGGGGTTTCTCCGCACCTCATGCAAGGCTAGCAATCAAATATGACAGTTGGATTACGGGAGTGTTGCGCTGTGGTTACAGAGGGCGAATAAGCTAAATGAACTGGAGTATGTTGCTCGATATGACGGTGAGAGCGAGCTGGTATGCAAGCCAACTGCGGCGGGAACTGGGACTGCGGAACCGGCTGTGGGCGCGGGGGCGGCCGCATGTGGAGAGCTACGGCGATCCGCCCGTGATTGTGTATGAGGCTCAATGTCCCGTAGACAGAGACCTGTCTGTGCAGGTCCCGTCTCAGCTTGGGTGCCACGGGAATTTCTTCGATGCGGCGTATGCGGCCATCGCGGCGCGGCCGGAGTGGATGCGGCGGTTCGACAAGATTCATGCGCAGGGAAGAGCGCTGCCCAAGGCGGAGTCGGGCCGTAAATGGCGGGAACTGGATTCGTCGATGAGTTCCGACGCCCTGCTGATGAGTGTGTTCTGCACGCCGGATGTGTTTGCGGTGCGGCAGGCTCTTGGCGTTGAGGGTGATAGGCAGCCCGTGTTTGGGTGGAAGGCGCGGGTGCCGCTGGCAAGCGGACGATTCGACCGGACCGAAGTCGACATGCGGTGGGGGTCTCTGTTGGTAGAGGCCAAGCTGACTGAAGGGGATTTTCAGACACGCTCTGCTGCGGTGGTGGAGGGCTACCGGGACTTCGATGCCGTCTTTGACCGGGAACTGCTGCCGCGGGTGGAGTTGCGGACGACGAGGCGGAGGGCAGCGGCCGAGTTTGCAGAGGAGTTTACCCAGGAATGGGAAGAGCCGACTGAAGATGGGAATGGGTCACGGGAGTTTCAAGCCGAGATTGTGGCGCGGGCGCGGGAGGCTGAACCCGCCGAGGCCGGGTATGCGAGCTACCAGCTGATTCGAAATGTGCTGGCAGCCTATGCGGAGGGTTGCAGCTTTTGCGTGCTGCACGATGAGCGGCGGCCGGACCTGCGCGAGGCTTGGTTCGAGGTGATGGCAGCGGTGAAGTCTGCGGAGATGCGGGTAAGGTGCAAGGTAATGACGTGGCAAGAGCTTGCGGCACTGCTGCCAGAGGAGCTGCAGGAGTTTTTGGATCTGAAGTATGGGATCGTGGGGCCGGGGAGGGCGGCTTCGCGGGTCGAGGATGGTTCCGAGCGCGATTGAGGCCGTCCGAAAGCGCGGCTGTGGATTGTCTTTCAGGGATGGTGTGGGATGAATTCTCTTGCACTGGGAAAGGAACTGTGCGATAACTACGTCATGCGTAGTACGCAGAACGTAGTAGAACCCGAATCTGGCGCTGGAATGGGACACTATTCCGACCCGCCGCTGCTTGTGCTGGCCAGCTTGGCCAATGGGCCGAAGCACGGACACGCGATGATCGAAGACATTGAGCGGCTTTGCGGCACCTGCCTGGGTCCAGGAACGTTGTATGGCGCGATTGCGCGGTTGGAGCAGCAGGGCTTGATCAAGCCGCTGCCGCCCGAGGAGCGTCGCCGGCCCTATCGCATTACGGCTAACGGTCTGCGGTTTCTGCGCGCGAAGCTGACCACTTTGCATCAGTTCGTCGAAGCGGGGCTGCAAAGGCTGGAGCCACTATGAATCCCGCCCTCGCTCATCTGCTTGTTTGCCTGTATCCGCGACCGTGGAGAGAGCGGTATGGAGCGGAGTTTGAGGCGCTTCTTCTGGACGGCGAGGGCGGTTTCCGCAACAGCCTCCACGCGGGGGCAAACGTGGTGCGGTCGGCAGTTTGTGAACGCATTTCCCCAACACAAGGAGGCAACATGGATCGAGATCCCCTTTCTTTTGGAGCGATGGTGAAGCGTCCAAGTGCGCTTGTTCCATTAGCGATGTCATTGACCGCGCTGGCAATCGTGATGGGGCACATTGCGATGTACGGGCATGCCCGCGAGGCGGACGAGGGGGCTGCGGCTCACTTGTGGCAGATCCTTATGGCTGGACAGTTGCCGGTACTGGCGTTTTTCGCGATTAAATGGCTGCGCCGCGCGCCGAGACAGGTGCTGGGTGTGCTGGCGTTACAGGCCGGAGCCGTGCTCGCATCGATGGCACCGGTGTTTTATTTCAATTTGTGAAAAAGCCATAACGAGCAAAAGCTAGATGGAGCTATCCCACCCTAGTGGCAAAAACGAAGACGCCGCGAGGGTGGGGCACCCATTTCGTGGTGACTTGCCTAATCGCCTGCTCCCGGAATGTATTTGTACTCGATCTTCTGCGGCTCTTTGGGTTTGTCGCCGGTCAGGTCGTGGGTGTGCCAGACCACCGATTCGCTGGCGACTTCGGGGTGCTTGCGGAGAAATTGCAAGGCATATTCTGCGGCGGTGGGGTCGTCTTTCTGGTCGGTGAATTTCGCTGACTCGATGGCGGCTTTTTGCTTGTCGCCGAGGCGGCGGTAGAGGATGGCGAGCTGGTAGTGGGCGGCTAGATCGTCGGGGTCGACGGCTTGCAGACGCTCGTAGGCACTGCGTGCGGCGGCGTAATCATGTTGTTGGTAATAGGAAAAACCTAACTCGCGGAGGCCGTCGCGGGAGCGGGGATACTTGGCGAGCATGGCTTCGAGGTCGGTGATGGCTTCCTTGGTCTGGCCGGCGTTGCGCTCGACAAGGGCGCGATAGTAGAGGGCGCGTGGATCGCCGGGCAACAGGGCGAGTGCCTTGGCGAGGTTCGACTTGGCGTCGTCGTATTTTTCCCAGGAGATTTCAACGATGCCCATGTTGGTGAAGGCGTCGGCATAGTCGGGGCGCAGAGCGGCGACACGCTCAAAGGCGTGGACGGATGCCTGATATTGCTGTGCATCGAGCAGGCAGATGCCGTAGTTATTCCAGCGCATCCAGGGCTGCGCGCCCGGCGAACGTTCCGTAGATTCTGCCGGATCAGGGCTGTTTTCGCCGATTTTGAGGATCCTGGTTGCCGATGCCATGTCGATGATGGGCATGGGATACGGCTTCGGTTCCTTTTGGCCCGTCTGCGTGATTGCGTAGTCGATGAAGTGCTGGTTGAAGCGGCGGTATTTCACCGTGGCTGTCAGCGAAACCTGACCGGTGATGTCCTTGGGCAGGCGGAAACGGTACCGCACCAGTTGCGACCGGCCGGACTGGATGGTGTTGTTGTAGGCGAGTACGCGGTTGTGCCAAATCTGATGGAGGTCGTTCAGCTCGCCCTTGTTGTTGATGAGGCGATTGGTGAAGGAGTGTGCGGAGGGGTCGAGATTGCCGTCGGGCTGGATAAAGCCGGACTCGGTGAGAATCTTGCCGGTGCCATCCTTGACCGTGAAGTCGACCCAGGCCTCGTAGAAGTCGCGCTGCTCGGGGATGAAGGAGTGGCCGATGCCTTTGTTTTGAATGACCACGTCGGCAACGAGGGTTTCTCCTGCGGCGAGCGAGAAGCTGGTCAAGCCGAGCGGGGCGACGAGAACTACGTCATTGGGAGTGGCGCCACCCCCGCGACGAAGACCTGTCGCTGGGGACCCCGGAACTTCCGCACCCTCTTTTTCCAATCCAAAAATATCGACGTTGAAGACGCCCTTTCCATCATAGGAATTCTTGAGAAAGGCTTCGAGCTTCTGGGCCTGCTCGTCATATTTGTAAAAAGCGGGCATGAGGGTGTTACCGCCCAGCCAGCGGTGGGAGACGAATTTCCCGTCCTTGGCGCCGGGTTCGATGGCTTCGTTCGGTAACGGCTCGCGAACCATGTGGCAGGTCTGGCAGGTGGAGACTGAGTCCTTGCGGTAGAAGGGAAGTGGCGACTGCTTGGTGAAGCTGGCGGCCTGCCATTCATCGTAAAGAGAGATGGCCCGGAGCCACTTGTAATCGTCCAGCGTGCGGGGGATGGCGGCTTTATGGCAGGCGGCGCAGAACTCGGCGGTTTGATACAGCGGGCGCATCACGGCCTTGGAATGGCGGTCGAGGTGGGCCAGGATTTCGGCGTCGGAGACGGGGCGGGTGATCGGCGCGCCGGCTTCGTCTACCAGCACGGCGGGGGTGCCCATGACATAGCTGCCGGTTCCGGTGGTGTCGGTGGAGATGATGGAGTGGCAGGTGGAGCAGGTCAGGCCTTCATCCTCAAAGGGGCGCTTCTTCGGCATTCCCTGCGACAGGTCACCGCTGAACAGCGCGACCGGATTGTGGCAGCCCTCGCAGTGGCGGGAGTATTGCACGCCCTTCTCATCGATGAGCGTGTTGACGTTTTTGAGATACCAGGGGGCGCGGAAGCTATTGGAGTGAACCGACTGACGCCACTGGCGGTAGGCTTCCTGATGACAGTGCCCGCAGTACTGGGCAGTGGGGAAGCTCTTGGGGCTTAAGAACTGCCCAGTACTCGTTGTCGCATTCGATGGCAGGAACGGCATGTCTTTGCCGAAGGCGTAGTTGTAGCGCGCGACGATTGAATCGTGGAAGGGAGTGGTTGGGCCGGTGATGCCGGTGGGCGCGGAATACGCTGGGCCGCTGGCGGGAGCGGACACAGATGCAGGGGGTGCGCCAGAGGAGGAAACTGGCGCTGGGGAAGCAGCATTTTCAGGCCCGGTGGCGGCGCGGACAGTGAGGTCCGCTATGGACCAGATGACCGCGAGAGACAAGACGCCGAGAGCGGCGGCCAATAACCTACGGGGCAACATGGTCTTGACCGCAGACCTGAAGTCAGTCTCAAACATGGTCCAGTGATCTCCCAGGGAAGCGTTCATTCCTCGGCGGCGAAGCGTGATGGGAAGCCGCGGGAACACTAGAACGGTAACAGGGACGGGGGATGAGCGGCTTCCATCGAAAGGTGGAGGCGGGGGCGAAGGATCGGCAAATCCGCGGGCGGTTCACAGAGTGGGATGAGGGCGGTGGAAAAAGGGGAATCTTCACGGCGAACAGGCGCAACTTCTTAGGTGAAATGGGCCGTAAACTGGTACGTTGAATCAGAAGGATTTGATTGTTGAAGATGGCCTCAACCCCCTATTTTTCTCTGGCAGTTCTGTTCGCGGCGGCGCTGTGCTTTGGGCTGACCCCGTTGGCGCTGGCCTGGCTATGGGCGAAGGTCTATTCACCAGCCAAACCGAACGCGGTGAAGAATGCGATCTATGAATGCGGATTGGTCTCCAAAGGCGATGCCTGGATGCAGTTTCGCTCGGCCTACTACCTATACGCCATCATTTTTTTGATCTTCGACGTGGAGGCGGTGTTTCTACTGCCGTTTGCGGTGGCGTTTACCGGGCTGAGTGCGGCGGCCTGCGCCGCAATGCTGGTGTTTGTGCTGATGCTGATCGAAGGGCTGGCCTGGGCCTGGGCCAAGGGCGTGCTGACCTGGGTGTAGAGCAGCTTTTAGCCTTTAGCTATCAGCTTTTAGCTAGTTCAATGGCTCGGTGGCAGCGGTCGAAAAGGGATGCAGAGTACGTTTGTAAGCATCGATCGACGGCGCAGTAGGATTGGTTGGAAAAGCAAGGACGAAGCTGAAAGCTAAGAGCTGAAGGCTAGAAGCTAACGGAGCGTAGCGACCATGGCTGTTGAAGAAGGACTGAAGATCGAACTGGGCAAGCAGGGCATCTTCGTTACGACCATCGAGGAGCTCTACAACTGGGGCAGGCGCAGCTCGATCTGGCCGATGCAGTTCGGGCTGGCCTGTTGCGCGATCGAGATGATTGCCACCACCATGGCGCGCTACGATCTGGCTCGGTTTGGGGCCGAGGTCTTCCGGCCTTCGCCGCGGCAGGCGGATCTGATGATCGTTTCCGGCACGGTGACTAAAAAGATGGCGCCACAGGTGGTGCGGCTATACAACCAGATGGCCGAGCCGAAGTACGTGATCGCGATGGGGGCGTGCGCCATCTCCGGCGGACCGTTCAAGCAGGGTTACAACGTGCTGAAGGGGATTGACCGCTATATTCCTGTGGACGTGCATATTCCCGGATGCCCGCCGCGGCCCGAAGCGCTGCTGCATGCGTTCATGACCTTGCAGAAGAAAATCGACGGCCAGCATTTGACCGGTGAGGACCGTCCGCGGCACCTGGACGCAGCCGCACAGGGCGAGTTTCCCGTTCCCGTGCAGGGCGAGCATGATCTGGAGCCGTCGTCGAATCCCGGCGTTTGGCCCGTGCCGGTGGTGATCCAGGGATCAGGGCACAGCAAATCATAGAGAAGGAACAGAGATTGAAGACGGTTGAAGAGATCAAGGCGGCAATCGAAGCGGCTGTGCCGGGCGCTGGGGTGCAGATTGTGCCCAACCCCAGCGTCAGCGGACAGCATTCGCTGCGGCTGGCGCCTGGCCACGCGGTCGAAGTCGCTACGTTTTTGCGCGACGAACTGTCGTTCGATTTTCTGTCGAACGCGACCGGAGTGGATTGGCCAGACAAGGAGGTCACCGAGAAAGTGAAGGTGACCCGCCAAGTGACCAAGGCGGTGGACGGCGTCGAAACACCTGTAGAGGAAACGGTTGAGGAGACGCGGAAAAGTGTCCAGCCGGGCTGTCTTGAGGCGGTGTATCACCTGTATTCAGTCGCGCTAAAGCAAGGGCCGTTGACGCTGAGGATGCGCACGGTGAACCGCACGGACCAGGTCGAGCTGCCTTCCTTCACCCCCATCTGGCGGTCGGCGGAGTTCCAGGAGCGCGAGATCTTCGATCTTTTCGGGATTGTGTTTACCGGGCATCCCGACCTGCGGCGTTTGTTGATGTGGGATGGGTTCAAGGACCACCCGATGCGGCGGGATTACGTGGAGCCGGATGATTTTGAATATGAGCCGACGGCGCACGACGAGGTACTGAAGCGGGCGCAGGCGCACAGGGCTGCTCAAGAGCATGCGGTTGCGGGCCGGGAAGGTACGGGTGCCGGGCAATGAATGTGGCCGACAAACTCGGGGCTTTCGAGGGAAGTAAGAACCACCCAGAGGGTTGGAACCGTCCGCCGGTGATTGAGCCGGACGGCGAAGGGGAGTTGCTGGAAGTGGCCATGGGGCCGCACCATCCCTCGACCCACGGGGTCTTCCGCATGGATGTGGCGCTGGATGGAGAGCGGGTGATCCGGTTGAAGCCGGTCTTCGGCTACCTGCACCGAAACCACGAGAAGATTGCTGAAGGGATCAACTACCTGGGGTCGATGCCGTTCACCGATCGGCTCGACTACATTTGCCCGCTGACCAACAACTGGGCTTATGCGCTGGCGGTGGAGAAGCTCACCGGCCAAGAGGTTCCCGAGCGCGCCGAGTACCTGCGGGTGATCCTGGGTGAGCTGACGCGGGTGCAGAATCACGCCTCGGCGATCGGTTTTTTGATTCAGGAGATGGGCGCCAGCGGAACGCCGCTGATGTACGCCTTTCGCGAGCGGGAGAAGATTCTGGATCTGTTTGAGGCGCTCACCGGGGCGCGCATGATGGTCAACTACATGCGCTTTGGCGGTTGCCGCGTGGATGCTACGGAAGGTTGGTTGGCGGCGACGCGCAAAGTCGTGGCCGGGCTGCCGGGGTTCGCCGACGAGATGGACCGGCTGCTCAGCAGCAACGAGATTCTGATGGCGCGCACGCAGGGCGTGGGTATCCTGCGGCCAGAGCTTGCCGTCAACGCTGGAATTACGGGGCCCATGCTGCGGGCTTCGGGCGTGAACTACGACATTCGCAAAGTGGACGGCTACGGCATCTACAACCGCTTCAACTTCCGCGTGCCGCTCGGCGAGCATTGGGACGTATACGACCGCTACATGATTCGGCTGCTGGAGCTGCGGGAGGCGATCAAGATTTTGGAGCAGGCTCTGAAAGATATACCGGGCGGACCGGTGATGGACCCCAAGGCAAAGATTCGTGGTTTCCGTCCTAAGCCCGGCGAGGCCTACGGGCGCATCGAATCGCCCAAGGGCGAGCTGGGTTTTTATCTCATCAGCGACGGCGGGACGAACCCCTATCGCTATCGGATTCGTCCGCCGAGCTTGATCAATCTGACGGTGCTTGAAGATATGGCTCTGGGCGAGAATGTGGCCGATGTAGTGCTGATTTTTGGAAGCGTGGATATCGTGCTGGGGGAAGTGGACCGGTGAAACGGGGACAGTTGACAATGGTCGTTCACTGAGAGGCTTTGATGGAAGATAACGAAAGGGTAAACTCGATCTTTGAGTTGTTTGCGTGCGATGGCGCGGGCGAACTTGGTCGAGATTATTTGGAGCGTAATCTCCGGGTCTCAATACGGATATCTTCGGAATGCTACGATTTTTTAACAAAGTGGGGAGAGTCGCCGCCCGGTGACGAAATCGACTCGATTATCACTGCGATAGGTTCTGGCGCAGAGATTGGCGGATTTTTCGAAGCAGCCAATCTTCTCGACAGTTTGGACAGACCGGGCAGCAGCCACAGATTTTCTTGGGAGATCTCAAATGAATATCCAGCAATAAGGAGGGCCTATTTGAGATTATTCCCCGAGTTGTTATCGGAGAAACTACAAACCCCGGAGTTGACCTCGGAGGAACAGCAATCTCATGATCTGACAATTTCGGAACTGCAATTCATCGAGCGTCTGGACTGTTTGTTGGTTTTATGTGAGATTCAGCTCATGTTTCTCGCGAGTAACTTTCGCCTGATGGTTGGGACGCGATGACTGATTGTGAAAAGGTCAACTTGGTTCTCAAATTGTTCGCGCAGAACGGTGAGTACAACTTCAGCCAAGAAAACCTTGAAAATGACCTGCGTGTGACGATAAGGATCTCGGCGGATTTCAATGATTCATTGATGAGATGGGGCCAGTCACTTCCAGATGAGGATTTTTACGTTCCATACGATGCTGATTATGTTGTAGGGACGATCAGGTCCGGTATGAAGTGCTTCCTTAATCTCAGAAAGCTCTATCGCTGCTTGAATAGGTCGGATAACGTTCGTGTTTTCCCGTGGAAGCTATCTACGGATTATTCTGTGATGCGGGAGGCATATTTGAGATTCTTCCCCGAGCTGACGGCAGGAGACCTAAAGGTTACCGAGCGATTAGATTGCCTGATGACACTATGCGAAATTCAGCTTGTGTTTCTGGCGTCCAATTTTAGACGACGAATCTTATCGCAAAGATCAAGAGGACCTCTGGATACTGAATTAGTGATGCGACAGCTTGACGAGGCGATGAAGAGCGTTGAAGAGTCTATGAGGCTTCAACGGAAAACAAGGGCTGAGTGTTAGGAGGGCGTAATTGCTGGGCGAAGGCATACTGAAGGGGCTGGCGGAGACGGCAAAAAACTTTGCGGGGAGCTTTGTCTCCGCGGAGCGGCTGACGACGGTCCAGTATCCAGAGGAGCGCATTGCTCCCATCGAGGCCACGCGCGACTTTCCCTTCCTCGTCTATGACGGAGCAGACTGGGAGGCTGGGATGCGCTGTGTGGCCTGCCAGATTTGCGAGAAAGAGTGCCCGCCCAAGTGCATTTATATCGTCAAAAGCGCGGACAAAAAGCCGGACTATGTAGGCAAGCCGCAGTTTTATCCGGCGCGCTTCGACATCGATATTTCAGTCTGCATGAGCTGCCAGATCTGCGTCGAGGTTTGCCCCTTTGAAGCGATCAAGATGGACACGGAGTTTGAACTGAGCACGACGGACCGTTTTGGCGGGCTGCTGCTTGACCGCGAGCAATTGGCGAAGTCGAACGAGCATTATCACAAGATTCATCCGACCGAAGCGGCTGGAGTGGATGCGGTGCTTGCGGAGGCGAAAGCCAAGGCCGACGCCAAGTCATCGACGACGGCAGTCATCGCCGCAGCCGTCAAGGGTGCGGAGATACCGGCACGACCGGCGGCGGGGGGAGACTAGCCCATGTTTGACACGTTGGACCAGATCTTCATTCTGCTCAAGCTGTGGCTGTTGGGGTTTTTGCCTGAGGGGTTGCAGCCGGTGGCTGGGGTGGTGCTGTGCGTTGCGGTCATCGTCGGCCTTTTCCCCGCGCTGTTTGCACTCACTGTGCTTCTGGAGCGCAAGGGGCTGGGGCGCATGCAGAATCGCATCGGTCCCAACCGCGTGGGACCGTTCGGAATCCTGCAGCCGATAGCTGACGGCATCAAGTCGCTGACCAAGGAAGATATTGTCCCCACGAGCGCGGATGCGGTGGTGCATTTTCTGGCGCCGGTTGTGCTGGTGGTCGCCGTCTTCATGGGCTTTGCCGTGCTGCCGATGGGGCGCAATATGACGCTGGTGAACATGGATGCCAGCCTGCTGTTTTACTTCGCCATCGGCGCATCGACGGAGCTATCCGTGTTCATGGCTGGCTGGTCGAGCCGCAACAAGTATTCTCTGATGGGGGCCATGCGCGCAGTGGCGCAGATGATCAGCTATGAGGTGCCGCTGCTGATGTCGAGCGTCACCGTGGTGATGATCGCCGGATCGCTCTCGCTGAACAAGATTGTGGAGGCGCAGAACCATTACACATGGGGCTTTCCGCATTGGTACATCTTTACGCCCTGGGGTTTTGCGAGCTTTGTGATGTATGCCGTCGCGGGAACGGCTGAGACCAATCGCTCGCCCTTCGACCTGCCCGAAGGCGAGTCGGAGTTGGTGGCTGGCTACTTTACCGAGTACTCGGGATTCAAGTTCGCGCTCTTCTTCCTTGGCGAGTATCTGGCCATGTTTTCGATCTCGGGGCTGGGCGCAACGCTGTTTCTGGGCGGGTGGTCGGCGCCATTTGGCTTTGCGCCGTTTACCTGGGTTCCATCGTGGATATGGTTCTTTGGCAAGCTGCTCGTCTCGATGTGCGTGTTTATCTGGGTGCGCGGGACGCTGCCCCGGTTGAGACAAGACCAGCTGATGAACTTCGCCTGGAAGTTTGTGCTGCCGCTGACCATGCTGAATCTGATGGTTACCGCGCTATGGCATTTCCTGGGCGATGGATGGGAGCGATGGGTGTTCTGCTCGGCTATTCTGGTGGTGGCGTATGTGAGTATGGGCCTGGCGGGAATGCGGAGCGAGCACTTCGGGCCGAGGAGCTATCGCTATGCGGAGTGAGGTTGGAGGGAATCGAGTTTGTGGAATCCAAGGTCTCAATAGCGAGACCCTTCGACAAGCTCAGGGCAGGCTCTGGGGCACCCGCCTGAGCGCCAGGGAAAGGATAGCCTGCCGATGAGCTTTGTGTTTTATGTGCTTGCGGCCTTGACGATTGCCGGCGCGCTGGCGGCGGTGCTGCTCAAAAACACGGTGCATTGCGCGCTGGCGCTCACCGTGGCCTTTGCCGGGCTGGCGTTGCTGTTTCTTGAGCTCGACGCTCAGTTCGCGGGGTTTGCGCAGATTCTGGTTTACATCGGCGCGGTGGCCATTCTAGTGGTGTTTGCGATTCTGCTGACCAAGGGATCGGAGACGCCAAAGGACGGAGTCTATAGCAAGAATTGGCTCGTGGGATTGGTGATTGCAGCGGGTGTTTTTGCGGTGCTGGGCTGGGCGGTGCTACAGAGCGTGCATGTTTTGCCGCATGAAACAGCAGTGCTCTCGGTGACCGTTTTGCAGATTGGCAATGCGCTGATGGGCCGCTATGTGCTGCCGCTGGAGATTGTCGCGCTGCTGCTGACCGCTGCGCTGATTGGCGCGGTCATTGTGGCCATGCACGAGAAAGA